>Ga0364918_10224_pt1 | contig 10581 bp, 9 predicted proteins | sample SorcelJu500001C6_2_FD_206957 | JGI IMG/M metagenome (GOLD analysis project Ga0364918, IMG submission 206957) | Enriched cells from Trout Bog Lake Hypolimnion, Wisconsin, USA - BchlTB.June20.5000.01.C6 | ecosystem: Environmental > Aquatic > Freshwater > Lake > Hypolimnion/Profundal zone | place... | reverse complement strand
CCTGCGCAATGATTGTGGCATCCACATTGCCCACGGCGTAACCGGCAGCGGCAACCCGTTTGACGGCTTCACGCAGCAACACGCGCGAATCAGCCCCGGAAAAACGTTGATCGGTGTCGGGGAAATGGCGTCCGATGTCGCCCAGTCCTGCCGCGCCGAACAATGCGTCAGTAACAGCATGCAGCAGAACGTCCGCATCGGAGTGGCCCAGAAGGCCTTTGCTGTGCGGGATAGTTACGCCGCCGATAATCAGCTTTCGATTTTCAACCAGTGCATGGCAGTCATAGCCCTGGCCGATGCGAAAATGCGGGAGTGAATTCAGATTGTTACTCATTTCAGGTCTGCCTTGGCTTGATTTAATTTTGTCAGATAGGTTTCGACCAGGGCCAGATCATCTGGGCGGGTGATTTTTGTATTGCACCAGTGCCCCTCGACCAGCACAGGCATGAATCCGGCTGCCTCAACGGCACTGGCTTCATCGGTAATTTCGACTGCATTCAATCTGGCATCCTGCAACGCATTCACCAGTTGCTCCAGCCTGAACATTTGCGGCGTTTGGGCCAGCCACAAACCCGCTCTGGGCACAGTCGTCAGCTTGTTTTTAATCAGTCCCGGCGTCAGCAATTTCACGGTATCGGAAACAGGCAATGCCAGCAGGCCGCCAACATCATCGACGCCGACCTGGTCGATCAGGCGCGAAATTAACGTCGGATTTATTCCCGGCCTGGCTGCGTCGTGCACCAGCACCCAGTCCTGCGGATTCAATTCGGCTTGCATTGCAAAAAGTCCGTTTAACACCGAGTCCGAACGCTCGGCGCCTCCGCAATACAATACTGTCAGGCGCGGATCAGGCCTCAATTCGTCCGCGACATACGCATCCAGAGGACTGACCACCACGTAGACATGCTCTATCCGGCGGTGCTGTATGAAGGCCTGAACACTGCACTGCAAAATGCTTTGTCCACCAATCTGCAAATACTGTTTCGGACAGCTGGCGACCATTCTGGCGCCAACACCGGCGGCGGGAATCAGTGCGAAATAACGGGAGGAAGGATTCAAATTATTATAAAATTGCAAAAAGTGATAGACGCGGCGCTCAGGCTTAAGATCAGTGTCTGAAACATGAATGAACCCGTAGTTTATAATACGCGCTCCATTGTAGGGTTAAAACCCGACAACTCCAATAGCAATCACGACGCCACACACTTACTCTCCAAGCACAAAAATAATGCCATTTGATCTGCAAGCGCCCCCAAAAGCCGGACATCGCCTGACACTGCCCACCCTGCACGGGTCGGCAGATTCTTACGCATTAAGCCAAAGCGCCGCCGCCCTTAAGCGTTTGAATCGCATGCTGACAATATTCGTTGCCGAAGCTACTGACGCGCAGCGCCTGCAGGCAGAAATCAGCTGGTTTGGCAGCGAGGCGCAATTGCGCTGTCATGTTTTGCCCGACTGGGAAACCCTGCCTTACGATGCATTTTCTCCGCATCAGGATCTGGTCTCGGAACGTCTGGCCACACTGTATGAAGTGGGACATGGTCAGTCAGATGTCTTGATCGTTCCGGTTGCCACGGCGTTGTTACGCATGGCGCCACCATCGTTCCTGGCAGCGTACACCTTCTTTTTCAAACAGGGCGCCACGCTCAATGAGGTCCAGCTCAAATCCCAGCTGACCCTGGCCGGCTACAGTCACGTCAGTCAGGTGATGTCGCCTGGCGAATACGCAGTCCGGGGTGGGCTGATTGATCTGTTCCCTATGGGATCGGCCCTGCCCTACAGGCTGGATTTATTCGGTGAGACCATAGAATCAATCCGCACCTTCGACGCTGACACCCAGCGCACCATTTACCCGGTTAATGAAGTTCGACTGCTGCCGGGGCGCGAATTCCCCATGGATGAGGCCGCCCGCATCGCGTTTCGCAAACGCTGGCGCGAGGAGTTTGAAGGTGATCCGTCACGCACCCGCATCTACAAGGATATCGGCAGCGGCATCGCTTCGGCCGGCATTGAATATTACCTGCCGCTGTTTTTTGAGCAGACCGCCAGCCTGTTTGATTATCTGCCCGAATCCGGCTGCATCTGCATGTTGGGAGAAATCGATGTGGCCATCAGGCGGTTCTGGACAGATACCACGTCGCGCTACACGTTCCTGAAATCTGACCGTGAACGTCCGGTGCTGGCGCCAACCGCACTGTTTTTGCGCGACGAAGATTTCTTCACGCTGGCAAAACCATATGGACGCCTGGTAGTAAAAAACAATCCTGACGAAAATCAGGGCATATCGAGTGCGCTGCCCGACGTTGCCGTCAACCGGCGCCTGGATGATCCGCTTGCCAACCTGCGCGCTTTTCTGCTGCGATCCAGTCAGCGCGTGATGTTGTGTGCCGAATCGAATGGCAGACGCGAAACCTTGCAGCAGTACTTTAAAGAATACGATGTACACCCGGTTATCTGCGACAGCCTGACCGACTTCTTCACCAGTGAGGCACCATTGATGCTGGGTGTTGCGCCGCTGTTTGCCGGATTCAGTCTGGATAACGGACTGACATTTATCACTGAAACTGAGCTGTACGCAAACGTCGTGCGTCGCTCAACCGGAAAGAAAAAGCAGGAAGGTGCGACCCAGGTTGAATCCATGGTGCGCGATTTGTCCGAGCTCAAAATCGGCGATCCGGTAGTTCACGTTCAGCACGGCATCGGCCGCTACCAGGGTTTGATTGCCATGGATCTGGGCGAAGGCGAGACAGAATTTTTATTCCTGGAATATGCCAAAGAAACCAAACTGTATGTGCCGGTTTCGCAACTTCACGTTATCTCCAGATATTCCGGCGCATCGCAGGAAGATGCGCCCCTGCACGCGCTGGGATCCGGCGCATGGGAAAAAGCCAAGCGCAAGGCTGCCCAGCAATGCCACGATACAGCGGCCGAACTGCTCAATCTGTATGCGCGCCGGGCGCTGCGCAAAGGTCATGCTTTTGAATATTCAGCGCATGATTACCAGGCATTTGCCGAAAGTTTCGGATTTGAAGAAACGCTCGACCAGGCAGCGGCAATCAATGCTGTTGTCAGTGACATGACGTCCGGCAAGCCTATGGACCGACTGATTTGCGGCGACGTCGGCTTCGGCAAAACTGAAGTCGCCCTGCGCGCCGCCTTTGTTGCGGTCATGGGCGGCAAACAGGTCGCCATTCTCGCGCCGACGACACTGTTGGCCGAACAACACGCGCAAACCTTTGCCGACCGTTTTGCCGACTGGCCAGTCAAAATCGCCGAGCTGTCGCGCTTTCGCAGCGGCAAGGAAATTACCGCTGCCATCAAGGGGATGAACGACGGCACGATCGATATCGTGATCGGTACGCACAAATTATTATCTGACGATGTCAAATTCAGCCAGCTCGGTCTGGTCATCATTGATGAAGAACACCGTTTTGGTGTGCGCCAGAAGGAGTCATTGAAAGCGCTGCGCGCCGAAGTCGATGTGCTTACGCTGACCGCCACACCGATTCCACGTACTCTGGGCATGGCACTTGAAGGTCTGCGCGATTTCTCCATCATTGCAACCGCACCGCAAAAACGTCTGGCCATCAAAACCTTTGTGCGCAGCGAAGATGAATCGGTTTTACGCGAAGCCTGTCTGCGCGAACTCAAGCGCGGCGGTCAGGTCTACTTTCTGCACAACGAAGTCGATACCATACAAAACCGCAAGGATATGCTGGAGCGCCTGTTACCCGAAGCCCGCATCGCCATCGCACACGGCCAGATGCATGAACGCGACCTGGAAAAAGTCATGCGCGATTTTGTGGCACAACGCTATAACATCCTGCTCTGTACAACGATTATTGAAACAGGAATCGACGTTCCCACGGCCAACACCATCATCATGCATCGCGCCGACAAATTCGGGCTGGCGCAACTGCACCAGTTACGCGGCCGGGTCGGACGTTCACATCACCAGGCTTACGCCTACCTGCTGGTGCATGACGTCAAAGGATTAACCAAGCTGGCGCAGCGCCGGCTGGATGCGATCGTGCAAATGGAAGAATTGGGCAGCGGATTTTATCTGGCCATGCACGATCTGGAAATTCGTGGCGCGGGTGAAGTGCTGGGTGACAATCAGTCCGGTGAAATGATAGAAATCGGCTTTCAGCTATACTCCGAAATGCTCAATGAAGCTGTTCGCTGCCTGAAGGAAGGCAAGGAACCGGATCTGGCGGCCCCGCTTGCAACCACCACAGAAATCAATCTGCATACGCCGGCACTGCTGCCAAACGATTTTTGTGGCGATGTGCATGAACGATTATCGCTGTACAAGCGACTTTCCAACGCCGGCAGCTTTGACGCCATTGACACGCTGCAGGAAGAATTAATCGACCGTTTTGGCAAACTGCCCGAACCGGTGGTTGCCCTGGTCGAAACACATCGTTTGCGAGTATTGGCCAAATCCGTAGGAATATTTAAAATTGACGCGCACAGCGATGCTGCGGTGTTGCAGTTTATTGAAAAGCCGCCCATCGATCCAATGCGTATCGTTGATCTGATCCAGAAAAATCGCCATATCAAACTGAATGGCCAGGACAAATTAAGAATCAGTGCCAACATGCCCGATTTAGTCGCGCGCGTTGGTCAGATTAAATCCGCAATTCGCGCTCTGAAATAAGAAACCATGAACCTGATCTTACAAAGCTTGACGGCCAACCGTGCCACACTCCAACGGATCGCCGACCTGGCACATCCCCAAAACGTCGTTGAATTGGCATCCGGCGTTATTTGCTGTGAGAATCTGCACACTGGCGATCAGTTTGAACAGATCAAAGAGCAATTGGCTGCGCTGGCTTTTCAGGAGCAGGTTGATCTCTATTGGAAAAATTCCACACAGAAGTTAGGTGATTTCAAATTGCTCGCCATGGATATGGATTCGACTTTGATTACCATCGAATGCATAGATGAAATTGCCGACATGCAAGGACTCAAACCACAGGTTTCGGCCATCACCGAGTCAGCCATGCGGGGCGAAATCGCCTTTGCGGAAAGTCTGACCAGACGTGTGGCCTTATTAAAAGGCCTGCCCGCGACAGCATTACAACAGGTTTATGATGAACGTCTGAAACTGTCGCCCGGCGCGGAAAAATTACTGCATACTGTTCAGGCTGCAGGGCTTAGCACACTGCTGGTATCCGGTGGATTCACTTTCTTTACTGATCGCGTCAAGTCAAGCCTGAACCTGGATTTCAGCCACTCGAATCAGCTCGAAATTATTGATGGCAGGCTGACCGGCCGGGTGAGCGGCAACATCGTTGACGCAGAAGAAAAGCGCCGCACTGTGGAACGTACCTGCAACGCACTCGGTATTTCGACCGATCAGGCCATTGTGATGGGTGATGGCGCCAACGACCTGGCCATGATGCAGATCGCTGGGCTGTCGGTGGCATTCCGCGCCAAACCGATAGTGCGCGCGCAGGCTGATGTAGCATTGAATTTTGTGGGGCTGGACGGATTACTTAACGTACTTTAAGGAGACCGCAATGACGATAAACCAGGATCTGGTTTTGGACAGCAATCTGCAATCACTAAAAAATTTCGCCTGGTGGTTTTATATCTTTCACGCCTTCAGCATGCTGTTTACGTTTGGTGCGCTGTCTTTTATTCCTGTCATCCTGAGCTATATCAAGCGCGGCGATGCCGCAGGTACCTTTGTCTACAGTCACCACAATTGGCAAATTGCGTCGTTCTGGATATATTTGGCTTGCATTTTTGCCGGATGGATACTGTTCATTACCTTTCTCGGCATACAGGTGGCATTGATTGTCTGGTTCGGGGCATGGGTATGGAAAGCCTATCGTCTGTTCACCGGGATCAAGGCGCTGAACGAAAACAGACCCATAGGAAATGCACCAGGGTTTTAAAAAAATACAGGAGTCACACATGATCATACTTTACTCATGGCCCACACCTAACGGGCACAAAGTGCACATTATGCTTGAGGAATGTGGTTTACCCTATCAGCTCACACCGGTGGATATCAGTTCCGGCGAACAGTTTTCTCCCGAATTTATTCAGATTTCGCCAAACAACAAAATTCCCGCGATGGTAGATACCGACGGACCGGACGGCCAGCCGATTTCACTGTTTGAGTCAGGTGCAATTCTGATTTATCTTGCTGGAAAAACCGGAAAATTTCTTGGCAATACAGTGCGCGAAAAATACATGACCCTGGAGTGGCTGATGTTTCAGATGGGCGGGTTTGGGCCTATGCTGGGTCAGGCGCATCACTTTCGCAATTACGCGCCAGTGCCGATACCCTACGCAATTGACCGCTACACCAATGAAGCCAAACGTCTGTACGGTGTCATAAATAAACGTCTGGCGCAATCACCTTATCTGGCCGGCGCCGAATACACCATCGCCGATATCGCCACATTCCCCTGGGCGCGTTCGTGGAAAAATCAGGGCATCAACCTGGCTGACTATCCACATGCAAAGCGCTGGTTTGATAAAATTGACGCCCGGGCGGCCGTTGAACGCGGGGTCAGTGTGTTGGCCGACCGGCACAAACCCCTGACCACTCCCGAAGCAAAAGAAGTTTTATTTGGCGCTGCCCAATACAAAAGAAGATAATCCCGCAGTTGCCCCTGGCGACCAGACGCCGACTGTACCGCGGCGGCTGGTCAAAAACATTGATGGTGCGTTTTTCAGTTTCCGGCGATCGTCATGTTTGCAATCAGTATCGATCCGGTCTGTTTGGTGCCACGGACTATCGTATCCGCACCGACGGCAACGATGTCGCGGAACATTTCAGTCAGGCTGCCGGCAATCGTGATTTCTTCCACCGGGTATTGGATCACGCCATTCTCGACCCAAAATCCGCTGGCCCCGCGCGAATAGTCTCCGGTCATATAATTAACGCCCTGCCCCATTAATTCGGTCACCAGCAGGCCGGTCCCCATTTTTTTCAGCATCGCAGCAAAATTGTCGCGTGGTCTGGTCAGATCGGAAGTAAATGCCAGATTGTGCGAACCGCCGGAATTCCCGGTAGTTTTCATGCCCAGCTTGCGCGCTGAATAAGTGGACAAAAAATAGCCCTGCAAAACACCGTCTTTGACCACGGCGCGCTGCTGGGTTTTTACGCCTTCGCTATCAAACGGCGAAGAGCCTGCAGCACCGGGAATATGCGGATCTTCATTCAGCTGAATGTGCGCCGGAAAAACAGTCTTGCCCAGACTGTCAACCATAAAAGTCGATTTTCGGTACAGCGCACCACCCGACACAGCCTGCACCAGCGCGCCGACCAGACCGATAGCCAGCGGGGCTTCAAACAGAACCGGGCATTTGCGCGTATCGAGCTTTTTTGCGTGCAGACGGGACAAGGCGCGCTCGGCAGCGTAGCGACCGACAGCCTCTGGCTGTGAGAGCTTTTTCGGATTACGCGCTGATGAATACCAGTGGTCACGCTGCATATGTGCGCCGCGACCCGCTATCGGCGCCACTGAGAGTGAATGACGCGAAGTGGCGTAGCCACCCATGAACCCGACAGAATTTGCGGCCACAAAATGCGACTGGCTTGCGTGCACATTCGCCCCTTCGCTGTTTGTAATACGCGGATCAACGGCAAACGCAGCGTCTTCACAACGTATTGCCAACGCAATCGCGTCCTCCGAGCTGATCTTCCAGGGATAAAACAGCTTTAACTCCTGAGGATGCATTTCGAGGCTGTCGGCATCAGGCAGGCCGGCGCAATCGTCGACCGCGGTAAACCGGGCAATGTTATAGGCCGCATCAACTGTGGCTGCCAGCGCTTTTTCAGAAAAATCCGACGTGCTGGCATTCCCGCGCTGTTGTCCGATGAACACCGTCACACCTATGCCCTTGTCTTTGTTTTGCTCGATAGTTTCAATTTTGCCACGCCGCACTCCGACAGACAGGCCAACACCTTCGCTGATCTCAACAGCGGCATCAGTTGCTCCTTTGTTACGGGCAAAACGCAAAACGTCCTGTGCAAACTGCTTTAATTGGTCTTGGCTATAGGTAAACGCGCTCATAGGTCTTTGGGTAGCAGGTTAAAAGGGGTATGATAGCAGTCTTCAGTTTTCCGTTACATATAAATAGGCAAGACGCCTGACAGTTAATCAAATTATGCCTAATCCAAATCGCGGCTCATGCGGGTTTCAATCCACTGAATTCGAGCAAGAATACGAACGCCCTTCCAAATCCGAATTGAAGCGCCAGATGACGGCGCTGCAAAAACTCGGACAGGAACTCATCGATCAACCGCGTGATCGCGTCAAACGCGTGCCGATGCCCGACGATGTGCGCGACGCAATTCTGGAATGCCAGCTGATTAAAGATCACGAAGGCCGTCGTCGCCAGTTGCAATACGTGGGCAAAAAAATGCGCACTCTGACCGATGAAGAAGTTGCGACCATCCAGCGCACCATCGACAGCTGGCGTGGTGCATCCAAAGCTGAAACCGCGACCATGCATTCGTTTGAAAAAAAACGCGACAAATTACTGACCGACGACAAGGCCTTGACCGAATTACTGGAACAGCATCCGCAACTCGACGCCCAGCATTTGCGTACGTTGATTCGCAATGCGCGCAAAGAACAGGCTGAAAACAAACCGCCCAGAGCATACCGGGAAATTTTCCAGATCTTGAAACAACTGCACACTGACAGTAAAAAAGCAGACGATGAACCAGGCATGGACGAGGAAGAGGATGACGCAGACACCTATTGATTTGCGTTCCGCACCGTGTCGTATCGGTATCGTCAGCATATCCGACCGCGCCACATCGGGTACCTATGAAGATCTGGGCCTGCCGGCCTTGAAGGACTGGCTCACCGGTTGCCTGCAAAGTCCATTCGAAATCGTCACCCGCCTGATTCCAGATGAACGTACCCAGATAGAGCAAACCCTCATGAGCCTGGTTGACCAGCACCACTGTCATCTGGTGCTCACCACCGGCGGAACCGGGCCATCACGGCGCGATGTCACGCCCGAAGCCACATTGGCAGTGGCGACCAGGGAAATGCCGGGCTTCGGTGAACAGATGCGCCAGATCAGCTTGAAGTTTGTGCCGACCGCGATTTTGTCGCGGCAGGTTGCTGTCATACGCGAAACACCTGATCACGCTGCGCTGATCCTGAATTTGCCAGGTCAGCCCAAGTCGATTAAAGAAACGCTGGAAGGCTTGCGTGACACTACCGGGGTCAGCGTCGTACCCGGGATCTTTGCTGCGATTCCCTACTGCATCGATCTGATCGGCGGTCCGTATATCGAAACCAATCCAATAATCTGTCAGGCATTCCGTCCCAAATCTGCCATTAAAACCACTCCAATTTCATCATGACTTTATCCACTATTAAAATCGAAACTGCACCCAATCCCAAGGTTTCCGTCATCTGGATGCACGGACTGGGCGCTGACGGCAATGACTTTGTTCCCATCGTTAAAGAACTGGATTTAAGCGGATGTCCGGGAATACGTTTTGTATTTCCCAACGCGCCGCACATTCCGGTCTCCGTCAACGGCGGCTATGTCATGCCAGCCTGGTACGACATCCGTGCCGCAGATTTGCTGATCCGCGAAGACGAAGCGGGATTGCGCAAGTCGCAGACGGCGATTGAAGAAATAATCGCAATCGAAAAAGCAGCCGGCGCTGAAAAAATCATTCTGGCCGGATTTTCACAAGGCTGTGCCATGGCTCTGCAAACAGGTCTGCGTCAAAGCACCGAATTAACCGGCCTGCTTTGTTTGTCCGGGTATTTGCCGCTGAGTCAGCTTACAGGCCAGGAACGCAATCCTGCCAATCAGCAAGTGCCGATTTTCCTGGCGCATGGCCGCAACGATCCTGTCATCGTTCTGCAGCGTGCCACGCAATCGCGCGATACGTTAACCAGTCTCGGTTATCAGGTGGAATGGCATGAATATAATATGCAGCATACCGTGTCTCTGGAAGAAATAACTGACATCGGAAACTGGTTCCGCCGTATTTTGAAGGCGCTTTAACACTGCCTGCCTAAAAAACAAAATGACCTGAATTCCATTCGGAATGAAATGAAGGTGCACTCAGCGACGACTACACCTTCTTTTTTTCAGCTGCCCAGATCTTCAAATTTGTCCGCCTTGCGAGCGAGCGTATCGACTTTCAATTGCCAGTAATCCCTCTCAAAGGATTCCTTTTCTTGTTGGTCGATATCATTGTTTTTCATTGCAGCGTTTAAAAAATCCAGATAATTTTCCGGTTTGTCGGACTCAGATTGCCGTATTTGTGTGTGGGTAGCCCCAGCAACGGTCTCGTCGTGTCTTAACCTGGTCAGTCTGTCCATGTACAGGATATCGGACCAGTTGCTTCTGTCCGTTTCAGACTGCACTGCCGCAGTATCATTCTCCAACGTCTCGAACGGAGTATTTTCTTTCGCGATTTCATTCATTGATGCGGGTTGTAAAACGTCTGTACCTGAAACAGACGATGCAGTGGGAGCTGAATTTTCTGACGACAGCAGTTGGAAATACAACGGCTCCAGAGATTGCATCCGAGTTGCAAGTTGCGCGGAGGTTGGTGGCGCACGACGCGCCCGT
>Ga0364918_10222_pt1 | contig 10654 bp, 10 predicted proteins | sample SorcelJu500001C6_2_FD_206957 | JGI IMG/M metagenome (GOLD analysis project Ga0364918, IMG submission 206957) | Enriched cells from Trout Bog Lake Hypolimnion, Wisconsin, USA - BchlTB.June20.5000.01.C6 | ecosystem: Environmental > Aquatic > Freshwater > Lake > Hypolimnion/Profundal zone | place... | reverse complement strand
TCGGGTTGGCTACTGCCACAAACTCTTTAGCAATCTTCTCCTCATGCAACGGCCCTTTCAGGGCTTTGGCCAGTTCAGCATCACCCTTTTCGGCTTGCAGTTTAATTGCTCTGTCCAGCAACCCGCGATTCCTCAGATAATCGACTATTAGCTTGAACAAGTTGACATGAGCGATTTTTATGTCCGGGTTGCGTTTCCTAGCCGCATTCAGGATGTACTCCACCTGCTCGCGCATTTCCAGCTCGGCATCGGGTGGGTAATCGAAAATATAGAAGCCGATGTCATTACCCAGCCCTCTATTTTTCAGCAACTCCTGCGAGGTTATCTTATCGAGTATCTTGTTTACTCTTTCTTTTAGCTTGTCATCCATTGGTCACGTCCATACAATTAAGAATGTACTTTTCATCATACTGTTCAAGGAAACGGTGCACTTCCGGGAAAATAATCACCGTCTGCAATTTTGGGTTACGGACACTTTCTATATATTTCGCTTCGGCCAGAATCCTAAAAACAATTTCTCCGAGCTTATACCTAGTTGATTCGCTCCAGCTTTCGACAGACGAATCTATACTTCGACATTCCTCCAAAAACGTACCCCACTCACGGTGCGACAGATGTGTCTTGAACTCGCAGTAATCTTTACGTAGTACATTACGCATGAAATCTCCGAGTAGTCGGCTTTCCTTAAGGGAGCACGCTAAAAGAAGCTGTGTTGCCGTATCGTTTGGAGAGTCAACCACCATTTGCCACAATTCAGAAGGCATGGTTCTAAGTCTGTTCCTAATCATGTTAGCCACGCCCTTTGCAGAGGCTGCGGCTTTCTTTTGTAGTACATTCTCTACATATACAGTATGCCGCCATTCCTTCGGAGAGGGATTGGTAAGCAGAAGAGCAGCAATTTCCCGGCTTTCCTTTATCAGTAAAGCCCCTGCGGTAAACGATGCTTTATAAACGACTTTGGAGTTTATTTTATCCATATAAAAACCGTTAGCTGATGCGTTAACATCAGCCCCTATTATCCTTGAACATGCCGATGTTTTCACATCCGATAGCCCTCAGGCTATCGAGGAAGAAATCTGCACTAAACCCACCCCGGCTCATTCGGTTATCGATGGCTGCCTTATTGAGACTCCACCCATATCCATTTAATAGCTCAGCTAGTCTCTGGTAAGAAATCCCTCGCTTCGCAAGTTCAGCCTTAAGAATAGCCCGCGCCTTTTCTTTCCCGTCTATGCCTATGATGACAAATTCGTGTGTCATTAGTTTAATATAACCTCTTACTCAAATAATCTCGTAGCATACTATCGAAAGCGTTAGTATGTGTCAAGCATAAACCGTAAAAATTTTTATATCTGGATAAAAAATTGGACAAGAAGGTGTGAGGTTACAATCATTGATTAAACACCCGAAACTTTTCTCCCATGTAACCAACAATCGGTACCCCATCAACATCGCTCTCCAACACCTCCAAGCATCGGTCCGCAAACTGTCTATTCATGACCGGCTCAAAATCAGTGGCGTCAACAACGATATCGGCGCGTTTCAGATATTCGTGCAGACCTTTCCCGATAGCAACTCGTGGTTGAAGTATCATGCCTCTCCCCAAGCCCACCATCTCCGGCCCATAAAAATTGTTCTCGTTTCCTTCCATACCCAGTCCGATATCCATCCATACCTGGAAGCGATTGCCTGCCATAAGACACTCAGAAAACATCTCCACGGCAGCGCACATGATGGTGAATATCGTTCTGGCCGGAATCCGGTTCCGCTCGGTACACATGGGCGCATAAACCAGCACGCTATCCGTGAGGTACTTGAACCCCACCTCGCACTTAAGTAATCTGCTTAGACTCTCCTCCTGCATGTCACCGACAACCTGAAGTTGTATCTTCTTCGTCGCCGTGAACAGGGTCTTCTTCCGGGTCTATCTTTTTCTTCGTAGTCAGAAACTATCCCATCATTCTTCTGTCTTCTTCCCGCGTTTAATCCTCTACTTCCCTTTCTATTCCTGATGTTACATTTCTGCCCCGGAGGTACCGGGTCATGAAGCGCATCAGAGAACGGCTGTGCCGGTGTTGCAAAGAGTTCTTCTTCCCTGACTATCGCAACACCAGGACCCAGGCCTATTGCAGCAAGCCTGAATGTCGCAAAGCGAGCAAAGCCGCGAGTCAGCGTCTTTGGACCGACAATAATCCCGGGCACTTCAAGGGCTCCGACCATGTCGAACGGGTTCGAGAGTGGCGCAAAGCCAACCCTGGGCGCAGTCGCCGGAAGCCCCCCCGTGACGTGTTACAAGATGACTGCTCCAGAATATCGTCTATAGAACGGGAGGTTAGCTGCTGTTTGCCTTCCGCGCCGCAGGTCCCGGCTCCTGTGTTACAAGATTTCTGCCTCACACAAGATCCTGTATTTATAGGGCTTTTAGCCCATTTAACAGGTGTGGTGCTACAAGATGACATATCCGGCATAGCCCGCCATCTGCGACAATTGGGACAAGATGTCATAGGTTCAAATCCCAACGCAGGAGGCCGTTATGACCCACAAGGTTCCAATCCGTCCCGACCTAATCCGCAGCATCCCCGACCAGTTCAGCTGGGTGGATCACCGCTTGGTCCGTGATCGCCACATCGAACACTTAAGCCACCAGGCCTCGGCACTGTACCTCTTCCTGGTCACTGTCGCCGACTGCCAGGGGTTGAGCTACTACTCTGCCCCGTCTCTGTGCGAGCGCCTCGTCATGGATGCACCGGCGCTTGAAGCTGCCCGCATGGATCTGCTCCGAGCGGGACTCGTCGCTTACAAGAAGCCTCTTTACCAGGTGCTCTCCCTGGGCGATACGATCGGTCCGAAGAGGACCGGGACGCCTGGCGAGCCCATGGCCATCGGCGATATCTTCAAAAAACTCGCGGGAGGCGCACGGTGATCGACTACGAAACCTTCTCCCGCATCAAGCACCTCCACGAGCTAAAAGGGCTCACCGCCACTCAGATCGCCCGTGAACTCGGCCTTGACGACCGCACCGTGAGGCTGCGGATTAATGCGAAGCAGTATCTGCCACGTAAGTCCGTGCCACGGTCAAGCAAGCTCGACCCCTTCAAGGACACGGTCGTCCACATGGTGGAATCCTACCCTTATTCGGCTCAACAGATCCTTCAGCGTCTCAGGGAGGAGGGCTTTGACGGCGGTTATACCGCTGTGAAGAAGTTCGTCCGCAAGGTTCGTCCGAAGAGAGAGAAGGCCTTTCTCAAGCTCGCCTTCGCGCCGGGCGAATGCGCCCAGGTCGACTGGGGTTCCTACGGTTCGGTCCGGGTCGGCGAAACCATGCGCCGCCTGAGCTTCTTCGTCATGGTGCTCTGCTATAGCCGCCAGATCTACGTCGAATTCACCGTGTCCCAGACCATGGAACACTTCCTCGCCTGCCATCAGAACGCCTTCATCGCGTTCGGCGGAGTCCCCTCCCGAATCATGATCGATAATCTGAAAAGCGGGGTCCTCAAGCACGCGAGGGGGGAGGCACCGGTGTACAACCCGCGCTATCTTGACTTCTCCAGGCATAACGGCTTCACGGTCTCGGCCTGCGGCGTTGCCAAGGGAAACGAAAAGGGACGGGTGGAGAACGGCGTCGGCTACGTGAAGAAGAACTTCCTCGCCGGAGCGGACCTGCCGGACTTCGTTGCGATCAATCCGGCCGCTAAAATCTGGCTCGACACCGTCGCCAATGTCCGTATCCACGGCGAAACCCGGAAGACGCCGGCGGAGATGCTCCTGTCCGAACGTCCCCATCTGCTGCCGTTCCCCTTGCACCCCTACGACATAGGCAATATTGCCAGCGTTCGTGCCAATTCGCAGTTCCGGGTCGCCGTCGACTCGAATCGCTATTCCGTCCCCGCCAGATTCGCCGGACACCCCCTCACCATGAAGGCGTACCCGGATCGGCTCTGCTTCTATCACGAGGACAAGCTCGTCGCCCGGCACAGCCGCTCCTATGAGCGCAACCGCGACTTCGAGGATCCGGATCATCCCAAAGAACTCATCGTACGGAGAAAGAAAGCGCGGGATCAGCACCTCTTCCAGCGCTTCCTGGCGCTATCCCCTTATTCGATTGATTACTACCGGGAACTGGATAAGCGCCATCTCAATAGCGGCCACCATGTCAGAAGGATCGTCGCACTGGCCGAAATCCACGGCGATGATGCCGTGGCGTGTGCCATTGCAGATGCGATGAAACTCAATGCCGTAGGCTCCGACTACATTGCCAATATCCTGGAAAGCCGTGCTAGAAAACTCCCGGAACCGGGAGCTCTGCACCTGACACGCAGGACCGATCTTCTTGATATCACGGTGGAAGCCCCGGACCTCTCAATTTACGAAAGCAAGACAACAACGACTCGGGAGACACCATGAACGACGACAAAACCATCAACCAGCTCGAAGAAGACCTCCGCATGCTCTGCCTTCCCTTCATGGCGGAACACTATGGCCAGCTGGCGACCAAAGCTGCTCGTGACTCCCTGAGTCACGCCGATTATCTCGCCCGTCTTACCGAGGGAGAACTTAACCTGCGACGGGACAAAGCCACCGTGCGTCGCATCAAGAGCGCACGCTTCCCCGTCGTTAAAACCCTCGACCAATTCTCCTGGAGCTGGCCCAAGAAGATCAATCGTATGGCAGTTCAGAACCTGTTCCGTCTCCAGTTCATGGAAAATCATTCAAACGTCATCATGCTCGGAACCGTAGGCTTGGGTAAGACCCACATTGCAACGGCACTTGGATACACAGCCTGCCTCGCCGGTAAATCGGTTCTCTTCGCGACCGCCGTCGACACCATCAACACACTCGCCGCGGCACAGGCGGCAAGCCGCCTCAAGGTAGAACTCAAAAAGTACCTGGCTCCATCGCTGTTGATCCTGGACGAACTTGGTTATCTGCCGATCGACAAGCATGGCGCCGACCTCCTGTTCCAGGTCATCAGTCAGCGCTACGAAAGAGGTTCAACGGTCATAACTTCAAACAGAGCATACAAGCAATGGCCGGAAATCTTCAACAATGACAGCACGCTTACCTCGGCCATCCTTGACCGTTTGTTGCACCACGCGGAAACCGTAGTCATCGAGGGAAAAAGCTACCGCATGAAGGATCAACTCGAAGCCTGAGGTACCAACCGAGAACCGGCGCTCGGCACCACGAAGAAGCTGTGGAGCCGAGCGCCACCTGCATCTATAAAGCGCCGCGTTTGCTACGTGATCACGAAACCGCCCACAACATCTGTGAGTGCCAACAGATTACCATTGTTGTCATAGCTGTAGACGGTGGTATTCCCCTTGGCGTCCGTTGACGAAATAACCTGGTCAGCATTATCATAATTAAAGGATGTCGTAGCGCCCTTCGCATCAGTAACACTTGTCACGCGTCCCGAGGCATCGTAAGCATACTTTGCAGTATTACCAAGCGGGTCAGTAATAGAAAGTAGTTGTGAATGACTAGTGGCATCATAGACTAATGTAGTAGTGTTATTGTTCGCATCTGTCACCGATATCGGCATACCAAAACTATTATAATTCACTACAATCTGATTTGATAGTGGGTCTACAATCGTGGCTTTACTGACATGTGAACCAACAATTGTATATAGAAAATTAGTAGATAGGCCAAGAGAATTTGTTATTCCAGTAGTCAAACCTAAAATATTATACCCAAAACTAGTGACATTATTCAATGGGTCAGTAATAGAACTAACCATTCCATTCATTACAACAGCACCGTCGTAATATGTATAACTTGTTGTCCTATTCAATGGGTCAGTAATCGACAATATTCGGTTAGATAACGAATCCATGTTATATACGGTGGTACCATCGGGAGAGGTATACTCTGAACCGTACTTGGCCGCGTTAAATCGCCATGAGGTCACTGCACCATTGGGCGTGGTTAAGTTGGTCTGAGCAACCGAGCCTCCAGCAAGTGAATAATTGAAGGTAGAGAAGCTGCCGTCTGCATTCGTTTGACTGACGACTCTATTATTAGCATCATAAACGTTAGTAAATTTAACGACACCATTACCATCAGTGAGCGTATTCATTCTTCCTTGATTATCATAGCCATATTTAATGATTGTATTGTCAGGTTTAATAACTTTACTAAGTCTGGGAAAGGCACTAAACGGGTCAGTTTCGTAGACATAATTAACAACTCTACCATCTGGCCCGATTATCGCATTTGTTTGGATAAAATTATCCCCAACATAGCTCTGGTTAAAGACAACACTTTTCCCTTCGCTATTGGTGATTTTAGTTATGTATCCTGCCGTATCTTCTGCATCATAATGCCTCGTTATAGTGAGTGTATTGCCGTTATTATCGGTCAACGAAATCAGTCCACCTGAATTTTCAAAAACATATTTCCATCCATCACGAGTTGTCAATACCCTATTGTTGTTGAATCCCGTTATAATATCAATTCTCGCCCCAACAAATTCAGGATTAGTTGAATTAAAAAACAAGATTGGCGGTGGTGGATTACAAGTCTCTACAGGACCACTGCCATCAGCAACAACAATAGCGTCGCTCATTATTTCTGGAGTTGCCATAGCATATTGAACGGGAACAGATGGCTGTGCTGCTGCACACCCCCCCCTTGGTACCCCGGCAAAGTCGAAATAAGACCCACCCGGTTTAGTCAACCTTATCATATCCTGAGATTGGTCTACCCTCCAATCGAATTCAAACGACATGCCCTTGCCAAACGCGCCTAAACCATCGCTTCCTGCATAAGTAACAGCACTTCCTCCTAGACGGCTGACATAATACCGTTTGATGTTGATAGGGATAATTCCGGGCACAACCATATCCGTTTCATTATGGAAAAAGTATCCAGTAGAAACATCGACCGGGTCAACGGCACAAGTTGTTCCAGGTTTAGGACTAAAAGGTCCGGGGCCTTTATCACCCCATGAATCCGGGCACTGGCCATTCGGCACAGGAATATCGACTCCATCAGGCAGACCGCCCCATCCCGATGCTCCACAGCAAAATTTCGGTATGCCTACGCCGGGGTCAGTTTCAATAAAACGGCCATCACGAGATACCGTACCAGCCCCGGCGATTGACCAATCGTTTGGAGCCTCCCCATCGACACTCGATTCATCGTAATACCAAAGAGTAGCCTTCTCACCCGGTTTCAGTTTCAAGGTATTCGGTGACTTGAAAGGAATTGGCTGGTCCGGTCGCCCGCCTCCAACTTTGTCAAAAAAGAACATGGTAACGGAACGCACGTGGCTATTGTCCGGCAAGGGCCTGATAGGAAGCCTGTCGGGCGGCACTGTCCTCATAGATACCCTATTATTAACCTTTCCGTCCCACCCGACAATGCGTGTTCCCTTCGGGATGCGCATCTCATAACCCTTCATGTCGGAGTCTGTGACAACGGTTTCCTGTCCTGAGGCAATATCGACGAAATTATGATGTTTCTGGTGATGCAAATGAGGCGTAAACGATAGTTGGGCCACGGAACCAGCGGTGATATCGGCAGAGACCGGGATGGCAGGATAATAGGCGGCTATGTCCGTGGCGGTAGAACCATCAATCAGAAGCGTCCTGCGACCTTCAGGGATGCCGTTCAAGTGAAAGGTACCGTCTGCCCCTGTCTTCACCGAAAGATTCTTATAACTGACAGTTACATTTGCTACCGGTTCTTTTTTTGTGTTAAGAACCCGCCCTCGGATAGTGGTTACCATCGGCAAATCAGCTCCAATCGTCTTCGAAGTCCACCCTTGAGGAATCACGTTGATGCTAAATGTTGTGCCTACCGGGATATTGACAGCGGAGATACTTACTGGTACAGGGTTGGTTGTGGTATTCGGTAAGGTAATATCTGGAGCACCATAGCTTCCTGTAGGGACAGCTGGAGTGTTAACGTTACCAACTGATGTAATTGTTATAGAAGGGGGAGCTGAACCAAAAACACTACTCGGGATACCATAAGTAAACATCGGATTCGAAGTACCATAGAAAGAAAAGTTGTTCGCCTGAAGGTACACTCGCCCGATACCACCCGCCGCACTGGAAGCATTAATACTCCCTGTGCCAGTGATACCATTTGCGACCAATCGAATGGCTCCAGCAGAACCTACACCACCGTTGCTATAACCGTTTCCACCCAAAGCATTTATGTTTCCGGTAGCGGTGATGGTTCCCGTTGATGCTATCAGTATCGCTCCGCCGCCACCGCCGCCGTGACTCTGGTAAAAGCCATTGTAACCTCCGCCACCCCCCGAACCACCGATAAGCGGTAACAGGTTAACATTTCCGTAGGTGGAAGAAGACGTATTACCGGTCCCCACCCCGGCATAACTACCACTGCCACCAAGATTTGCCGGAGTTGTCGTAGGCCCGCCGCCAGGCCCTCCACCAGGGCCAAGTCCCGCCCCACCAACAATTGTATACTGGTTGTAAGCATAACCTCCGTTAAAACCACCGGGGCCACCTGTACCAGGTGTGGTCGTCGTAGCGTTTCCCCCATTGACGTTGATGGTCCCGGCAATAGTGACATTTCCGGTTGTCAACATATAGACAGGAGTATTAAGAGCGTTCGGCGTAAAGGTCACGGTAACACGGGAGCCGTTGCCGCCAGTGAACGTGAGGACAATACAAAATGCTGCAGTCCTGCCGGAAGGTCGGTCTTTAACGAGAAATACAGGTCGGTAATCAGCAGACAGCGCAGCAAATCTTCAAGAGACGGTTCAGTCTTGGAATACCCGAAAGTAACCGCCATGAGTCGCCAGAACGGTTCTGCAAGACCGAATTTTTCAACGTCTTCCCATGCCTTGTTGCCACTGCCCTTTTCAGACAGCCCCTCAAACAGTCTCATCATGGCAACAAACACATCCGGATGTTCGGCCTTGACGATGACCGCAATCATCTTCAGCTCAAGGTCGGAGTCCGTATCTTCCGGCTTAACCCATTTTTTCAGCCTCTCCAGCCGGTCCTGGCTATTCAGGAAAGCCTTGTGTCGGCCAAAAAACGTCCGAAGAGAGGGCTGAACAAGCCCAAGTTCGCTTAGAATGATAGATGCCCGGTCGGCATGGAATGTCCTGCTGTAAAGAGAGACATCGAGTAACCAGTTGTCGGATGGGGCAGGCTCCGGTGTCGGAGCATAAAGAAGGTACTTGCTTTCCGTATCCTCGAATTCCAGCAGAATTTTCAATTCAAGTGCCCCTACCTCATCGAGTCGTTTCAGATTGATATCAGGAATATCCAGTCCGTCCAACTCAGCTTCAAATTCCTTGTCGGCGTCGTACCAGAAGACAATCCGGCGGCCTTCGTCATCGAAGACTTTTCTGATGTTATTTGAAAGTTCGGGAATTGTCATACAATCCTCTCAATATACTTGTTAATTTGAATCTAATAGCAACAACGCTTCACAATATTCCTTGCCGTGGGTTTCGCACCAACCCTTGCTCTTTAGCTGATAAGCCGTATCAAAATCGAAAAGTCCCCTACCAGAAACATCTATCGTATCCCATATGCTCGTTGGTGTACCATTGCCTCCGCAGCCACAAGAGTATCTGGATTTAATGTCTCGAAGATTTTCGTAATACCGGTCAGACACAAGCATGGTAGAATCTGCCAGTGATGCAAGCTTTGATGCCATATTCACGGTTTTCCCAGCCCAGACCTCATTCTGACGGTCAGACCGGTCATTTACCATCTTAAGCCCAATTTTTCTCACTAGAAGGGTTTTCTGGTCGATTCCAATACCACCGCATCAATATCCTCTTGAGATGTAACAATGACCCATGCCCTGCCATTGCAGATACGTCCAATATCTTCGACGACTGTTTGCAGATTCAACATGCGACTAGTGTCGTTGCCGATAAACTGTCCCACTTCGTCTATAAGAAAGGCAATGCGGTGATTCGGTCCCTTATTATCAAGGTACCCTTTGACTAGGTTAGCAAACCCGTCGATGTTGAGTTTGAATCTTTCTTCTCCCTCATCAAACCATTTGGATGCCGATTCTGTGGACATTCCCAAGGTATTTGCCAGTGCCGAGATAACGTCATCCCGCATAAAGAGATAGGCGTCGCGTTCTTTAACCCACTCGCTGCCGCTGGTCTTCTGGAACTCATCGTGAAACTTTTCCAGCACCCCTTTATCCTGAAGATATCGCTCCATCTGCGCTATGTGCGGTGCATCACCGCTGAATCCCTGCATCTCGTTAAACACTCTCAGGAATACCGCCAGAATTGCGTCTTTGCTGTCCTTGTTATCGGATTTGCTGTCAATATTGAAGAGGATTACATCGATATCGTTCTGGACTGCCCTACGCAATTCACCAAGGAGCAAGGCATCGCCAAGCTTTTCTTCGAAAAACTCAAGAGCCAACCACATCTCTCCGGTCTCAGGGTCTTTGACCTTGCGGTTGCCCAACAGGTAAGATAGGATTTTCAAAAAATGTGATTTGCCTGACCCGAAAAACCCACTGACCCATACGGCAATCCGCGACATGATTACCAGGTCTTGCGGGTTGTCGGTTACATCCACAATCTATCGAGGTGCTTTTTTACCTCTTTAGTTACGACAAATTCGTCAAGCTCCTGAAAGATGACAGTTTCATCTTGTTCATCAGCTTTAATGACACCATTTATAGGGCGGTT
>Ga0364918_10220_pt1 | contig 10704 bp, 6 predicted proteins | sample SorcelJu500001C6_2_FD_206957 | JGI IMG/M metagenome (GOLD analysis project Ga0364918, IMG submission 206957) | Enriched cells from Trout Bog Lake Hypolimnion, Wisconsin, USA - BchlTB.June20.5000.01.C6 | ecosystem: Environmental > Aquatic > Freshwater > Lake > Hypolimnion/Profundal zone | place... | reverse complement strand
CGGACGTGAATTGGGTGTAGGAGCTTTCGCTCGCGTCTATCTGCTTTCGGAAAAAACCGCCACGCTCGCAAATCCTCGGAATTGGGCGATGAAGGTCGTTGATTCTGGCGAGCAAGGACTTGAACAGCCATTTGAGATTGACCTGATGACTCGCTTGCGCCATCCGCACTTGATGCCATTGGTTGACTTGGTTCGCTTGCCGACTGTCAAGTGCCAAAAGTATGACCGCACAAATCAACGACATTTTGAAGCGTCGAGCAGCACCACTGGCACCACCAGCACTGTCGGTTCTACCACCGTCACCAACGGTCACGCAAAACGTACAGGTGGTGCGCTTGGCATTGTGATGCCGTACTTGTCTTTGACATTGCACGACGTGATCAAGAATCGTGCATTTGCATACAAGGCACGATTGCGTGTGATGTTTCAGTTGCTGACAGCCATCAAGTTTTTGCACGACAATGGCGTGCTGCACCTGGACGTGAAAATTCAGAATGTACTGCTTGGTGGATCGTTGCGTGAGCCGGATGCGTTCCTGTCGGATTTTGGTCTGTCACTGCCCGTTGACAATGCCGCGTCGGGAAGACGAACCACCAAGTTGCGGATCACATTGGACTATCGAGCCCCAGAGCTCTTGTCGGTCACGGAACCATGTCACGACGAGAAACTGCTCGGACAAGTCGGAATGGACGCAAAATCGGACAAGGACCATTACTCGGCCGCATCGGACTTGTGGTCGCTTGGAATTGTGTTTGTGCGCTTACTGTCGGGAGGTCAACACCTCTTCAAGACGTGCAAGTTAACACACGTTTGCGACACCATGCGGGAACGCCTGTGTGATCAGATGCGACTCGAAACGTTGAGACCCTTGACGACAATGGTACCGCGCGTATGGCGATCTTTTGCCTTGGATTTGCTCTGGCGTATGCTCAGCATTGATCCATCGCGACGTCTGTGCATAGAGCAAGTGCTGAATCATAAATTTTTCTCCGCGCAAGGGTATTACACCACGCCACCAAGCCTGTGCTGTTCGCTGATCATATCTGGCTATCAACGGAAGCCTGTTGATCCGTCGTGCTTGCCGATATCATCACCCTTCCGGTCGGAGCATGAGTCTGCGATCGAAGAGCAAGGAGCTTTGCGCGTTGTCAAGATGATGCGAACATTGCTTCACGCGGTGCGGCACCAATTTCCCAAATCCCGCTCAGAAACCTTGTTTCTCGCCTGCGACTTGCTCTTGCGAATCTGGGCTCTGCAACCTCACCTGCTGAATGAACAAGACATCGGTACCTATGCCTTGACGTGTTGGTGGATATCTTGCAAGTTCATTGAGGATTATATTCCTTCCACTGAATTATTGTCGCATATGCTGCAGAATGCCAACTCGACGAACCGTCTGCAAGAGCACCATCATACTCTCGCTCACAATCACCATCATACTCACGGTCAAGGTCAAGATTGTGACATCCATATCCATATTGTTGCGAGAGAATCCGCCGACGACAGCAATCATAAACATAGTGACGGTAGTTATGTCAGTGATCCTTTTGAGGATCAGCGCAGTATGACAACGCCAACGCCAACGGACGCGAACACCATTGTGCGTGCAGAACATAATGTTATTCAAGTGCTAGGCGGTCTTCTTTACCGTCCTTACTTGTATCATAGGTGCAACACATTGTTCGAACTCTGTTGTGCTTGTCTGCAACTGTTTGAGCCTCTCCAGTACTTGTCTTTGGACATGGAACAGTGGATTACTGGCGTGCGCAACCAGTGCCAATCCCAGAACAACGAATTGAAACGGCAAACGACAGGTGCAACTATCGAACTCTTGTGTGACGGTATGGTGCTCTGGTGCGGTGCGTCTGCTCAACGAATCCTTCAAGAAATGGAACCAGCGACCGTCTGACGTCTGAAGAACAAACATTTCCGCTTTCAGTGATTTCGCGGGAGCGCTGCACTCTGTCGACCCAAAACACACACACCGCTTCTCTCGATCGAGACGAGGTCGTCGCTAGTCAGCGCCGAATCTCCCGCTGATAGCAATGCGAGGTTGACGAAAGGTTCTAGTGCACCGCGCGAAATGTGTTTGGTTTCGTCCATATCGAGCTCCGTGAGAACATGCGGGTTTGGCAGGTTCAGTAGACCTCGACTCGTAATGCATTGGTTCGCTTGCACATTCAGCTTTTTCAGGTGCGGTAAATATCGCAGTGCGTCGTCCGTCACGCTCGTGGTATGGGATATGTCAAGCGAAGTGATCTGACTTTGGTATTTGAACGTCTCGCCGGTAATCTTGTCAGTGAAGGGTATAGCGAGCTCTGTCAAGTTTGGCAAGGTAGACAAGCTTGCGTCCGTCACCCACTTGTTGAGCGCTAATTTGAGTGTGGTCAGTCGGACGAGATGACACAGTGACCGCTCGCCACGCATCAACGTCGAGCAACAAGAAATATCCAAGAATGTCAAGTCGGACAAATTTGCGAACACTGCGTCTGTGAGGTCTTCGTTTTCCGCCAATTCTAAACGTTTCAATCGGGTCAAACCCACAACACCTTGGTCCGTGATGATCGAGCTCGCCTCAAGGTTTAGCTCCGTCAAGTTCGTCAATGAGCGCAGCGCCGCGTCCGAAATGATCGAGTTGCAGCTCAGTGATAGAGACGTCAGACTGCTGCAAGTGACCAGCGCCGCATCCGTGATGGAATTGTTCTTGTCGAGCTTCAACGACCGGAGATGTCGCAGAATATGGATAGCACGATCGGTGATGTGGCGATTGTAACTAAGGTCGAGGCTTGTGAGTGTGCCCACGTGCGAGATGCCCGCATCCGTCACGCGATAATTTCCAAACAAGGAAAGCGATTCAAGACGTTTCATTGTCCGCAGCGCGTTATCGGTGATAAAACTGTTGCAGGACAAGTCCAAAGAGCGCAGATTCATCAATGCAAACAGAGCGGCGTCGGTGATGAGGTTGTTGCCGGAAAGATTCAATAACGTCAATCTCGATATCTGCACCGGCGCAAGAAACGGAATCCCAAGTGTAGCGTCGTGCCATTCCACAGTCGCGTGCTCGAGCAATGACATTAGTCCACAATCCGTAATGTTTGGGTTGTATGATAGATCGAGGGAGGAGAGACGGCGCAAACTGCAGATTCCAGCGTCTGTGACGAATTCCGAAGTCGTCAATCGCGTCAGGTTCGTAAGCAAACAGAGACCGTCATCCGTTATTTCATCGTTGCCGCTTTGCAGATTCAGCGCCGTGATTCGACTGCTCAGCTGTTTCACATCGTCATTGTTCATCTTGTTTGTCCCTTCGATGGTCAAGGAAACACGTTCGAATGTCTGCATCAAACGCTTTCCGCGCCGTACGTGGGAGACATTGACAGTAAACGGTTTCGTGTCTTGCCAAATCCTTTTCCGCAAATATTTGTTTAAATGCGCGAATGCGACAAGACTTTCCAGGTCGAGGAGGCTCGTCAAGATGGACAAGGGTATTTTGTACACCAGACCATCCAGACCATCCAGACCATCCATTCCACCGCCTTGTGCACCACATCCTTTATGCCTTTCACTTTCGACATCCCTCTCTTTCCGTTGTACGATCCTCGGCGATAAGTGCATTTTCGGTTCCGCGAATTGGACAGCGATAAAATGCTTACACTTGGAATGTCTGTTGGCGAAAAGCATCACATGTCTTGGGCGGTTTTTTTTTCAGATGTGGATTTGTGCATGTTTTGCAACTCACTGTTTCATTTTTAGATGTAGTTGTCGTACCTGTGCATGCGTGTGTTGCCAAGTCATTTTTTCGAGAGGTGGTTTGTCGGACCTGTGCATGTGTTGCCAACTCATTTTTTTCGAGGTGGTTGTGTCGGACGAATGCAGGTGTTCGAAATTCATTTTGGGTGGTTGTGTTTGATGCATGTTCTGCCAACTGATTTTTTTGGGTGTTTGACGTGCATGTGTGGTCATCTTATTTTTTTTTTTGCCGTGCGTGGCGTGGCCGCATTGCATGCATTGCACAGCTGATTTTTTTTTTGCGAGTGTGGTTGTTTGACGGTACGATCAACTTTTTTTGCGTGCATCGACCTTTTGGTGCATGTGTTGCCACCTCATTTTTTCGAGATATGTTGTTTGATGCAATGTGTGGTCATCTCATTGTTTTTTGCTGCGTCGTGTGGCGGCTGTTCAAACATTGCATGTATTATACAGCTGATTTTTTTTTTGGCGAGTGTGGTTGGTTGACCTGTGCATGTACGACGACTGTGATCAACTTTTTTTTTGTGCATGGACCTTTTGGTCCAGCACATGCCTGTTTTAGGCACTCAATTTTATTTTTGACTCGTGCATTGCAGGGGCCGACACCTAATTTTAATTAATCCTTTAAACGTCCGTGTCAGCGCCAACAAAACGTCTCTTGTCCCTGGTTCGTAGAACTTCACCAGTTTCGACGTCGTATTCGTATCGACTCAGGTTGACCACGAACGTGCGCAGAATGCAGTGCGAGAGAAGCTCGCGACGTTCGTTGCCGCGTATAGTGCGCATATAATGCATATAATAGGTCGGGTGCTCCCAGCAAATCAGGTTGGTGAGTTTCAAATGAGCAAGATGTTTCAACGCGCACAATGTCTCCACGAGTGCAGGAAGGTGACACGCCCAGTTTTCGATCGTCAAGCTCACGAGAGAGGTACACTCCTCCAAGAAATCGCCTAGACCCAGAGATGGCAAAGAATAGAGCGCATCATAGTCCAATGTTTCCGTTCGCGTCAGATTAATCACGCGCAGTGTGCGCAGCAGCGGTCGGTTTTCGTCCGAGTAAAACGTTAAAATGGACGAGTATCGATTGATCGCGGCGACATTCAGTTCGACGAGAGAGTCGCAAGCTTGAAGTTGATTAAGCAAACGTCTGGAGCGCTTGGTATTCTCTGACATTGTGAAGGAAACCGACACGGACCCGGACCTGCTTATTCGATGCAAAAGCAAAATCATTTGGTTACGGGACAGCTTGCACGATAACAACCAATGACGCGGATAAGCCAATGTAAGTGAGGGAGTTCCGTTCAACCCGAGAGATAAGCGAACCCGTAGATAAGCGTGAACGCATGCCAGTCGAGCCAGAGATGTTTGATCGAGAAAGGAGGAAATGAACAACAGGACGGACGTTTGCAACCGATGAAAAGAGCATTCACGAGAAGGGCATTTTTTCTGCTCGGACGATCTGCGGTCAAGACCCAATCGAATTCGTTCCTGGTCATCGCCGACAACCTCTTGCACGCGCTTGATCAGCTCTTGACGATTTAAAATGGAGTCGGATTCTTTTTCCGGAACGCCCTTTAATGTAAGAACGCGCCGAAGTGCAGGTCGAGACAAGTCAGAAGCCGACAGCACAGGATTCTCGAGGAACCGACGAGCCTCACCTTCGTTTACCGCATCTTGGAACTCTTGACGTTTCCGCTTCTGCTCCAAATGCCTATCCCACGGTTGTTTTACTCTCTTCACCATTTCACCATTTTTGATTACTAACACAATAACACGGTCCGTTGGCAAAATCGTTCATCATATGGGTATTCCGAATTTTCAACGACATGTTTTCGTTTGCTTCAAAAAAAAAACGGAACTGTGTGACAGCAAGTGCATGCAACGACACGTCTGCGTAGACGAATGTGTTTTGTGTTTTCTCGTCCCAACGTGTGTGTTCCAGGCGTGTGAATGGATGGATTTTTGTTTCCCTGTTTGCCAGCGTACACATTTGACAAGTTGTTATCGCTCACTGGCAAAATTCTGGATGGGGATGCATGCAAGCAACGTTTCTAGGCTGATCAAAGTATGATATGTCGGATAACGTTGTCTGCGGACACGCGACAAAGAAAAAAGTCATGAAGTACATGTGCATGCCACTTTCGTCTTGTTGAAATTGTCGCACTCTGTGCATACAAATGTCTCTCGAAGACGAAAAAAAATCCATTTCGGATTCAGAGTGTTCACTACCTGCCTCGACGACATCCCCGCCGTTGTCGCTGTCGCCGCATGCCTCCTCCTTGTCCTCGGATGGTCTGTCCACATCTTCCAATTCAGCACTAGCGATGTCATCCGGCACAAAGTCTGCGCTGTCAGACGAGTCCATGTCGTCGACGCCTTTGGACAGTGTCACGCTGTTTAAGGTGTTGTATGTGTTCGATAGCTCCTCATTGACACCTTTCGATCCCCGCGTATGCACTATCAAACCGGATTTTCCTAAAAACGTCGAACTGTTGCCGGTGTACGACATCTCGGATAAATCGCTATCGCCCCCGGATGTCCACGCTTATGCTATTTGGTCCCTTGTCTCCACCGACGATTTTGTTTGTCCTTTCTTCTTACGAGGTCGCTCTGCTGGCATTGACACCGTAACAGACCATGTGCCAAAACCCGCACGTGGAGGCACTGTCTGTGTGATCACTCGCTTCATGGACGACAGTTTTGACTGTGTTCGTCAATGGCGAATGGCAGCGAACAAGTACGACATTACGTTTTTTGTGGTGAAGGGTGCGCGGGACGCCACAGCGCACCGCCTCTTACGAGAGGATGCCATTCCGGAAGCAAGCCGGATTATCGCTGGCACGTTCGAATTTGGATCCAGCAACAACAAGTACAGCTGGATGCGTGTTGATCCCGAGACTCCGCTTTTTCCTCTGACGCTTGCGCCAAGCACCATTAGCATTAGCGCCATTGATACGTCGATGCGTCTTGACACCAATGAACCGTTGATGGCTGCCTCGCGCGGTAAAGTTTCATCTGCTGCGGGTTCAGGTTCAGGTCCAGGTTCAGGTTCTGGTTCTGGTTCTGGTTCTGGTTCTGGTTCCAGCTCTCGACCTGTTTTTTCATTCAGACGCACCGCCAGGAATGTAAGGGTTTTATGTGTGTTCGATGGACCGAAGCGTCACCACTTCGATCCCCATAATTACGTCAAACCCAATTTGACAAAAAACATGGAACTCCTCCACATACACATTTCGGATGAATCAACCCCCGACGTGCCCGACCACGACCACACCATTTGGTACATTCATTCAGGCGGATGGCCAAGCCGCTGTGATACCACCATTTCCATTTTGGCGGACCGGTGGCCGAAACCTGCACGCGGAGGCAGTGTCTTGGTGGCTATCGCCTGCTTCAAGGACGAGGATGTTGACTGTCTTGGTCAGTGGCAAATGGCGGCGGACAAGCATGGCGTGACATTCGTTGTCGTGAATGGTGTCAATGGTCCGCGAGCTCAGTATCCGTACAATCTTTTTCCGGATGAAGCAATCCCAGAGGCTGTACGCATTATCGCTGGCACGTTTGTCTTTGACTCGTCGAACAACAAGTACAACTGGATGCGCTTTCAGCCGGGTTCCACGCAAGTTGCGTCTCGCGACACTGTTTCAGCTGTTGCGGTGAATGCTGCACCTAATTCTTCCTTGGGTTCTGGTTCCGGTTCTGGTGCCGTCGACTACGGAAGTGCTTTTTCGCAGACAGGCAGTGCAAGCGGCGCGCATCTTGATGGTGATTCGACAATGGGTGTGTCGGATTCCGCGGACGAAACTGCGAGAGAGCATCAGATGGCTTTTGAGTCCGCTCTTGGATCCCGTTCAGATTCCCATTCCCATTCGCATTCTCACTCCTCTTTGTCGGTTTCCGATTCCGAATCCAAGACTAGGAAACGTCCTCGTCAGAGCGATGAAGATTCGCAAAATGGCGCTGTCACCGAGAGAAGCCAGAAACGTCACCACGGCAGAGCCGCGCTATTTTCTTTGGGTCAGTGTTCATTGCGAAATAGTCGAAAATTTGTTTGCTGTGATTGTGATTGTGTGGTGTGGTGTCTTTTAATTTTTTTTTTGGTCGCAATGCAACAGGAAAATGGCATGGTGAAACCGCAGTCGAAATGTCATTGGCCTTGTCGTCCGTCAAGACTCAGGATGATCTCAAAACGCTCTTGGTGTCGCGCGGTGTCCAAGTTGAAGAAGGTCATTCCGTGAACGGCAAAAAGCAAGTATACAGATTGATCAGCATTGTTCGTTTCGCTCTGGGACTTCGATCGGACGACCACGACAAGTCTGTCTTGATGAACACTTTCAAGACGTTTCGGCAACGCAACCTCGTCTGGATCAAGCGCCTGTCGGGGTCTAGCGATCCACTTCCTGTCACTGTTGTGTGGCATGATGCCGTCGAAGCATTGACTCGTGTGCCACCGTGGTGGAGCATCAAAGAATACATGATCAAGATAGTGGCGGGTGCGGATTTTTCAGAATTCCAAAGTGCGACGGCGACGTCGACTCTCGAGCATTCCAACAAGCGCGAGTCGTCCGAGGAAAATGAGACTATTGGAGACAGCGACGGAGAAGACGAGGAAGATGCGGACAAAGATCGTGAGAGTATGGAGGGTGAAGGGAGCGAAGAAGCGCTCCTGGCGACCTCCAAAATGTCTCAACGTCGAGGCGACGTTTATGGTGATGAAGCTCTTTTAACCAAGGATGAGGAGAAGGTGCTCGAGTCGGAGTTGTCGAGTGTGACCGATCGATCGTCGCTTCGAAAGCTCGTCAATGCCAAGAGGATGATTCGTCGCAGAGTGTTGCTCTCGAGCAAATCCAGTAGTAAGAACATCATTTGGTACTCGTTGCGCGATGCTGTCAAGTGGATATCGGGTTCGGCTTGCAAGAACTGTCGAGACGTGGATAGGTTTTCCAGAATATTGTTGAACCTTGTGCCTGCCGACACTAGGGAGCGCGTCAGTAAGATGTCACTGTCGAGCGGTAAAGCAACGGGATGTCTTCGCTTTGGGGACCTTGTCAAACTTCTCGCCTGTGTGCCCGAGGATACATTCACATTTGGCAGGATCTTTCACGCGGTTCTTGCCCGCGCCAGTCCTTCCATTAGCTTGAATGAGGACTCGGACGCATCGGACGGCGGTGATGAATTTGGCTCTAGGACGCACAATACAGAAAAGCGCAACCCGGCCAAGACTGCACGCGGGTCGGAAAGGAAAGGGAATGCTACAAGTCAAGACAACGCTGTCAGTGGTGACAAAGGTGTCAGTAAGGGACGTGAGCGTGACACTCGCGCCGGAAAAGATGCAGATGGACGTGTGCGACCGATCAAGTCCAAGTCCCAGTCTCACCGCCACCAGTCTCATTCTCAACCTCGGTCACGGACACCCTCGCGGATTCCGTCTGCGTCCTCCGTGTCGCAACGTCAACGTCATTCAGACTCCAAATTCGAACCCATTCATCGTCCTGGTGATCATCAAGCGCGAATGCGCAGAGGTTCGCACTTGCACAGACAAAGGAGCGTCTTGGAGCAATTGGAGCTCTTTGACAAGCTTGCCCAAAGTGTATCGCAAATGGCGAATGTCTCACCCGTGGCGGCGGAACAAGCGGAAGAATTGACGCAGCAACTGTTGCTGCCGTTGATTGCCGACCGACTGCGCGTGCTGCCTCCACTGCCCTAGGGCAAAGTCATGAATTGTGTTTTTTTTTGTGAACGGAAACGAGCTGCATGCATGCATGCATGTGGATGATCACCTCGCCGTTTTTTACCAACTTCCCAGTAATAAACAACAAGTTGAATTACGTGTGCGGTAGTGTGCGCCTCACACTAACAGTGAGCGCAAAGCATGTTTCGAAAAACCGACACGTGGTTTGCATATACTTGCATGTCAAGGTGATGATGATAACGTGATAACAACAATTTGTGGCTCGAGATGCAGATCCAGACGGCGCTCCGAATTGGCTTGCCAATTGTCTATGGAGTCGGAACAATCGCATCGCTGCCGTTCGCGACTGGGTCCATTTTCTTGTGCGATGCAGACGACAACCCTCCCGGCTCTTTGATTTCTACCAATACGATTCTGACATCGTTGACACTGCCGGTCTCGTTCCTGTTCGGAGCGGCACGATCAGTTGTGGTTCCGACCGCATGGCCTATTGTGCACGTGGTTTGGTATTGCGGCTCAATGAGCATTCACTTTCGACAACGCGAAATCAATGCGCGCTGTGCCGGGTGGAAAAACGCCGCGACACGCATCGTCACTGGCATCAAAAATTCCATTCGGAACGTTTCAGTCGCTCTTACGCCTGATTTCCTGGAATCACCACAAAAACAGACGGTATGTTACTTTGAGCAGTTGGAAATCCAAGAGGCTGACGAAAAGGATGACGAAAACGACAGTGACAATAATGTAGTGCTCATCAACCCGACGTTTGAAGAAAAAACAGCGCATCTACCATCCAGTCTTCCTGATTCAACGCATCAACCCGGTCCTACGTCTGTGCGAAGCAACCAATATTCTGCGCTCGTCGAGATTCATTTGTCTGCAGAGAAACAGGAGCGCAAAGCCAAGCGCGAATTTCCTATTACCGAGTCGAATTTCGAAGAAGAAGAAGATGCGGAGCAAGAAGGAAGGCATCTTTTGCTGTTTGGTAGCATCTCGATACGGGACGAACAACATTTTGACTGATTTATCGGAACACACATATCTTTGATTGATCGAGTTTGCGGTTCCGCTCTAAGCGAAAACTTAAATAAAAAACTATCTTAAACCCAAAAAGCCTAACAAGCCTACACGCAGCACCAAGTTCTCGAGCTGGGTAGCTGTACAGCAATGGGATCAACATTGGGGATGGGATTGATGGTCGCGGCCAAAGTCTGCATTTGGTTTTTCAATTCGCTCGACATTGTGATGAACGACTGGTCGACATT
>Ga0364918_10219_pt1 | contig 10706 bp, 13 predicted proteins | sample SorcelJu500001C6_2_FD_206957 | JGI IMG/M metagenome (GOLD analysis project Ga0364918, IMG submission 206957) | Enriched cells from Trout Bog Lake Hypolimnion, Wisconsin, USA - BchlTB.June20.5000.01.C6 | ecosystem: Environmental > Aquatic > Freshwater > Lake > Hypolimnion/Profundal zone | place... | reverse complement strand
AAATTGAACTCGCAATTTTTAGCGAACTATTATCGAGAAACGGGGGGAGATGAAGGAAATGAGTGAAAAAAAGATGTACAATAATTTGGATGACGTTGAAAAAGAATTTCTACCAAAATATCATCTTAAACAAGTCGTTAAAAAAGCAAGTACTGATATAAAATATGGAGACGAATTGGCTGATATTTTGCTCAGCAAATAGACTCTTAATCTTCCTCTTTTTCAATCACAATTTTTTTCCCTTCAATCTTCATCTTTAGACTATCATTTGGTGCAAATGGAAACGCGCTATCCTTGACGAAATCACTTGGCAGGTTAATGCTGTGCCGTGATTTCACGGCGTATAATTTTGCTTTTGCATGATTTACCATACAACTCTTTTTGATCGCATTTTACTTAATACTTTGGTATATACCAAAGTGCACACATAAGTATAAATACATACAATGGTATATACTATAGTATACAGCATACCCTAAAAGTCCCGCCACTTATCGCGCGTTTTGAAAAGTCCCGAAGTCCCGAGAAGTTATCAGAACCTTAGTTGGGGCTTTGCACGTAAACCCGCTTCTGCACGTAATGTCGGATCAAAACCTCACTTTACGTGCAAAGCCCTTAGTTGGCAAACCTTTTTAAACATATCCGATTCTATCCCTATACATAGCAATTCTTCAACCGGTTGCTAGGAGAATTCAGGTATGCCACACGAAAAGATCGAAAGGCTGTCCGGTGTTCCGTACGTAGGACACACCAGGCACTCGCATTTTGACCACAACCCGCATATGTCTGCCGGAAGCGTAGACATCAGCGGAACGGAAAAGGATTTTGAACGCTACAAGCACTCGGAAATTGAATCCGGCAGGCGCAATTACGGCGGAGTTATCGGAAAGAAACTCACGCCCAAAGAGCGCGAGTACATGCGGGGCACCTAAGGATGCCGCACCGCAAGTTTGCCGCAATGACCGGGATGCCCGAACACATGGTAGGGCACTCACACATGGACCACGACGGCCACAGGACCGCCTGCCCGATGGATGCACACCACATGCACCAGTTCCTCATGGAAGAGAAACATGAAATGCATGATGGCAAAATGGTGCACCCATCCCTGCGCCACTACCACTGATTACCCCCTCTTTTTTAAACAACCTCACAATTCCAAGATTAAACAGGAATTGTTAAATAATATTGGCACAAACCAAGTATTATGGCAAGCGAACCTGTAAAGCGCGGAAGAGGAAGGCCGCGCAAAGTATGTATTGACGTTCCGGTAAAGGATGAGGAAACTATCACGTTCAAGTCGCTGGATGAACTCAGGGAATACCTGAAGAAAGAGAACATCTCGCTGGAAGAGAAACCCAAGAACCCGGATTGCGAGCCGGCAACGAAGGGGTATGTGAAGTGGATCGCAAGGAAAATGACAAGATCTCCAAATCACGTCCATAAACTTCAAAACTGGAAACCCATTTTTGGTATTTTAGCAGCGTGTTCAGCAGGAGCATTAGTATCAGCCGGCCTTTATGGGGAATGCATAACAAATGCAGCGTTGGCCTCACAAGCTCCCGTGTTTGCAGGAATGTTTTGTACTTGTAGTCTCATAGTTTTAGGCGGGGTAGTGGGCACCAATTTTTCGACAACGGAAACTAACATTAGCAGCTCACTTCTAATCCCAGATGCGATCCAGAAATACGAATCCCCCAAATGCGACTCCAAAAAGGAATGCGAGTGATCACATGGCCCCGATAAAAGGAAAACGCAAATCATACAAGGAGAACTTCATCACCCTGCGGCACGGCATCTGCCCCGACTGCGGGGCAGATGGAGCAGCCCTGGAAGAAGCGCAGAAGAAACACGCACGCCAGCAGAAGAAGCGGTATCGCGGCCACTGCCCCAAATGCGGAGCTGAGCGAAACTTTACCAATCCCAAATGCGAGGAATGGTATAATGAGTGAACGCGAAGATTACCTCACCTACAAATGCACCGTATCAATCACCGCAATGTGCCGGGAAACCGGAAAAGAAACGCAGGCAGAATACGTCACGGACTATTATGCCGGGCGGCTGGGAGAAGAATTAGACACTAAAATTCTCGCACGAAAGATCATGAAACGGGTACTCAGCGAAATGCACGAAAAGAAAGTCTGATTCAAAGACCCGCTTTTCTTTTTTCTTCATTAAGGATCTTTAACCGATGCCCCGCGAACGCCCCGGCAATATGCGCCTCGTGCTCCATAAACCGTGCACGGACAAGATCGCCGCCAAGCCGCAGCTCCTTTGCCCGGCGTTCAAGGTACATCTCATCGTGCCGCGCCTCAGCCTGCCATCGCCTCTCATCCCGCACATTAGCGCGGTGCTGCGCTCGCGTATCCATCAAGGCTACCTGCGATTATGCGCTTTGGTTCTGGGATCTTTACCGGGATACTGACTGGGAACAAACCGCGTGTTGGCTTCAACATGAACGAGATGCCCCTTAATACCGCCGCGTGTAACTTCGCGGCCAATACTGGAACGTGCCATAAAAAAGAATAATGATAGATATGTTTAAAATGATTGCGCCTTAGGGTCGCCGTCCAAAGATAGGCGTCATATAGGGATCTTGCGGGGGCTCTGGTTCCTGCGCTTCAGTCACTTCAGCCCATGCAAGTGCGTGGGCCTCGCTCTTACTGTATCCCTGCGCATGAAGTTCCTTGTATCGCTCTGCAAGACGGGAGTACATGATCAACCCCGCTTCGCCGCAGCCCACGCAATACGGGCGCATCGCTCTTTGTTCTCATGGGATTCACCGGGATACTCATGCTTACGGCACTCGCCATAAGTGATCCGCAAAATGTGTTCCTGGTGCGCAGTGATCTCATGGCCGGGCGGCGGCATAAGATAACCGAGATGTGTTCCGGGGCCGTGTCTGTTAGGCATAAAAGAAAAAAGGAATTACGAGAAGATAAAACTATTTGTCGCAATCCACAAACCCGCCGCGCAAACAAACGCCGCGCATATCCCAAGCGCCCACGGGATAGTAATAAACATCACACGATCGGAATTAAAATGCGCCCACAACCCGTACGCAGATTGCACCACAGCAGCAATCATAGACAAGATAAGCGTCGCAGGAATCAGCCACGGGGTAATTGCCGCAATATACATCAAGGCCCGCCAGTCGCCCCCGCTGCCGTATCGCATGCCCATAAAGTAGAACGCAATGCAGCAGACGAACGCAACAAATATCCAGATAATCACAGAGGTATAATCCCCGACATAAACGCAGATAAAATAATACACCAGCGCGAGAATAAACCCAACACCGGAATATCCTTTCCAGTACTCTTTGGGAAAAGACCGAATGTTAACATCGTTTATCGCACCGCGTATCAATGGAGGAACAAGACACAGTGCAGCAAGCACTTGCAGAACAAACTCAACTTGGATCGGAGAACCGAACATAGTTAACTATCTGGTGCAAAAATACTTATAAGTTAGTTATTGCGAAACGTTAATAACGTTTAATGCCAATTAAGTATCATGACAAAACGTTGCGATCATTCCGCATATGGTTTCGACATCGAAGGCCACTCTCTCTTGAAATGCACAGGGGATGCAAAGCAATGCCCGAAGAAACAGGGCAAGTGCCACATTAGCCAGATGTGCTATTACGTGAAGGAACCAGAAACAAGTAAAATCAAAGTGCAGGGTACTCAGGTGTATTAACATGGGTAAAATTGAAATTGACACCGGGGAGGTATCTACAATCTTAAAGGATTTTCTGTGCATCATTGGAGTAATCGCGATTGTAGCAATATGCATAGTTTTAGCCGCTCCAGAAAAGGTTGGGCCGCAACCAGCACAAACCATAACAACCTCAGTAGTAACCGCAGCGCCAACTCCTGTACCAACCCCCACATTGCCGCAGGTTCTTGAAGTCACTGTATCGCAGATCACCTACGCCAACGGAAGATACGAAGTCGATGGGGTTAACGGGCAGGTGCTCTATTTCCCGGATTACGCTGCAACGCAATCCATCTTCCCGGATGGCACATACCTGTTCACGCCAACCGGCATGGAAGGATCAGCATACGATGTCAGCGATGTCGTAACCGTAATCCAGGCGCCGCCATTCCAGACAACCTATTATGGAACCGGATATACAACCGTGCCTTGGAATAACAACATCATCTATCATAGCATTGATGTGAATGGCAATCACTACTATCGCTACGAACGCGGCATCGGAATGCAGGAAATCTCATACTCGGAAAGTGTCGGGCATCGTGTAATCGACGCGCACGTTATCGTCCGGTAAACCTTCCAATACTTTTATAAACATATCTCCCAGAACATCTATCCAATATGGGATTGTTCGATGGCATTGTCAGTGGAGCCCAAGGCATAGTCAATACAGTTTATGGCTCTGCTGCAAACATCTCTTCGCAAGTCGGTTCTGCAATCGCAGGAACAGCAAGCAACCTTTACGGAGGCATCGCCAATCTTAGTGCAGCAGCAACCAGCAATGTTGTCTATCGCGGTGCACCCACAACTTCTTCAGGAACGCCATATGTCAGCAGCCCCGGCGCATCATATTCAACCGGCATACCGGGCGTCAGCTCTCTTGTCTCATCGGTTGTAAACCCATTGGAATCCGGTGTCATCAGTGCAGCGTCAGGGTTAAGCAGCATTGCCCAGAATGCAATGCAGAACCCGGTTACGCAGGTGCCGGCAATCGCAGCAGTCAATCCTCTTCTCGGTGCAGGAATTGTGGGTGCCGGTGTTGGACTCGCAGCATCAAACTTTTTGTTCCCTGCAACAAAAGCACAAACCCCCGTATATGGCGGAATGGGCGCACAGGCATCCGCATTACAGCAGTCGCTTGTCGGAACGCAGTACACCGCGCCGGTAATGGGAAGCATTGCAGCCGGACCTGTAAGAACCGTGCAGGAAGCAATGGGTCTCAACCAGGTTAAATCCGCAGCAGAGATCGCAGTGCAATCCCGGGCAGATTACACAAAGAACGCAACGGTGGGAAGCCAGCAGTGGGCAGAAAATCTTATCGGGCTCAGCTCAGAATATCACACGCTCGCAGAATCAACCGGCAAAGCAGAGCCGGCAAACCCCTTTGCATACCAAGGCGATCTCGCTCTGGCATACCTCAAAGGAACCAGCCCGACCTCCAAGAGTTCAGCATTCGGGGAATCACCGACTAACTATAACATCCTTCAACTTCCCGGAGGGCAAGGGATTCAGGATGTCGCATGGACGAACGCAATGTCCGGAAGGGGCGGGAACCAGCCGGCAGTTCTCCCGGGATACCAAACGGCAATCAACCAGATCCTTAATGCCGCAGGAGAATACGGCCCCTACTCATCGCTGTATGGTGGACCGACATATACCGGAACACCAAGCAGCCAGGGCAACCGCGTAACACCGGGATATGTTTACCCGGGATCAGAAGGAATTACCAAGAGCGCAAATGCCGTAGTTTCAGCCACCGGCATTACGCCATCTTTTGAAGCAACCGGCAGAACCGCAACACCAACCGGATTTAACCCGCTCGGATATGTGCTCGGGGGCATTAGCGCAATCGACAATGTAATCGGAAGTGCATTGGGGGTAAGGACAAGCGCATCACCAGCAACGGGGGCAAGCCCGTTTGTGGCGGGGGCGAGTACGGCAACAGTGGGGCCGAGCGGAGGCGGCGGTGCATTAATAACCCCCGCAACCGGCGCAATTCCATTTGTGGGCGTTGTCCCAATTGTCAGTAACATACTATCGTTTTTTGAACCGGGTACACAAACCGCTTTTCAATCAACAATATCCCCCGTTACAACCACTCCATCATCAACCCCAAATTCACAAGGGGGCGTAACCACTACAACAACCTCCACGCAAACCACTCAAAATTCAAGTATTACAACCCCCACAGAAAGTCCATTTATGTCTTGGTGGAAATCTGCAACATCCCCGGCAGAATATATAAATGTTGTTGGGGGAGCCGCCGACGCATGGACAATTGCATTACAAAATTTACAGGGGCATTCGGAATCCCAAATGAAAATTTTACCATCAGAAGCCCTCAAAGCATATTTTGCCCCGGCCGGAACTTCAGTTCCAATATTCCGTAATGGATCTTACGAAGGGCAATATTCATACACCGGAGTTCGCCCATATCTGGACATATCCACACCATTAAATGCTATTCAAAACTTAGGAAGTATTGCAGCAGGAAAGGGGGCCATAGGCGATTACTCAGTTTCATCTTTAAATCCCATTTACTTACAAACCGACAAAGATATGTTGGCACAACAAAAAACGAATGCGGAAAATCCAAACAAATTATTCTCCGACGTGCTCCCACTTAAAATTGATATTTCTTCAACCGCAAAAGGTTTATGGGATATGCCAATAAATGACCCCGTGGGGGCCGTATTATACTATGCAATGCCAATTGGGATCGGGCAGGGCGAAAATTTATTGGCATATGCCGGACTAAAATCCCCGACAATTGCAGCATTGGCAGAAAATCCAATAGGCAGGAATATTTTTAAAGCGGGTACTGATGCTATCATGGCATCAATGGTAGCAAATACCGCACTCAATGTCCCGGGATACTCATTCGACCCAATAGGCGCAATTACCTCCGGGAACCCATTAATAGGAAGAACTATTACCGGTTACGACAAGGGCGGGAATCCAGTATATGCATCCCAAATGCCACAAGCAGAGGGGGAAAGGCTTGGGGGAACTATAGGGGAGCTCTCTTTAATGTATCTGGGCGGATTAACCGCAAATCAAATAAATATGAATTCAATACACGAAACCCAACAACTGCCAGCAACATTTATGGATGTGGTTCATGGGAAACTAGCAAATATATTTGATGCCGCATTCACCCCAACCGCTCAATATAACGCAGAAAATCTTTTAAGGATGCCCACAAATCCAACCGATATAGGAATCAAACCTCTAGAAACCGCAGGTGAAAGGACGCCCTCACTATTGGACCCAGAATTAAACGTACAGTCGGCGCAAGCATCCACAACCATGCGCGGTATGCAATTTGCAACCGGAGATACAAGCGGAACCTCACCAACCCTCCAAGCACAAAAGTTGGGAGTAAATTTCCGCGAGAAAATGGCAACACTAAGAGAACTTTATACTACAGGTGCCAACGAAGGAGAAAATTGGAACGAACACGCATTAGACGTGGGAAAGGTAGTGTATGGTTTAAAAGCCGATATAAATGAAAAACAAGCCTGGTTAAATAACGAACTACAATCCGGAAGGATTACCCCAAAAGAAGCACAACCCCTCCAAAAAATTATTACAAAATATCAAAACTATATAGATAACACGTTAATGCCAAGCACGGTTACTATACGTGAATCCCCGTATGGAAACTTGGCAGATCAAAGCGTAAGATCAGAATATCAGGCATATCAACAGTCAGTGGAAACCACACTACGTAACTTACAAGGTAATGCCCCAATACCGAACCCGGCACCATCCGTTATATCCACAACAACCCCGGCATTTACAATAACTGGGAAGGGCTCAGCATTCCTACCGTCAGAAAGTCTGTATGATATAACAAATACCCCGTCACCACTATCTGATATACATGGAGTAAAGTTACAGGGAAAAGATATTGACTTCCAATTGGGCATAACAACAAGGGGTGGCCCCGAAGGGCAAATCTCAAAGATTGCAAACGAATTTGGAAATCAATTCAGTCAAGACCTTCTGCAATCTGGCAAAATGGTTTCAGGCACGTCATCAGTTAAAGCAGAATATCCGGAATCCTGGTATAACACGTTAACGGGATTAAGGGATACAGGTTCACCAATACAATCTACAATTAACACTGCATTTACACGAATGTTTGGGGAAGCGAATCCGGAAAACTTTAATCTTAGATTTATTGCACAAGGAACCGATGCGGCAGGCAATCCCGTAAATATAAATCAAGTACGGAGTACCACCGATCTTGGTATGGATGTAAAAATTGCAACAACAACAACCCCCGGGGCAACAGGAACTTCACGAATACCCTTCTGGGGGATGGTACGCGAAATCCCCTCGCAAGCCGAAGCCCCGTTCCAAGGTATAGGAACCCTAATCTTTGGCGATCCAAACATAGTAAAAGAGAAAACTCACGAATATACAAAAGTAACAATTGCCGACACTTCGGGAGTAAGACCAATAAGGATAGAACCTCAAATAAGGATAGGGGGGGCATCTCCAAATCCAACAATTTCTTACACGGGAAGATCGGATGTGGGGGCATTAAGTAGTGGCAGTTGGCTCTCAAATTTACCGCAACTAACCGGCCAATTAGCGTTAGGTAGTGGGGGTAGAAGTTCCCAAGCAAAAATAACCAGCGGTACACCAATAACCGAAACCCCCGCATCAGGTATGGGTGGGGGGGAAGAAGTAAGTAACGCCCCAATAAACATTTATCGAACATCCGGGGCATCAACAATGAGGGGATTATCCGGGATGTCAAGTTCTTCATCCAGCCCATCATCCCGATCCAGTTCCAGTAGTTCATCAAGCAGCAAATCAAGCAGCCGCTCCAGTAGTTCACCCAGTTCATCAATATCAAGTTTTATAAGTTCAATCTCCCCCCCATCAAGCAGCAAATCAAGCAGCCGCTCCAGTAGTTCACCCAGTTCATCAATATCAAGTCGTTCAAGTTCTTCATCCAGCCCATCATCCCGATCCAGTTCCAGTAGTTCATCCAGCCCATCATCCCGATCCAGTTCCAGTAGTTCATCCAGCCCATCATCCCGATCCAGTTCCAGTAGTTCATCAAGCTCCAGCAGTTCGTCCAGTTCATTAACAAGTATTATAACGGGAACGGGAACAACCCCGTGGCCCGGTCTTGGCGGTGGCCCCGGTGCCAGCGGTGCAGGCCGTCGCTCCGGCTTTGCCTTCCGGGAAACCCTGGACGTGCGCAGCGCCCGCGAAGTGCTCTTTGGAAGCAGCCCGGCAAAGGGAACATCATTAAGAACAAGAAAGAATAAATAGGTTACATAACTATGCGGCCAGAAGTTACTTTTGAGATACGACTGCCACGCGGCGTACGTGTAAGTGATATCAGGGTCGGTTCGATCAAGCTGGATGATAACTGGGAAACTATCGTAAGAGAAGGTCACAAAAACATCGACACACTTCCGCTTCGGGTTGCACGCCGCAAATACGGTTAAACCATCTCCCTTCGGTTGGTAGGGAATCGTGGCAACTCCGCAGAGTTGCCCGAAGGGTCGGTCCGGAAGATACCCCTCGCCAAAATCCCACAATACCTTTTTAAACATATCTCTCCGAATATCCTTTCATAGAGTTGATCCCACCAATGGCAGACAATCTCATATTGGACAGCGCAGCAACAGAAGCCAGTCTCAAAAGGCAGCAGGAACAAAAACAGGACATCACCCAAAACCTGCCGGCAGACTGGGGCAAACAGTTAGAAGAAGATAACCTCAACCGGCAGTTCGCAGCGCATCAGGAAAAAGAGAATCGTCGTGCAATGTTCCAGCAGGACCGGGAATCCGCAAAGCAGGAACGCATCGCAAAGCAGCAGGCAGAAGCCGCAGAGCGCCAGCGGATAGCTGCACAAAAGCAGGCAACCCAGAATAAGATTAATGCCGATATCGAAAAAGTAAAAATGAAACAACTCGCACGGGAAGATGCCGAGAAAGCAAAACAGTTCGAGAAGATGCAGCGCGAAAATGAAAAGCGCATTAAGGCAGAAGCAACCCGCCAGGAACAATTGCGCAACCCAAAACTTACCAATGCACAGCGCATTCGCATAAGGCAGGAATCTGAAAAAGATCGCAGGGAAGAAAACGCCCGCATCGAAAAGATGAACCGGATGATCAACAAACAAAAGGAGATGCCCGGCCCACGCATGAGAATTAAAGAAGGTGGGGGAATGGTGGCCGGCGCGATCAATAAGACCATTGGGAAAGCCGGCACTGTAGCAGATCTTGGAATAACAAGCCTCTTTGGAAAACCCGTGGCAGCATTTACGGAAAATAAAAACCAAGGCATCGCGGGAAAAACACTTCGCCAAGAATCGCGGCAACTATCACGCGCAGTTAAAGGCCACGCTAAATATCCGATCACTGGTCCCAAACCCCGCGCCCCGCCGGGCATGGGTGGATTTACCATGAACGTAAACCCGAACTTCATGCAGAACCTTCTCGGGCAGAACGCAGCACCGGCAAAAGGCAAGAAGGGAATGCCAGCGCAAACCGCGCAAGACCCGATGGCAAGATTAAATGATCTGCTGAGAAGGATGTGACTACTCCCGCGAATAAATTCGCGGGCATCTGGCGTGTACTGTTGAAATGGTACACGCACCGGATTGTAGCCCCAATCCGAGAATGTTCAGGGCAGCATTAAAAATGAATTAATGTGGTTTAAGGAAAGCAACATAAACAACAACAGCAGCTGCGGCAAATACAAATATGCCTATCGCAACGGGCAACATCTTGTAAATTTCTCTCTTGGTAGCTTCCGTTGGTTTTCGTGCCTCGTACTGATCGTCAACCTCCCCAAGAATATTATCGGCAGGCACATCCGCGCCATACCCCAATATTTCAGAAAGCGGAACGGAAGTAAAAAACTGTTTAATGATATCATGTTCAATGGTTAACCCGGCGGGATTAATAGCTTCAGCAGCTTCTTCATATGAAGTGTAACCCTCTCTGGAAATA
>Ga0364918_10187_pt2 | contig 10884 bp, 13 predicted proteins | sample SorcelJu500001C6_2_FD_206957 | JGI IMG/M metagenome (GOLD analysis project Ga0364918, IMG submission 206957) | Enriched cells from Trout Bog Lake Hypolimnion, Wisconsin, USA - BchlTB.June20.5000.01.C6 | ecosystem: Environmental > Aquatic > Freshwater > Lake > Hypolimnion/Profundal zone | place... | reverse complement strand
TCGAGTCGTGATGTAAAAGCATTGGAGACAAAGTCACACGCGATCCTGTCGAATCACCCGTTCAGTCAGCGAATTCTTTTCAATGCCAAAGACCTGCGGGAATGGTGTAGTCGCCGTATTTAATCGGCACCATAGCAATTCGGAAAATAGACGGGATCGACATCAGACGGGTTGTCTCTTTCATTGCAGCATCCAGTAACTGATACATTCAGCATTGTTGGTTTTGAGTTTTTTTAGGGGACTTGAAGTGCATTGTCCAATGTCCAATGAATCATCACAGGCAATCAATAACAAACAAGTGTTCAAAACAGACACGCAAACGGCAAGTTTCATTTTGGCCACAACAGTACGACAAAGAAAGGACAATACCGGAAGCTTGCTTAACGTTTCCCAGTCGACGCGAACTTTAAAGTTATTGCGAGCTAAATCATTGCCAAATGCACCAAACAGTTCGCGCTTCAAGCGTTGACGATCGTCCTTGGACGTCAGTAAAAAACACCAGGCAGACGTCACTGCAAAACGAAGTAGTAACAGAAATGAACACAAGCGTGGAATGGACGACTCAACCAAAAACAAATCGAAACGTACTGGAAGTATTGATATGACCTGCCCATACCAATCCGAGCAGCGTTAACGCACAAGCTTCGGGGTCCTTACGCACGCGCTCCGGCTTGTAATCCTGCAGTCGGCGCAAACCAAGCAAGTGAAAAAAAAATTAGCTAAGCAGATAAACAGAACACGACAAGAGAGAGCAGAGATGAATAGCCACCGCAACGAAAAAGGGTAAAACAGTATCCAGCTCATGGTGTGGAATCAGTCCTGTCGATCAGATACTTAAGAATCGTTCTTCAAACAAAACAAAGGGACATTGTCGAAACACACGTGCACGCGGCACCTGACCTGAGTTTTCCTGAATGTCGCAATAGCGCAGCAATTCATTGGTAATAATAGAAACGAACTTGCGGCGCATAGTTTTGATTCGCGCAGGAACGCCAAACGGTAAATTCGGCATCAAAACGACCAAAGGATGGAACAAGTTGTTCTCATACGATGCCCAATTGTCAACGAAAAAAGAGCTGTGCTCGGCGTGAATCTGCCAACACCAGCAACACAAATGCCTTTATCTGCCGAATTCCGAAGCGAGCAAAGCAACAAAACAAAAACCGAAAACGCGCACTTTACCTTGTCCGACAGGATACAGGCAACACCAATAGACAGCATCATTCGAGAGCATTCCCGAAACAAGTCGATCGAGAAAGAATTCGTCCCAGACACGCCACTGTTCCATTTCGAAAGCCCAGTGTCACAAATGTCCATAATGCGCGCATAGTATGGAAGCAATCGAGATTCTCTGGCCAAACGTGCAATCCATCAAGGCAAGTGAGAAACATCGGTCGAATAAATAAAGCGTATATATCTTCGTGAATCGAACGCTGTAGATTTCGAAACGCCTGAGTGTCCGGCCTGCCGGTAAACGTCTGGGTGATGGCTTTCAGACCTTTAACAAACCAAAACGAAAAGGATAAAAAGAAAACAAACAGAATACACGAGAGAGAGAGAGCGTACACAGATACAAATAGGAAACGCAGAGACCTTCCGAGAAGCTGAGAACATTGCCGGGTGAAGTCCAAAACAAGCGCGCCGCGGTTGGACCGGTAATGTAGGTCACACGAAACACCAATAAATCAATATCAAACACGGGACCTTGGAAACAAAAAAGAACGCAAACAAATATTTCCAGCTGCATGGTGGTGGATATCACAAAAGACCAACACGACTCCAAAGACGAGGCAACAAACAAATGGTGCAACAAATATTTTCAGTTGCACGGCATGGACATCAAAAGAGACAATACGACTCCAAAGCCGAGACGAGGCAACAAACAAACGGGGCGCACCGCAAATACGTTGAGCATCGCGCAACATTTCTTCTGCTCGGGTACTCCAGGCAATTGCCGTTCCCACGAAAGGCAAACCGGTTGTGTACTCCGGAGGTGAGTCCGTCGGTCGCCCCTGCTTGAACCGCTACAGCACAATGAAAATGCGAAAAAACAGAAAAAAGAAAAAACCACGTTGCACAAGAACAGCGAATGCGCGCACCAATTTTCGAACGATTGCCCCGCATAAAACGCCAGCGAAAGCGAATCCAACAAGTGCTACGAACCATCCGAAAATAATTTGAACGATTGCCATTCTCTGAACGACAACGCTACTTCTCTTGGTTTTCGCAAAACACGTGTCTAGAATGTGTTGTTATCAAAACATGCAATTAAAAGTGCATGTGTGTCTGGGATGGACAAATGTAGCGATGATTATGGCGACCCGCTACAACACAGTCCACGACAAATCGTTCGGCCCAGATGTTTCAAAAATCAAATCGTCACGTTCAGGCCACTTTGAACCACTTGCGGCTCGGAACTCAGACTGAATGACACGAAACCACTCTATACACGCGGGAGGAAGAAGCAACCGTCCAAGACGTGGCGACTGCATTGAATTTAAAAAAAATTGAAGCACATTGACGAATACGTCATTTACTCAAAAAATCTTCAGTGCCTTTGCCCGTTCGGCTCGCGCTTGCCAATGCAGGTCAGCTCGCCGATGATATGACCGTCATCAAAAAGCGTTCGTTTAAGAAAGAAATCGATTAGTTGCTTGTTGTTCCGTTTTCGTGTTGACGGTGCTCTAGATTTTTGTTCAATTACGCTCTTTTTTGCTGCTTGCTGGCGGAGTGGCGTATTCCAACCTGTTTTGGTCCATCAATATTCCAGTCGAGTGCGTTTAGAATTTTTTGCTCGCTGGCAGTGATGGCACTCGCCTCAGCTTCTGAGAACAGCTCCTTGAACGCCTCCCAGTATTTCAGGAAAGAACCGTAGGCCTTGAGCGCAATGATGACAGCTGCGTCATTCTCGGATTGTGTCAGCTTGCCATCAGGCTGATAGCGGGCAGAAATCTCTGCTGCCAACGCTGCGATGGCATTGAAATCGAATGGTTTGCTTTCGCCATACAGTTCGCGTACCTTGCCAGCAAAGTCGCGAACCACGAACCCCGTAGGACTACCACGCGACAGGCTAGGTTTGTGCGCTGCTGATGTCGAACATTTGAAGGCGCTCTCCACACCGAGCTGCTCGGCTATTGAGGTGAATAACGGATACTGCAGAAGCTTCGCTGGAGTGAGGCGATGCTCCGGATTCCAGTTCAGTAAGAGCACAGTGACGTCGCTCACAGCTTGGAACAACTTGGGTATTTTCATAACGTCGTAGTAAGCTGCCAACCAGCGCAGTATTTTCTCGTCGCTGACCGGCAGCGGCGGTGTTGTCTTGTTTTGGTGCAGTTTTTTGGGTGGTAATGGACAAAAATCCTTGCGAGCATCGTATTGTCGGTACCAAGCTTTAGACGGCCAACCACGGAATTCTACCCACGCAGGAAAAAGATCCGCGTGCACAGACGCCGATGACATTGGCTGTGGCCGCGACCAAAACAAATCTAAAAAGATCAGTCCCAGAGACCACATATCGCGAGCATACGACAATGCAGGCGTTTCGCCGAATTTGCCGCACTCTTCTTCAGGGGAACGCCACCACAGCGTACCTTTTGATTGGTCCGACGACTCGTACGCGTCCACAGAAACATCGGCTCGATAGGCGTCGCCCAAATCGCTGAGTTTTGCCTGGTACCCGTCAAAGACCAAAACGTTGTGCGGTTTCAAATCGAAGAAAATAAGCCCGCTAGCGTGCACCTGCGCAACGGCGCATACCAGGTCGCGCGCAATTTGTACCTGCTGCGGGATGTGTCTGCGTGCTCGATCAGACGCTTTTTCGCTGGTCTGTTCCCAAAATTGGTCAGTGACTTTAGCGAGATCTCCAAGCGTCGCTAACTCCAACAAGAGCACCACGCTCGATGACACGCTGCGATCGTAGAAAACCCGGTACAGGCGCGTAATGTTTGGATGGACACCAATGTGGCGATAGTTGGTCGCTTCCATCACTGCGCCTTCAGGCGCGCCAATATTCATACTTAAATCGAAATCAACCGGGTCAAGGATCTTGGCCGCATATTCTTGACCATCGCTGTCTGAACGCACTTGATAAACCGTGCCGTAAGTGCCGGTGCCGAGTAGTCTCACAGGCACCAAATGGAATTCACGAAGTATGCGTTCGTGATGTAATTTTTTTTCTTTTTCGCGTTGCTCTTCTTTGATCTCTTTCTGTTTTGTCTCTTGACGGCGGACTTTGGGTTTGCGCTCTCGTTTCCGTTCAGACATCAATAACCAGTAGGAAAAACGACCTCGGCTTGTTTTTTTTTTCTTCCCGAACATTTATTTTTCGTTTAGACTGCTCTGCGATGTGTTAGAAAAAAAAACCGACAAGCCAGCCCATCAAGATGTCGCAAGGCCACAAATAAGTCTGCAGTCTGCATCTCGAAATAACAAAATAAGCCCGAAATGTGGGAAGTGTCAAACTCGATTTGACATACTTGGTTTAGCATATCTTGCCAACAATCAATTTGCGCACGTAAGTGTTCGTCGTTAACAAGTTGAGCAAGACCGTTGTTGTTTTTTAGCAGCAGGTCGGTTTCATTTGGAAACTGAACGCCGCGGTTCACAGAGGTGGCGGATAGAATCCACTGCAGAGCAGCATTATGGCGACTCTCGTTCTTGGGAAAGGCACCAAACCACTGATTCGCCTGGTGCAGCACTAGCAACTGCGGCTTAAAACGATGCTGGGTCACAGAAACGAGCTTGACAAGCGCGGCTTCCGCTACCTCGTATGTTCCGAAGACGCGATCGTCAAACGAGTGCGCACGCCGTAGCACATCCCAAAAGCGTGCCGAGCAGCGTTTGCAAGACCGTACAATCGCCAAGCACGATGCAAAGTCTAGTTGTGGAAGAATCAACGTAAAGAGAATCACGTCTGGAAGGCGATCCATCTGGCGGTGTCAATGGATTGACGTCTACATGCGCTGATGATTGTGTATATGTATGTGTATGTGCATGTGTTGACAACTCTTGACAACTTTTTTTAGCGATATTTCTGAGCATGTGAGCACGAAGAAGCCAGTGAGAGACTTGCAAAGCCAAATAGCGTTCCATCAGAATTCACAATGGATACAGGAGGACGCTCATCACATTTGTGCAGACCAAACGATGCACTGGCGAACGCATTTTCCACAAATTTACACGTTACAATGCATGATGCATGTTACGTTGATGGTTGGCTGCAGAAAAATAGCTGCACAGAAAATAAAAAAAAGGAAAACAATGAGCAAACAAACGGACAAATGGACCGTCGCGCCCATCAATCGAACTTGTCGAAGTTGTCCGAGCGCGCCATTTGGGAAAGGAAAGCGGAAAGTCAGAAATCACCAGAAGCACGGCAGAGAGCTGTGCATCAGCTGCTTCACCGAGCAGTCAAAACCCTATGCCATGCAGCAAATCGTGGAACACGACAATCCGTGCGGTGGCGTCGACATGTTTGTCATTGTTCCAAAGGTAGTCACTTTTGATCAGAAGAAACAGGCCGAATCCAAGCTCAATCACGTTGCCGTTGCCGAAGCAAGTGGCAAAAGTGAGAAGAAAACCAAACCACACCGACTGCACCTATACGCGCATTACGAATTTGGTCTCGAAAATCGACGTGCGGTGTCGAGTTTTACTCCCGTTCACAGCTGGGGAGAAATATGGGAACATTGCCAAGGTTGGAGCGGCGATCTTCCAGCCAAATTTTGCGGGAAAGTGCAAAGAGGCATCGTCGAATGGAATGGAAATGAATGCTTTGCGTTCGTTGAGCACAAGGCTCGCATTTACTTCGTCAGTGGCGTTTGGGGCTGAACAGTTCCACGCGACTGCTGCAGCGCCAGCACCGTTTTTTCTTGAGCGATCGGTTGTAGTTCCAGTAGTAGCGCTTGAGTTGAAATATTGCTGCTCCGCCCACAAAAACCCGTCAAGTGTTTCGACCCAGAATTTACCAGGTTGTTACTTTCTTTCTTTTGTGAATTGCACGTTTCCTGGTTCTGATTTTGACTGTCTTTTTTTTGTTGTAACTTTTACAGCCTTGGCATTTGAAAAAAAAAAGATGAAACATAGATAGACTAATCTTTCAAGAAAAACTCTGGCAAAACGCCTTGTGTGATCAATTTTCGCTGATCTACTGGCAAATACCCCATCACGTAATCGTAATATGTCTGCACCAGTGATACCAGACGTGGCCGTTGCAGCGGGTTATTTTTATGTCTGTTGATGAGCGTTTGTATCAATTGCAGGATTTGAAGTTCAGCTCCGTTATGTCTTGCTCGATCAATGAATACCAGTCCTTCTTCGAGCTCAGAATCCGTTAATTGATTCCAGTACGGGTCCATTCCTGATATATACTCGTCCGAGGAGTTGCTCTCGCCTTCGGCTGTCCAGATTTGCTTAGCTCGTTCGAGCGTCATCGGTAATCCAGCTTTGAACAGGTATTTCACTAACTGCCAAAGCGGGTGCTGCTCTTCAGGCTCGTCAGGCTCGTCGCTTTGCCAGTCTCCGGCTTCGAGCGCCAATTCCAGTGCCGCCTGTCCGTCCGCCGAATCAATGGGGTAGTTGTGTGCACGCAGCGCTTGAAAATCCTGATCGACTTGTCGTGGAGCAGCGTAACCATCGGACAATATCGTTGTCAGCAAAGCCTTGCCGCTTTCTGCCTGCCTACGCACATACGGAGTGCTCGCAAAGCCTTCTATCACCATGCTTCTGAACAGACCGTGTGAATCGGCATTTAATAGCATATGCTCAATGGTGGCGTTCAGCGTTTCATACATGATGGCTTCCTGCTCAGGCTTAGAGTAATGATCCTTGCCAGAACGAAGCAATGGAATGCAAGTGAGCATGATCAACTTACCCCATTTCAGAGGAACATTGGGCACAATTGTTTTTAAAATATCGGGTACGGCAGTCCATCCGTTACCTTTTTTGAGCCAATCAACGAGCTCTCGATATTGTTTATGCTCCGTCCACTGTTTGACTTGTGCAGCCTCTTTATGCTGCAGTAAAAGGGTGCGCATCCGCTCGACGGCGACGCCAACGCTTCCCCGTTCAGTCAGGTTGCTCAGCAGAGCTCTAGAAACCTCGTCGGTCGTCAGCATTCGCGCGACTGTGCGCTGAGCAGTTTGTGGCATTGGTATTCCAATACAATTCCTTTCGCAATCCTCCGTCGTTTTATAATCTCCTTCGGGACTTTCCTCGCAACGGGGATTCACACTGCGCTCTATACACCGCCATCTCTGTACCTTCTCCTTCGATTCAGTCTCTGAAAGGCGTCGACGCTTGCTTTTTCGTCGTGTGCTCATATGTGATTAGCGTTTTTTTTTTCGCTATGTGATTAGCGTTTTTTTTTTCGCTAACAGCAGAATCAATTTGGGTGTTCTTTTTTTCTTTCCCAGTCGATTATTTATTTTTATCATCGGTATCCGACGAACCAATCCTCGGCGATGTGATTTACAGATCGATTCCAAAAGTAAAACCAATCAAGAAACATACATCATTCAGCGTGAACCCAAAAAGATCATTGAGTCGTTCGAGAGCAGCGTGGAACTTTTGCTCGTCCTTCTGAAAACGATTCAAAGCGGTTCGGTCGTCGGTGTCGTAAGCAATGATGATCAGTGACTTGGCGTGTGCCACGAGATTAGCGTGACTCGTTCGCTCAGCTTCGCCCAACTGCTTGGACAAGATCTCGTGCTCGGGATACTTGGCAAATTCTCGGTAAATCTTAAAGAGAGCTCGATAAAACTCAGTTGGTCGAGGGTGATCAGGAAAGGTTTTCTGATCCATTCCTTGCACAAAAGCAGAACAACAGAACAGCGGCAAGCAAAAAAAAAATTTTACCAGGCGCGGACTTTTCGTGCGCGTTCTTGTCAGCGGTTTGGCCACCGATTGCCAAGTGCCTATACAAACACGGAAATACACATAAGATCGTCAGTTTTTCGCATCCAAACTACGCATGACCGGAACCCTGCGCGCTCCGTTAAATTCCTTCGCGGTGCTCAAGAGTCCTTTTCTTTGTGGATTTAGCGAGGAAACCTTACCCTTCGGTCCCGGTTTGGAGGCGCAAGTACATGAACTCGACATGAGAGGAGTCCTGCGTAAACAGACCACTCTTCCAGCATCTCCACGTTGACCAATATATATTTGAAAACAAAAACACATCTGCAATGCCCTGGATCCCACCTGTTTTGTCTGGTATGTAGAAACCGCACAGCTTGTGAAATCGTGTGTCTTTCTCTCACATTCCGACTTACTGCTTTTTATGCAGTGCCAGGGAATTTTGGCGAATCGTCGTACTTCTGGGAAACAAGGCGGAGTAAGTGAACTTCCAATGTCATTCGCAGAGTTCATTCATTTTCTGACAGCGGTTGCTGTGGGAGCCGCTCGGTTTCAGTTACAGCTGCACACAGGTCTGGAGGGTTTATCTAGTAGGTTATTAATTTCAATGTTGGGTTTAGGCTTTTCGGGCAGTCTGTATTATTATCCATACCGAATCGTTTGGCAGCGCGAGGCCGCGCGAGGTTTTTTTTTTTGCCATTGATTTTGTTTCAATCAGTCTGCTTCTGGTTTGAACGATTGTTGTTTTTCTTGTGTGCTTGTGACCACAGGGATGCTGTATTGGCTCGCGGAAGGAGCGAATTTGGATGAAATGCAGTGTTATATGAACTATCTGCAGGCTTGTTTCTTTTCGCCATGCTTGTTTCTTTTCCCTATACATATTTGCCCGATTTCTGTCTGACGCGTTTGCGTTTGGCGAAACAGACGGATGTTGCGCCTATGATGGTCGCATTCAAAGGAAGCATGGATGACTTGGACCGGAAACTCATGGAACATTTTGCAAGGGTGACACCCATTGTCGAAGTTCGACCTTATCCCCGCGAGCCAGTGTTGCCGCCGCAGACTCCAGCGTGTGATGGTGAAGCCAAGGAATCTGTGCTGCAGCTGTTGTCATCTCAACCAGGTGTCAGTCCCACGACGGTTCCGTGTCCGTGCACTCCGCGAACCACGGAAGAATTGAAACCTCTACCTCTGTCACCGACGGTCATCACGGCGTCCATATCACCCCCAGTAGTGCCTTCCTATGCGTCTGCAGTATGTGCCGAGATCTTGCTGAAGCCATTGCCTGGTGTGTGGTTTCGAAATCTCTATCTATTTCTCTTCTACTTCGCGTTCCATACTTTGCGTTAATCAAGGTGTTTTTTTTTTGCGGTTTTATTAGCATTTGCCCCAGCGGACCAGCGAGCGGCACAAATGTACAAGACAATGTTCGCCTTTACGTTCCTCTGTGTCTTGCTACATTTTCTCTCCTTCCAGGTACATATGGTCTGTCGTTTCTTGTTGTTTCTTGTTGTTGTTGTTGTTCATCATCTTGTGTTGTCGAAAAATGTGTCGTTTCTGTATTCTTTGTTTGATCGCAGGCTTTTCTAGTGTTGGTCGCAGTTGGCAACGGGCTGATTTTCGCCATACTTCAACATCGTCGCGAGTTGTTTTGGCTAACGGTACAAGCGTTTGCCCGCAAGCAGCTACCCGATTGGGCAAGCAAGATTTTCCACGATGGAGAGCCCGCATCATCTTCCGCAGGAAGCAGCGTTCGATAGTTCCGTGTCCCACCGTGAGAATTGCCGACATAAGAATTTCAACGTAGAAACTAGACATGCAACACAGACGGACAACAGTGATTCGATGCATGGTACAATGATACAATATGAAAACAAACGTTTGTTTGGCTCGCGTCAAGTGGTATGCCAAATTTAAAATCCCGTCGCGCAAAGCAAGAGAGAAAACTAGAGCAAAAGAAGCGTTGGGCACAAGCTTGGCGGGACCGGGCACCTGTACGCTATGAACAATTCATTTTTGATCTACCGCTGTTCGTGAGTAACAGGCTATGGAGTAACAGGCTATGGACGATATGGATACGTCATCCTCATTACGTCTCCGGATCAACGAGGGAAATGCTCAGCAGGTTCGAGTCGGACACGGAATACATGGCGGAATACTATCACGAATGCGTGCCTGCCATTCTCGAACATTCTCTTCCACCTCCGCTGATACGCATCGTCTTGAGCTTGGTACTGCCCGAGAGCATCGAACAATTCTTGAAATTGTAATTCTGTCTGACCTTGTCTGTGGGTCCGTCTACTGCCCTGGGAGGCGATTTTTGGTCGCGTCCGGATATGCGTTTTTTTGCTTACCAACCTGTCTTTGCGATTTTCAACTTGTCGGAAGGTGTTGCTGTTTTGTCCCGCTTTTTGCGACGAAATAAGAATCAACCGAGAGACAGCGAACAGCGATTGTCGTTATATTCGAAGTTTTTCTTGTTCAAAGACGCAGGGTCGGGATCATTTCTCTGACAGATCAATAGGCCGGTTTGCTCCCCACCTCATCGTACCCTCCACTGCGCTGTAAAAGTTAATCCATTCAAGAGTAGTACGCGCAATCAGAGCGTTGCGCTGTTCGAGCCAATCATTAACAGCTTCTGCGTCGGCTTCCTTCTCCTCGTCCCAAGTACGATCAAGCTTTTCTTCCCTTTTGGGTTTATCGCAAAGCGCAGTGACATGGAGTGCAGACAGCGGTGGACGCCTCAAATCTAGCAGTGCGGAAGGTAATACGTAGTGCCGCACGATTTGTTGCTGGGACAATTCCACAAAATCCTGACCGTCAAAGCGAAAATCGATAGCCATGTCGCACAAAAAACGCATATCCGGACGCGACCAAAAATCGCCTCCCAGGGCCGCCGACTGCTGCACTTGAAACCAGGTGAGAAAATAGCGCAGGAATTGATGCAAATCTTTAGCACACGTTCGGTCAACGGCTTGGAGATCGTCAAACAACTGACAGAATCGAACATACCAGTCCGGCTGACCTTTCTTG
>Ga0364918_10191_pt2 | contig 11168 bp, 9 predicted proteins | sample SorcelJu500001C6_2_FD_206957 | JGI IMG/M metagenome (GOLD analysis project Ga0364918, IMG submission 206957) | Enriched cells from Trout Bog Lake Hypolimnion, Wisconsin, USA - BchlTB.June20.5000.01.C6 | ecosystem: Environmental > Aquatic > Freshwater > Lake > Hypolimnion/Profundal zone | place... | reverse complement strand
AACCTCATAACTTATCTCACCGAAATTCTGCAAAATCCCGCTAAATTAATGGAAGTCATACGCACCGAACTGGTTGTCATTCGTGATGATTTCGGTGATGCCAGACGTACCGAGATTATCGATAGCGATGAAGGTGAAGTGTTTATTGAAGATCTCATCCCTGACGAAGAAGTCGTGGTGACTCTTTCACACGAGGGCTATGTCAAGACCCAGCCGGTTGCGGTTTATCAGGCCCAGCATCGCGGTGGCCGCGGCAAATCAGCAACTACCATGAAAGAAGAAGACTTTGTTGAATATCTCATCGTTGCGCGTACGCATGATACGGTGATGTGTTTCACCACGCATGGCAAGGTTTACTGGCTGAAGGTATATCAATTACCGCAAGCGAACCGAACTTCACGTGGACGGCCGATTGTGAACTTGTTGCCGTTAGCCGAAGGTGAGCGTGTTAATGCCTTCTTGCCGGTGCGTGAATACAATGCCAATCAATTTGTCGTGATGGCTACTTCATTTGGACTCATCAAGAAAGTCTCGCTGGTTGATTTTTCTCGCCCGCGCTCTTCTGGCATTATCGCGATCGCTCTCAATGATGGTGATAATCTCGTGCAAGCTGACATCACAGATGGCGAGCACGATGTCATGTTATTCACCGATGCGGGTAAGGTCGTCCGCTTTAATGAAACCAAAGTACGTTGCATGGGAAGACAGGCGGCCGGTGTGCGTGGTGTCAAGCTGCAAGACGGTCAGCGGGTGGTCTCTCTGGTTGTTTGCCAGCCGGGCGGCGATATTTTAACAGCCACTGAAAATGGTTATGGCAAGCGTACAGAAATGGATGAATATCGTTTGAGCGGCCGTGGCGGCCAGGGCGTCATTTCGATTCATGTGAATGAGCGTAACGGCAAAGTCGTCGCAGCTATTCAGGTAAAACCCGATGATGAGGTAATGCTGATTAGCAATAAAGGTACGCTGGTCCGGGTTCCGGTGACAGAAATTTCCGTCATCGGCCGCAACACCCAGGGTGTCAGACTGATACAGCTAGGCGAAGGTGAAAACCTCGTCAGTCTCGAGCGTATTGCAAGTATCAAAGGTGAAGGAGAACCAAAGGAATGATTGATATAAAAGCACCCGTCATCACCATAGACGGGGCAAGCGGCACTGGCAAGGGAACTGTCAGCCAGCTGCTAGCCGCACATCTCGGCTGGAATTTTCTGGATAGCGGGGCGTTATACCGCGTCCTGGCGCTAGCGGCGCAAAAGCACAGTGTTGCCCTTGATAATGAGAAAGCCCTGGAGGTTCTGGGCGAGCACCTGGATGTCCAGTTTTATGCAAATGCGGACAAGTCACCCAAAATTATCCTTGAAAGTGAAGACATTACGAATACTATTCGCACTGAGGTGGTGGGTAATATGGCCTCGATAGTGGCTGCTTTACCTGCAGTTCGTGCCTCTTTGTTAAGCCGGCAGCGCGCATTTCGTGAGGCCCCCGGCCTGGTGACCGATGGGCGGGATATGGGAACCGTGGTTTTTCCTGATGCCAATTACAAGTTTTTCCTGGGTGCAAGCCCCGAAACCAGGGCAGAAAGACGCTATAAACAGTTGAAGGAGCAGGGCCTTGATGTTAATCTAGGCAGCCTTCTCGAAGAGCTGAGGCAGCGTGATAAGCGCGATATTGAACGGGTGATAGCTCCTTTAAAGCCTGCCGATGATGCCATTATCATTAACACCGACCACTTGACGGTACAACAAGTGGTAGAAAAAATTCTCGAGGAGATCAGCAGAAAAAAGGCCTTTGCTGCCCCCGCATTCCTGATGATGGAAACGCTTAATCTGGCGGTGGCAGAATAAAGATTACTAATAGTTATTTAACCGTTTTATTTAGTTGAGGTTCTAGTGAAGCAAAATATGGGAGAGACTTTCGAGCAGTTATTCGAACAAAGTCTAGTGCAATCCCCGATGTTGCCGGGTGCGATTATCGATGCAACAGTTGAAAGAATTGAAGGCAAACACATTATCGTTGATGCCGGATTAAAATCAGAATCATACATTCCTGTTGAACAATTCTATGACGAGAGCGGCAAGCTGGAAGTAAAAGTCGGCGATGTCGTTAAAGTAGCACTTGAAGTTCTCGAAGATGGATTTGGCAGCACGCGTCTCTCACGCGAACGCGCCAAACGTCTTGAATCCTGGATTCATCTGGAACAGGCTTATGAAGCGAAAGAAACCATTCGTGGTGTTATCGTTGGCAGGGTCAAGGGCGGCTTTACGGTTGAAATTAATAAAGTACGTGCCTTCTTGCCGGGTTCATTAGTCGATGTCAAACCTATTCGTGATCCTGAAGCATTCGAAGGTAAAGAATTCGAATTCAAGGTCATCAAGGTTGATGTCAAACGTAATAATATCGTTGTATCCCGTCGTGCCGTCCTGGAAGCAGAAAGCAATGTTGAGCGTGCTGCTGTCCTGGAAAATATCAATGAAGGCCATGAAGTGAAGGGTATCGTCAAGAACCTCACTGATTACGGCGCGTTTATTGATCTCGGTGGCGTTGACGGCTTGCTGCATATCACTGACATGTCCTGGAAGCGTATCAAGCATCCAAGCGAAATTCTCACCATTGGCGATGAAATCAAGGTCAAGGTATTGAAAATAGACCGCAGCAATGTGCGTGTTTCTTTAGGCCTCAAACAGTTAGGCGGCGATCCATGGTTAGATATCAGTGCCCGTTATCCGGTGAATGCCCGCATTACCGGTCGTGTCACCAATATCACGGATTATGGCTGCTTCGTGGAAATTGAAGAAGGCATTGAAGGTCTCGTTCACGTTTCCGAAATGGACTGGACGAACAAGAATGTCAATCCAAACAAAGTCATTCATCTTGGCCAGGAAGTTGAAGTCATGGTGCTGGACGTTGATGCAGACCGCAGACGTATTTCTCTCGGTATCAAGCAGTGCACGTCGAATCCATGGGCGGCTTTTGCTGAAAACCATGAAAAAGGTGAACATGTTAAAGGCAAGATCAAGTCGATTACTGACTTTGGTATTTTCCTTGAACTCGATGGTGGTATTGACGGCCTGATTTATCTGTCTGATATTGCCTGGAGCGAAACAGATGCTCAGGAAACCTTGCGTAAACATCAGAAGGGCGATGATCTTGAAGCTGTTATTCTGGCCATTGATGTTGAGCGTGAACGCATTGCGTTAGGCTTGAAGCAATTGGCAGAAGATCCGCTGGCTAACTTCCTCACCGAAAACGAAAAAGGCACCATGGTGACCGGTAAGGTAGTAGAGCTGGAGCAGAAATTTGCTGTGGTTGAATTAAGCAATGGCATACGCGGTGTATTGCGTGCCTCTGAAATTTCAACTGACAAGGTCGATGATGCTCGCACCAAGCTTGCTCTGGGTGATAGCGTTGAAGCCCGAATCATGGGTACAGACCGCAAGACACACGCGATCTCGCTTTCCATGAAGGCCAAAGATGCAAAAGCACCAGCGACCAAGAAAGCTTCTACCAAGACCACGAAAGCAGCTGCAAGCGGTACCGCAGCCGGCGGCAAGAAAAAATCTGCTGCTGATGCCTTGAAGACCACGTTTGGCGATTTATTCAATATCGGCGCCAGCGATGACAAGGAAGAAGGTTCCAAGTAAGCTTTAAACGCTGCATCATAAAAACCCGTAAATTGTCGTAATTTGCGGGTTTTTTTTTAAAAGATTCTTTTAGGTAGCAGCTGGTTCATCACACACAAACCTTATATTTGAGTCTGTCATCTTCATGGCAGCGCTTAAGCGCAATGCTGTTTCCACACAATCAGATTAGGGTTAGGTTAGTGCATGATGCAGTATTGTGTATGGGAGCTATAAATGTTTAGAAGGTTGGAGGAAGTAATTGATGCTGGAACCTTAGATCCTTACGGGATTACTCCCAGGCAGCGCTCCGTTTTGAGGGTTTTAGCACAAAAGAAATTGGTGATTGGCTATCGTTTCAAGGCTAGTCCGTATTACTTTAGTGAGCGCGGCCGGAATGGCAAGGAAATCAACTATCACATTCATCTTAACCACGACTTTATCTATGGTGGGTGCCTGGATCCGCTGCAAGTCACGTCAGATAATGAAAAAAAGATTTCGGCGTTGCTAGTCAGGGCAGCATCGGAGCGTTATCTGCCGGCTGGTTTTTATGCCTTTCCTGCCGGTGAAGATCCAGGCGACGGAGTATTCTATTTGTATGATGTAAGATACGGTATTAATGCCCGAGACGCTCACGGTTTCACCTTTTTCGACTTCCTTGATGAATCCAGGTCAGGCAGCTTGGGCGAAGGATATTACGGCAAGGTGTCGAAGATAATCGCGACCAGGAAAATCAGGTATGCCACGAGCGGTGAACCATATATAAAGCCAGGCCAGGCAGCCAGAGTGGTTAAAGTTATCGAACATCAAAAGTGTGCTTCTTCTACTCCAGCGTCAGAATATCAGTTAATGCGTGAACTCGGTTATTTCAAGGCTCGTGATTATAAAGAAGTTTATAGTGCCAAAGGTTTGCTGAGCGTGATTGTTATGAGGCAATTTCCCGGCGAAAATCTGGAAAATTTATCGGCATTATTTAGTTCTTCTGCCGCCATGAGTATCGGTAGCCGTATATCCTGTAGTGCGCGGATCTTGCGTGAATTAAATCGCCACTTTCATGACCATGATCTGTTACATCATGATATCAAGCCGGCAAATATCGTCGGTTGTTACGATGCTGAGCATGAGTTTTGGCGCCTCAAGCTGGTTGATTTAGGGTTGGCGATCAGGGCAGGTGCCAAGCTCGAAGATGTCTCTGGGACGCTATTATATCTGCCTCCCGAAGCATACAAGTTACAATATGAAATTTTATCAGAGGCATACGCTATCGCGCGAGTCATTGCCGAGGTTTTCTGGAAAGATAAAGTGCTCGAGCAGTATGCAGGTATGAACTACACTCATTTTTGCGGCGTGCGCTCAGCAGAAAAATCTGCAGACTTTAAGTTATTTAATGGACTCATCGTTGCTCAGTGGCTGCAAGACCGTATCCTTGACATCTTGCACCATATGACTATTTATGATACTGCTGCAAGATGGAGCGTGAAGAAGGCAATCACTAAATTTGAAAATCTTCTGCTGGATTATTACCTTTCCGAAACAGAAATGATTCATCATGATGATCTGCGTAAATCACACCTGGTGATTACCGGATTGGCGAACAAGCTGGATGTTGAATATAAACAACAGCGTCTGCAGCCGGTTAATATGATCGGCAACCTCCGTGCGTTATTGGTGACAGCGATCAAGCAAATCAGCGATCACCCGGCTGTTATTCATATGTTTAAAGATATTATGGGTATCTACTGTCTGCGCCACTGCCAAAACAGAAATGAACTGCTGGCCGCAATTAACGAAACAATATTGGTATTTTCCGATCTTGCTCTGGAATGCGGCGCCAGGCTGGGCGATCTCAATGCTTTTTACGAGAGTATCAAAGGATCTGATTATGACTACGATTCAGGTGAGGGGTTGCAAAAATTCCTCAAGAAAGCCAACTTGTGGCCGGACAAAATTTTAGCATGCTCTTTCGATCTTGACCATCTGGTCGAGTTGACAGCGACTTTACGGCGGCGAATAAATGAAATTACCGAAACACACGAGTATCACCGGCAAAAGTACGCAATGCTAGACCAGACCATTATTCATGGTAATATGAAATTGTAAAAGTTCATTAGTAACTTATATGGTGTCAATCGTGAATAACAGGGTAGTTATCGATCCACTGCATTTGACAGAACAGACGAGTCAGTTATTATCAAAATATTTATTAGAATTGAAAAAAGATGGAATGTTGCTCGAGCGCGATAAAATATTTCATGTTGACTCAAAACATATCACGTTGACTTATAGCATATTGATCCGCAAAACAGTGAATGACAACTGGCATTATGATGTGCTTGCGAATCATTGCTCTGGTAGTGGCAGTGACTGGGTCAATTACGATGTGATAGCTGTATTGAAACATGCAAATCTGCCGGCTGCGCCGTTACCCCTGAAGATAGACAGAAAACTCAAGCGTACTTACCTGATTCAGCATCATGATACCTGGAATCAGTACAAGTTGATGCAAAGGTGTTCCCACCTGGGAGTGCGGGGATTATTTTCTGGTATACCCAGCTTGATATCGATCAGGAAGCCGCCAGGCAAGCTGCTGTCTGAGACACTGGCTGCGCAAAGAAAATCGCGCTCATATTCTTTGGAGCAGAGTTGCCGTATTGCCCTGCAATTACTGCAAGCCTTGAAAAATCAAATCCACGATCACATGGTTTGCCACAAAAATATCAATCCCGATCATATTTTTTACGATATGGAATCCGGCCAGGTTTATTATCTCGGTTTGGGCTTTGCCAGGCTGATTAATGACAAGTCGGATAAGCGTTCAAGAGGTAATCCGGTTTTTTCAGCTCCGGAAGAATTCATCAGTACCCGTACCGGCAAGCCTGTCACTGCGCTTGAATATGCTGCTTTTGTAAGCATGAAAAGTTCAGCGACGATGAAATCAGATGTGTATTCGATTGCCAGAGTAATAGGGCTGCTATTTGGCGATGCAGATACCTTGCTTAACTCCAGAATGCACGTTGATGCCTGTATTTATCAGCGGGCAAATGCAGGCTGGCGCACTAACCTGAAGTTATTTACGGGTTGTAGTCAAATAGCACTTGAAGATAAACAGCGGATCAAACATCAGCTGGAATTAATGACCAGTATTGAGCCGGCAGAACGACCTGACTTATATCAATGTATCGCTTTTTTTCAGCAAATATATATAGATTTGAAACTCACGAATATTCCGCAAGCCTTGCATTCTTCGGTAACGTCTGCCGGTCGGCTTGCGGCGGTGGCCCAGCAAGATTTATTTCTTATAAAAAAAAACAGTGAATTGTGTCAGCAGATCAGAGCGGCCGTTGTTAAGTTAAAGTTTAACTTTAACTTGTCTGCCATGGAGTTTATAGACGTACTCAGCCGAAAATTCAATAAACGTCTCAATTTACTGGCGATAGAGTTGCGTGAATTACTCAATAATTTGAATGTTAGCGGCGAACTGACTCTGACAGACTTCCTGGATGCAGCGGCGAGTACCTGCAGTTTTGAGCAGTTACATTTCACCATGATTCATTATATCGGGGCTCTGCCTGATAATATTCATGCCATCTCCGCATTTTTGGAACTAATGGGCATCTCATGTCTGTCGCATGCAACCTCTAAAGAAGAGTTGGCAGCATCCATTTCCCGGCTATTTGCAGATTTTTATAGTGAGCTTGATCGAGTCAAACGGCTGTATCATGAAGCAGTCGCCGATCAGCGCTCACAGGTTGCGGCAGAGCTGGATCATTTGTTGCAAAGCATACAATCTGCCGATGTCACGGTCGATAATATTAAAGCCCATATAGACCACATGGACCGCAAGCTGCAATCACTCTTTGCGCCACTTGATATTGCAGCCGTGGCTTGGTAACTGTTCTGCACTGACCGGCTGGTTACTCAGCAAGGCATCCAGTGCCTGACATAAATCATGACCGGTCACAGGCTTGCCATTACCTGGCGTTGCTTCATCAAAGCGACCGCGGTATACGCACAGCAGATTTTTATCGAATATGTAAAAATCGGGTGTGCATGCTGCCTGGTAGGCTTTTGCGGTTTGCTGGGTTTCATCATAAAGATATGGGAAAGGATAGTGGTTAGTGGCAGCTTCTTTCTGCATTTCTGCTGGACCGTCCTGGGGGTAGGTCTTGGCATCGTTGGCGCTGATGGCGATAAAGCTGATACCTTTGGCCTGATATTTTTGAGCAGTTTCTACCAGTTTACTTTGTATCAGTTTTACATATGGACAATGATTGCAGATGAAAGCAATGACGGTTGCAATTGGCGACTTAGCTTCTTGCAGCGTGACAGTGTTACCGGTACGAGTATCGGGTAACTTAAAATCCGGGGCAGGTGTACCTAGCGGCAGCATGCTGGATGGCGTAACAGACATAGGGGCCTCTTTCTAACTTGTTTTGTAATGCAGATACGGTATCCTTATAGGCCATTTATTGCAAGTTCGCATGCAGGACATCAGGATCAGTGCGGCGGCAGTTATCAAGTTTAGGGAGATTGTTAATGAATCGTTTCAGGTTGAGCAAACTGGCGGCGGCGTTGAGTGTCACAGGGTTAATGGTTGCTTCATCCTCTGTCCTGGCATCAGGCTTCCAGCTGTTCGAGCAAGATGCTGCCAGTGTCGGTAACTTTCATGCTGGTTATGCCGCTGCCGTCTTCGATGCGAGTACCGCATTTTATAATCCCGCCGGATTAAGTCGTTTTAAGGAACAGCAATTAGTTGTCGCAGGCGATAATATTTTTTCCAGCATCAAATATCGGGGTATAGTCCGGGCAAATAATATCGGGGGAGGTCTTGTGCCCATGCAGGCAACTGCCCAGGGTGGCGGCTACAGTTTTGTGCCAGCACTGCATTATGTGGCACCGCTGAGCGATATCGTCGGCTTTGGTTTGAGTGTTGACGTTCCCTTTGGTTTGCAAACCAACTACGGGAAAGGAACTAATCTTCGCTATGCAGCAACCGTGACCTCAGTGCGTGTTATCGATATTAGTCCGGTTCTGTCATTTAAACTGAATGATCATGTATCGATAGGTTTTGGGCCGGATCTGCAGATAATGAGCGGCCAGTTCAATCAGGTAGGCGCGCTCGGCGGCGATATCACCAATGATGGTGATGGTCTGAATAAAGCCGATGATACTGGCTATGGTATGCACGCCGGTATTTTGTATGAATTTAATGAAAATTCTCGTGCAGGTTTAAGCTATCATTCGCAAGTCGTGCATCATCTGACGGGCACCAGTAATTTTTCGGCACCGATAGACCCAGCCATTCTTAACTTCCGGCAGTCCGATCGCGCCAAATTAGATATGAAATTACCGCCGTATACGGCAGTGAGTATTTACCATAAATTAAATCCGACGGTTGCGGTGATGGGTAGCATTATCTATACCCAGTGGAATACGATCCAAAATCTGACGATGCAAAATGTGGCTGGTTTGTCGATGGAGGCTGAACCTACGACTAATCTCACCGTCATACTCCCCCTGCATTTTCGTAACACCTTTACTTTTTCTGTTGGTGCTGATTATTTCGCGACAGATAAAATCACTTTACGCGGTGGTCTTGGTTATGATCAGGCTCCGGTCAGTAATAGTTATCGTAACGTACAAATGCCGGATAATAATCGCTATGTAGCAGCGGTTGGCAGCCATATTCAGGCAACTTCTACGCTGGGCTTTGATCTGGGCTGGACTCACGTATTCATTAATAAAGCCCATGTTATTCCACCGCCACAAGTTGCGGGACCTGTCGTTATTAACACCAATGGTAGTGTGACGGGTGGGGCTGATGTTCTTGGTGTGCAGTTAGTCTGGGATATGGTGTAATCTGGAGATTATCCCCGCTGCTGCGGGGATAATACTAAGCGATTTTAAGTTTAAGAGAATAGCTGATACCACTTTCTTTGTGGTCCGCCTTCGATACTTACGTAAGTTCCACCACCAACGACACGATAAGGGCTTTCGCTGTCATCGGTATTTTGTATACTCTTGATACCTTCTTTGATATTCACGACAACTGAGGCAATACTCTTACCCGTGCAGTTCTCGGACATATAGACCTTGGCAACGCAGTCTGCGGTGCAATACATGCCGATAGCGAATCCTGGTACGGTAACCTGACTATGTGGCTGAATGATGCCCTTCTTGCCTGCAGCGTTTGAGCATGGGCTGTTGCCAGCAAATGCCGTGGCAGCTGCATTAGAGTTGTTAGCAATGGTGATATCGTATTTGCCAGTGGTATTGGCGTAGACAGCGGTAGTGGCGATGCTTAATGCGGCGACTGCGATGCTAGCCAGATTTGTAATCTTCATGATGTTCTCCGTGACTTGGTTAAGTAATAAATAATTATTTCTTCTCATCCAGTATGGTGGTAAACCCGGTGCCAGAAATGATGAATGGGTTGCTATCTGCATCTGTCATAGTAACGCTTTGAATGCCGGTATCAACATCGAACATCACATCTGCCACTTTCGGTCCCGAGCAATTCGCCGTCATATAAACTGCTGCACGACATTGGTGTTTGTTGAACAGGCAGGCTTTGCGAATTTTGGCATCCGCGACAACATTGGTTTTGCCAGCACGAGTAATTCCGGCTTCGCCTAAAATAGTCGCTGAACAAAATCCATTATTTGTGATTGAGGTTGAATCAAAGCGGGTGTTATTTATAATGACCAAATCGCCAGCCTGGGCCTGAAATGGTGAGGCAGCAATAAATGCTGCAACGATAAGTAATCCTGTTTTTCTTAAAGACATCTCTACATACTCCATCATACATATTAATAGAGTAGGCATTGTTAACGGAGAGCTTTGTCTGGGTCAAGTAAAACTTTAACTACGAATAGGTAATGGAATAACCAGGTTAACACCTTCAAGCAGCGATGTATCATCTATCATGTTGGCTAGTCTGATTGATGCAGGTGAGGTTTTAAATCGCTTTGCGATTTTCGCAATGGTATCGCCACGTCTTACCATGTAGATCGTTTCACCTGGTTGGACGGGTTTGCTTTTGATGGTTTTACTGGAGCTGGCTGTCATATTATGCGTAGGTATGATGATGTGTTTGCCGGGTGTAACCTGTTTGCTTTTCAGTTTATTTGCAGTCCGCAAGTTGCTGCTGCTGATGTGAAAACGACTGGCAATTTTTTCCAGGGTATCATTTTTGCGTACCATATACACAGTATCTCCAGGTTGTAAGCGATAGCTGGATGTACGTCCATTTTCGGCTTGCAGAAGTTTCTTATTTACCCGGGCAGCTACTGAGTCGCTGGATTTTTTGTTGGGGTGTACTGGTGGCTCAGCCAGTAAATCAATTTCTTCAACCGCAGCTTCCGTTCGCGGTTTTTCTTCTGGATTAGCAGTGTAGCCTGAGCTTATGTTGAAATTGGTGTTCATCGCCTGCAAGTCTTTTCTTTCCGGGATCAGCAAGTTGGTGCCACGCCGCGGATTGGCTTTGGTCAGGCGATTCAGTTTGCGAATTTCTTCAGTTGTCGTTTTGAATTTTTTCGCGACTGACAGTAG
>Ga0364918_10209_pt1 | contig 11209 bp, 5 predicted proteins | sample SorcelJu500001C6_2_FD_206957 | JGI IMG/M metagenome (GOLD analysis project Ga0364918, IMG submission 206957) | Enriched cells from Trout Bog Lake Hypolimnion, Wisconsin, USA - BchlTB.June20.5000.01.C6 | ecosystem: Environmental > Aquatic > Freshwater > Lake > Hypolimnion/Profundal zone | place... | reverse complement strand
ACTCCTGGCAACCATTGAACTGGATTTTCTGCTGGAGGAGATTCCGGAAAGCATCAAAGAGACCCAAGATGGCGTCAATCGGGTGGTGAAAATCGTTTCGGCGATGAAGGAATTCAGCCATCCCGGCGGCAACGATAAGGTGGCCACGGATCTAAACCGCGCCTTGGACAGCACCATTACCGTTTGTCGTAATGAATGGAAATACGCTGCTGAAATGCGCACCGATTTTGACGCTGACCTGCCCTTGGTGCCCTGCTTCCCCGACCAGTTGAATCAGGTGGTCCTCAATCTGATCATTAACGCCTCCCATGCGATTCAAGACCGTAACAAATTAGCTGCAAAGGGTGAGTTAGGATGCATTACCATCGGCACCTGCAAGGATGGCACCTGGGTTGAAATTCACATAAGCGATACCGGCAGTGGCATTCCGGAAGCAATAGAGCAACGTATTTCCGACCCGTTCTTCACCACCAAGGAAGTCGGAAGGGGGACAGGGCAAGGCCTGGCCATAGCCCATGATATCATCGTGAACAAGCACGGGGGGTTCCTTGATTTCACCTCAACACCCGGACAGGGTACGACCTTCGTAATCCGCCTGCCGATTATCTCTGCGCAAGGAAAAGTCACCACATGATTAAAAAGACTATTTTATTCGTCGATGATGAACCCATGATCCTCAATGGTTTGCGACGCATACTTTACCCTTTGCTGAAAGACTGGAATATGCTCTTTGTGGAAAGCGGCGCCAAGGGGATAGAAGTACTCGAACAGACCGAAATATACGTTGTGGTCGCCGACATGCGCATGCCCGGCATGAATGGATTTGAGTTGTTACAAACGGTCAGAAAACGCTTTCCAAGCGTCATCCGAGTGATGCTGACCGGTCAACCAGACAGGGATGTTTACTGTGAGGTCATGGCCGTATGCCATTACTTCCTGTGGAAACCAGCAAGATTTGAAGACCTGCAGGTGTTGTTCAATAGTATTCGAGAGTTGGATATTTCTTTACATGACAGGAAATTGTTACACCTCATAGGTGGAATCACTTCTTTGCCATCGCTACCGCCCCTCTTTGATCGTCTCATGGATTTGATCGAAAGTCAGGAAACGAGTGCCACGCAGATTGCTGAAGTCATTAACGAGGATATCGCCATGGCTGCCCAGATCCTCAAACTCGTCAATTCTGTTTTTTTTAATTTGTCACGACGGATCGAGACCATTCATGAAGCGGTATCTTATCTCGGTCTTGATATCTTACGCCAACTCGTCCTGGCTCAACATCTTTTTGCGCAGTGCTCCGAACAGGAAAGGGTAACCTTTAAGCTTGATGAACTTTGGCAACACAGTCTCTGCACCGCAACCCTTGCAAAAGCCATAGCCGAGAACGACAACGTGAGCGTCGCGACCAGCAACAGTGCGTATCTAGCCGGATTACTTCATGAAATCGGCAAACTGATCCTTATTCGGCACCTCCCTGATATCTATGGAGAAATTCTCCAAGAAGTCAAACTACAAGGGAAAAGTCAGGTGCAAACAGAATCGGAGAGACTCGGTACCAACCATGCGATCATCGGCGGATATCTGACTTCTCTTTGGGGGTTACCGCACACAATCACCGAAGCCGTCGCCCTACACCATGACACACCCATTTCACCAGAATTATGCAGAATGTCACCTGTCCTGGAAGCGGTTTGGCACGCCAATCGAATCTGCCGTGGCAACTGTTTGCAGTCCCAAAAATATCAGATTGTTATTGCCAAATGGCAACACACCATCAACGGATGAAGTCCTGAGGAGGGCGCAATGTTTTCTCCAATTTTATTTATCGACGACGATATCAATTTGCTTAAAAGTTTCAAAAGAACCTTGTCCTCGGAATTTAAGGTGGTTACAGCAGACACTCCGGAAGAAGGTCTTCGAATTATGGCACAGGAAGGGCCCTTTTCGATCATTGTTTCAGACATGAAGATGCCGGGGATGAACGGGGTTGAAGTGCTCAGTCGTGCCCAGGAAATCAATCCAGATACTGTTCGAATGCTTTTGACCGGTTATGCGGATCAGCAATCCGCTATTGATGCCGTCAACATAGGCAATATATTTCGCTTTCTTACTAAACCCTGCGACCTCGACACACTCGTATCGGTACTCCGAGCTGGAATACGCCAATACCAGTTGATCATTTCCGAGAAGGAACTTTTGGAGCATACCCTCCTCGGCATAGTCAACGTCCTTTCACAGATCCTGACCCTCGTTAATCCGGTGGCGCAAAGCAAAACGAACCGTTTAAAAAAATACTGCCGACACATTGGCAATGAGATTCATTTCAAGGAAAAATGGCTTCTTGAAATGACGGCTTTACTTTCACAAATCGGCTGTCTCACCATTCCGCCGGAGGTACTAGCAAGGTATGGATCAGGTGGCATCCTTAAAGAAGAAGAACTTAAGATGCTCAAAGAACATCCTGTGTTAGCCGGAAAACTGTTAATGCACATTCCTAGGTTCGAAAATATCATCGAAATCATCGCTTTACAGGACACGCCCATTTCAAAATTTCCACGATTCGCTAATCCTGAACGCCAACATACTATCCATCTTTGCGCCCGGATACTGCAGATTGCCAATGGCCTTGATAAATTCATCATGACCGGGGTCCTCCCCGCAGATGCCCTTGATTTGATGAGGGACGATCAGGATTTTTATGATCCTGAGTTGCTCAAACACTTCAAAACGTTTGATTTCGGCCTGCAAAATATGATTCGAACGTATATTCACTGCAAGGATCTCAATATCCAAATGATTATTGACGAGGATATCTATACGACCAAGGGGCTTCTTGTGGTTACCAAAGGCCAATCTGTCACTTTTCCCCTTTTATCAGGATTACTAAATTTTTCCCACAGCGTCGGAATTAAAGAGCCTTTTGCAGTTCTCACCCCTCTTCTGAATATCTGATCATGAAAAACTTTTTGCATGACAGCTACTTGAATAACGATAAAATACCGAATGTCCTGTTCGTTGATGATGAGATAAAAATTCGCAAAGGAATCAATCGTCTCTTTCAGCAATTCCAGGTGCCGTGGACCTACAGCCTTGCAGATGGAGTCGACGAAGCCCTGGAAATCCTGCAAGAGCAAGAAGTGGACGCAGTGGTCTCCGATCTCCGAATGCCTGACCGAGATGGACTTGAGCTCCTATCCTTTTTGCGAAATAATCCGTTATGGAGTGACCTTCCCGTTATCATTCTTACCGGGATAGGTAACCCGGAACTTAAAAGTCAGGCCCTGGATATGGGCGCAACGGATCTGCTCAGTAAGCCGGTGAACCCGGATGAACTGCTCCTGCGTATCCGCTCCGCCCTGCACATCAAGAAGTGTCAGGACATCATTAAAATGCAGGGCGCTCATCTTGAAGAACTGGTGCTCCAGCGCACTGAGGCAATTTCGGCAATACAGCTGGATATAGTCTGGCGGCTCGGCAATGCTGCAGAGTTTCGGAGTAACGAGACAAATCATCATGTCGTAAAGGTCGGACATTACTCCAAAATTATAGCAGAAAAGCTGGGCATGGGAAAAGATTTCATTGATCTGATATTTCTCGCCAGCCCTCTACATGACTTGGGAAAAATTACTATACCGGAAAGCATTCTTCAGAAAAAGCGACCGCTTACCTATGAAGAATGGAAAATAATGAAGACGCATAGTCGCAATGGGCAGGAAATGTTCAACACCAAAACCTTCGCCCAAGCTCCATTCGGTCACACTCTCAACGAAATTTTGCACAAAGAGGGCAACACTTTTCTGGATATGGCAGCCGATATAGCGGGAGCTCACCATGAGCAATGGAACGGAAGTGGTTATCCGCACGGAAAGCGACAAGAGGAGATACCGCTTTCAGCGCGAATTGTAATCATCAGCGATGTCTACGATGCCCTGAGAAGCAACCGTACTTACAGGCCCGGGATAGGACCTGGAGAAACATTAGAGCTTATGCGCCAAGAAAATAGCTTCCGATTTGATCCAAATATTTTTGCCATCTTTGAACAAAGTCTCGCCGATTTTCAAGACATTCATCATCAGTACGGGGATGTTGGCAATAAAAGAATGGATGGAGTCACATCTTTTCATAGAATCACTTAATTAGTCAAAGTCATACCTGTCATGATTATTCGTCTTCAGCCATCGGCTCTCCCCTTAATTCGTACTGAGTTACAAACAAGTTTATGAATATTTTGGAATTGCAAACGACGAAACCGCATGAAGTTTTGTTAGTTGATGACGACATCAGGATTCTCAAAGGAATCAATCGTCTCTTTCAGCAGCATCAGGTTCCATGGACCTATAGCCTTGCCAACGGCGTCGATGAGGCCTTGGCAATTCTGGAAGAGCGAGAAGTTGACGCGGTAGTTTCTGATATTTGCATGCCCGGACGAGACGGGTTTGAACTCCTTGCCTTCCTGCGCGGCCATCACCTGTGGAACGATCTACCCGTTGTCATGATTACCGGTATGGATAACCCGGGGCTCAAAAGCAAGGCCTTGGATATGGGGGCAACCGACCTCCTCAACAAACCAATAACCTCGAATGATCTCCTGGCCCGTATTCGTTCCGTTCTTTATATCAAACGCTGCCAGGACACGATTAAAATGCAGAATCTTCATCTTGAAGAGCTTGTAAGCCTGCGCACCCAAGCGCTTGAGGCAACCAGGCTTGACATGATCTGGAGGCTTGGCAAAGCTGCTGAATTCCGGAGTAACGAAACGGGTAATCATGTTGTCAGGGTCGGCTATTACTCGAAAATCCTAGCTGAAAAACTAGGCGCGACCAAAAATTTTACTGACATGCTCTTTCTCACCAGTCCCTTGCATGACCTGGGAAAAATTGGCATCCCCGACAGTGTCCTGCTGAAACCCGGTAATTTTACAGCTCCGGAATGGGAAATCATGAGAACGCATTGCCGCCTTGGACAAGAATTACTCAATACAGAAACCTTCGGACAGAACAGTTTAGGCACCATCGCTTGTCCTCTCAACGAAACATTCCAACAAGACCGTAACCCATTCCTGCAAATGGCCGCCGAGATCGCTGGATGTCATCATGAAAAATGGAATGGAGAGGGGTATCCGAATGGAATAAAGAGGGCGGAAATTCCGCTTACGGCGCGAATTGTCACCGTAAGTGACGTCTATGACGCCTTAAGAAGCAAACGCACTTACAAACCAGAAATTGCGCATGACGAGGCTATCGGTATCATGCGCAAGGAGAACACCTTTCGATTTGACCCGGATATTTTTTCTACCTTTGAAAAATGCCTCTCTGATTTCCAGGATATCCATCATCAGTATGGGGATGGATGTGCCTAATCTGCACCAGACAAAAATAAAATTGATCATTGCTTCGGCCTGCCTTGCCGTCTCCTGAAGAATGGCCTGACGTGAAGCGTCCAAACACGCGACCGAATTCCCTCTCAGGTGGAGGCGAGCGCCTGTCGTCGTCCCTGTTAGATCCGTGAACCTCTTCGCTGGTTTCGCTTTGACTTGGTTCCTGTCGGGTCATCGGGTCGATAGCTCGCCCCCTGGCCGACGAGACTCAGCACGCAGCGCTATTTAAATTCCAGTGGCTTCAAATTTCTAAGTACATCACTGGCCAGACTAATTCAAATCCCTGTGAGCGGCCATTAGCTACACAGAATTGATCAAACCCCTATGAATATGAAAACCAATATCGACGTCTCAAAGGAACACGTGACATTAGCAGATACGGAATTCAGCGGAATAAAGCGCTTTCGACGGCTTCTCTATTGGCTTGCGGGCGCTCGTTGGGCCACGCTGGCCCATGTGCCTGCAAGTGAACGCGAGCGCATTGCAGTGCTCGGGTCCTCCGTGATCATTCCTACCTTGTTGGCGTTTTTCGGCATGTATCTCTACGTTTCCAGCCGATTCCACGACCCCCAGCCGATTGTCAGTGTGAGTATTGCCTTCGCCTGGGCGTTGATCATCATGAACGTAGATCGCATCCTGTTAACCACCTACCGCCCCTTTCAGCCTTGGTTCCGCAAAGCTGTACAGGTCGGCTTTCGAATTGGCCTGGCAGGAGTGGTCAGTGTTGCCATTACTTTTCCCTTTTGCTTGCACCAATACCGAGGTGCTATTTCAGAACGGCTCCAACATGAATTCAGGGGACTCCTGGAGGACGTTCAAGTTAAGGAGCGGGCCGAACGAGCAGTATTTGAATCTGTTGATGTTGGGACGGTTAATGACCTCCGGACGAAGCTTGCCCATGAACAATCAGACGGTCCAGCAGATCCGCAATTGTATGCCGAAATATTAGCAACACAGGATTCACATCGCCAGGTTGATATTGAGCGTACTCGCACTGAGGGCCGTGAACAAGAGGCCAATGTCGCCTTGGAAAAATGGAAAGACGCCTCAACCCGAATCCAGGCTATAGAGCAGCGTTTGCACATGGAAGAGCGGGGTACGCTGTCTCCGGAACTCGGAGGAACCGGTAAGCCTGGTCGGGCAGCTAAGTTTAACGAACTCCGCAGAGACCTGGAGCTGACCCAGCAGGTAGAGCAGGTGGCGAGGCAGCGATATCACCAGTTGTTGAGGATCGCAGTTGCAGAACCCGAATCTCCAGCAATCAACGACGGGGCCCTACCTCCTGTTGAAGCTAGCAAACAGGCTGCATATGTCCGCGAAGCTGCATTGCGGAGTGCCCGAATTGAGACTTTGGCACAAGCCGTTAAACAGGCGGAAGTCAATCAGGCAAATCACCTTGCGGACTTTAACATGCGCTATACCCCGGTGATCAAGAACTATCAGGCCAAAATTAACGGAAGCTTTGATCCGATGGAAGAAACCATAGGGCTGTTCAAGGTGATTTTTACTTCTGAATCAGAACGGGGAGAAACTGACAATAAAATTAATCAATACAAATGGATAGCGGCACTGTTCCAGTTCGGCATCGTGTTCGGCACGCTGTTTCTACTCGACCTTATTGCTATTCTGTCCAAAGTCATGTCACGACCAGGGCCCTACGATGTACTCGTTGAGTTCCCGGAATTTGTTTCCAGCCAGAATCTCCTTGCTTTCAAAAAAGAGTATCAGCGGGTAGCAGATACCTGGGTGGATGCCGCCGCAAGCCCCTTTTCAAATGGGCCTTCAAATAATATTGGTATCGATTTGTGTAACCCTGGAATGGTCGCCAACCTCCTGTTGGTTGCTCATCTGACGATTCCAATGCATACGGATGCCAAAAGACAGGAAAAATAGATTTTATTGTCAATGAAGCCATACCACCAAAAGGTCGCAATGAAAAATACCTACGGTTTAATACTCATTACCGCTCTGGCGTACGCCGTGTTGGGCGTCTTGGGCTTGGCCTTGGCCATCCCTCCCGGCTATGCAAGCCCCGTTTTCCCAGCGGCAGGCTTGGCGGTCGCCCTGGCGCTGTGTTTTGGTAACCGCATTTTTCCCGGAATATGGTTTGGATCACTGACAATCAACGTTGCCATTGCATGGCACAACGGCAACCTTGAGGCCACCAGCGTTGTGATAGCTGCAGTTGTAGCCAGTGGGGCTGTTCTTCAAACGTGGGCCGCCCGCCTGATGGTACTGCGCTGGTTGGGCGACAAGTGGCGTCGTCTGGAAAAGGAGAAGGATATCGCTCGATTTCTCATCGTAAGCGCTCCTCTACCCTGTTTTATCTCCGCCACAATCAGTACCTGTACCCTATATTTAGCCGGCGTTATTCCGACAGAAGAGATTTTCAATTCGTGGTGGAACTGGTGGACTGGAGATACTCTCGGCGCCCTGATTTTCGCCCCTCTAGCCTTGATTGTTCTGCTCAGAGCGGATGCGCCTTGGAAGGAACGGCGACGAACCGTCGCTATTCCAATGCTGGTGACGCTTGGCCTTGTTGTGGCCGCCTTTCTCAGCGCCTCACATTGGCAACAAAATGATCAAAGAAATCAGATTGAAGAACACGGTCGGATTATAGCCCAGTCGCTTGGTCATCGGTTAGTTGCTCACCAGGAGGCGCTTGCCGCACTGAAACGACTGATTGAAGTGATGCCAGACATGACCTTCCAACAGTTTGAATACTTTACGAAGATCAGCCTGCAGGACAATACCGATATTTTTGCTTTCAGTTTCAATCCATATATTCTCGATTCATCCCGGAGCGCATTTGAGCAATCCAGGGGCAAGGTCTCCAAGGAACCGTTCAGGATTACGGAACGAAACAGTCAGATACAACTTCAACCGGCGCCAAAGCATCCGTTCTATGTCCCTGTCGGTTTTATCGCGCCCCTTGAAGGTAACCGGCCCGCTGTAGGTTTCAATATCCATTCTGAACCCATTCGGCGAAATGCAATCGAACGGGCCTTCACCTCAAAACAGCCAACGGTAACAGCGCCAATCCAATTGGTGCAAGATACCCAAACACGAGTAGGGGTCCTGGTACTGAGCCCCGCCTATCGGAGGGTGGGGGCTCCCACCGGCGATGAAGTTGAGAATCTTATCGGTTTTGCCGTAGGAGTATTCAAGATCGATGAGATGGTGCAGATCGCCACGCTCAATCGGGTGCCGGTTGGCCTGGTGTTTCGCCTGACCGATCCCTTGTCGACCCCTGACAGTGGTCTTCTTTTTCAATCGGATGGAGGGCAAAATAGCCCCATAGAACCTTATGTATGGCGAACGCAATTAACTGTGGCGGATCGACAGTGGCACCTTGAGGTCTTCCCAACAAAGGGTTATCTGTACCAGCAACGTTCAGTGTTCGCATGGGCTATTGGTATCGTGGGCTTGTTTTTTTCAGCGTTGCTGCAGGTCACGTTGTTGGCAATGACCGGTCGAGCCTCTATTATTCAGCAAAAAGTCAACGAACAGACCCTTCAACTTACCCAGTCGTTAGCTGAGGTTAAAAAGTCTGAACTCGTAATAGCCGAAAAAATAGAGAAGTTGGAGTTGGTTCTCGAGGGTGCCCAACTCGGAACCTGGACCTGGAACATCGTTTACGATCAATTTGAATTCAATGAACGCTTTTGCATGATGCTGGGCTACAAACAGGATGAACTGAAGCACCACCTGGACACCTGGAAGGAACTCCTGCATCCCGATGACGCAGACTATGTGGCATCTGCCCTCAATCCACATCTGACAGGTGCAACGCCTTTCTTCTCCACAGAGCATCGGTTGCGCCATAAGTCGGGCCGATGGATATGGGTGCATAACACCGGCAAGGTGCTACAACGAGATGCAGCCGGGAATCCGCTGCAGGCCTTTGGCATCCATATGGACATCACCGAAAACAAGGAAGCCGCCATGCGCCTTGCTAAAGCCAAGGAGGCCTCGGACAACATTATTCGAAAATTTCTGGATACCCTAATCGTTGTCAGTACAGATTTAAAAATAATTCGTGTTAATCAAGCTACCTGTGAGCTTCTTGGGTTTAACGAAAAAGAGCTGGTCGGGAGAGATGTGGGGGGGATTTTCCATGATGCCGAAGAGCATGTCCAAAGGATGTTTGCCTTTTATAAGGAGCCTGATCAGCAGCCGGAAAATAAGCAGGAGTTACGAAATGTCGAGCTGTGCTATCGCCACAAAAATGGAGACCGCCTGCCGATGTCGTTCAATATCAGTTTGCTGCAAGATAATGACGGGACGCTAGCAGGTGTTGTCGCCGGCGCAAAAGATGTTTCTAGCCTCCGGCTTGCCCTGGATAAGATCGCACGCCAAAAAGATTATATTGAAACACTCTTTGACATCGTCCCCGGGGGACTGGTTGCTCTTTCGCCGACACAGGAAGTTGTAAAGCACAACCTGGCCTTCGATCTGATTTTGGCCACCTGGTCCGAACGCCTGGGTTTGCACCAGGAGGAATGCGCCCGCAATCTCGTTGAAATGGTTCTGGCGCAACAAGCCGAGAGCAATACCTTTATTATTCATATTAGGGGGGATGACACTACCGCCTATTTCAGATGTCGCTCGACTGTTGTTTCAGTGCTGGAGGGTATAGCCTCTGTCGTTTCCATCGAAGACATTACCGATGAACGAAAAGCCGAAGAGGCAAAGAAGCTGTTGGTTACAGTCATCGAACAGACGGATGATGCCGTCATTATTGCCGGAATAGATGGCGTCGTTCACTATATAAATCCTGCTGCAATCAAAAACGGCGGATTTATGAAAAATGAACTGGCCGGCCCGGCTCCCCAAGTTTTCACCAGTGGTTTGCTGGATGAAACGACCCTTGGAGAACTCCGGAACAGTATGGCCATGGGAAAGGTATGGCACGGCCACTTTAAGAGTCGCAGGCAGGATGGTTCCATTATTGAAGAGGATGTCAACATCTCGCCGATCCGTAACGAAGAAGGCGAGTTGACGCATTACGTCGCCATCAAGCGGGATATTACGAAAATGAGCCTGCTACAGCGACAACTGCTGCAGGCTCAAAAACTGGAGGCCATCGGTCAGTTGGCAGCAGGAATCGCCCATGAAATCAACACGCCGATGCAGTATGTGCAAAACAACGTGTCTTTTTTTGAGCAGGCCTTCAAGACTCTGCAGGATTTGCTCGTCGAGGTTGGTAAGACCGAGCGTAGCCTGCTCACCGCCGAAATAACAGCACTCCTGGCAACCATCAAACTAGATTTTCTGCTGGAGGAGATTCCGGAAAGCATCAAGGAAACCCATGATGGCATTGATCGGGTGGTGAAAATTGTTTCGGCGATGAAGGAATTCAGTCATCCCGGCGGCAACGATAAGGTGGCCACGGATCTGAACCGCGCCTTGGAGAGCACCATTACCGTTTGTCGTAATGAATGGAAATACGCTGCTGAAATGCTCACCGATTTTGATCCTGACCTGCCCCTGGTACACTGCTTCCCCGACCAGTTGAACCAGGTCGTCCTCAATCTGATCATTAATGCCTCCCATGCGATTCAAGACCATAACAAATTAGATGCAAAGAGTGATTTAGGACGCATTACCATCGGCACCCGCAAGAATGGCACCTGGGTAGAAATTCAAATAAGCGACAGCGGTGGCGGCATACCGGAAGAAATTCAGCAACGAATTTTCGAGCCATTTTTCACCACCAAGGAAGTCGGAAGGGGGACTGGGCAAGGTCTGGCCTTAGCGCATGATATTGTTGTAAACAAGCACGGTGGGCGGATTGATTTTCTCTCAACGCCTGGGCAGGGCACAACCTTC
>Ga0364918_10208_pt1 | contig 11358 bp, 10 predicted proteins | sample SorcelJu500001C6_2_FD_206957 | JGI IMG/M metagenome (GOLD analysis project Ga0364918, IMG submission 206957) | Enriched cells from Trout Bog Lake Hypolimnion, Wisconsin, USA - BchlTB.June20.5000.01.C6 | ecosystem: Environmental > Aquatic > Freshwater > Lake > Hypolimnion/Profundal zone | place... | reverse complement strand
TTCAACCGGGGACGACCATTTGCCTCAATCCGTTCACCCATATTCTGGAGCCGGATGAGGAATTAAAGTCGGTAACGGCGGTCTTTGCGCAGATGGCCTACTCCAACTCCGACACCGAGAAGTGCGACGATACCGAGATGAACCTGATCCGTAATGCGGTGCGGTGGGCATGGCAGCAGAAGGGGCAGGATGCGGACGCTGATCTGGTCTATCGATTCCTGTCACAGTTTCCAGAGGTGCCGGATTCCAATTTCGGTTCTATGGGGGATAATCAACAACTGGTTGGAGCCTCCAGAAAGATGGCCTTCAACATCAGAGAATTCACCAGCTTTGGATTCCATGGAAAGTTTTTTGTCGGCCCAAGCACCTTTGACATTCACCGGGATCCTTTTGTCGTGCTGGAACTGGAAAATCTGAAAATCCAACCGGACCTGTACCGGGTTGTCACCTTGCTCGTCATCAATGCGGTCACGCAGGATCTTTATCTCTCTGACAGATCCCGGCCACGGCTGGTCATCTTTGAGGAGGCGTGGCAGTTTTTGGGCAAGGCAGCCATGCTGTCCTGGGTTATCGATGAGGGCTACCGCAGGGCCAGAAAATATAACGGCAGCTTCATGGTGGTTGTGCAATCCATCCTCGATCTGGAAGGTTTTGGCGAGGTCGGCAGGGTCATCAACGGCAACTCAGCCTTCAAGGTATTTTTGGAGTCTTCTGATTTTGATCAAGCCCAGAAAAACGGACTGATCGACTACGATGAATTCGCCATCCAGCTTTTGAAAAGCGTGAAGTCCAATCCACCTAAATATTCCGAAATCTTCTTTGATACCCCCTTTGGCATCGGGGTGGCCCGACTGGTGGTGAACGATTACGCCTATTTCATCTACACCTCAAAACCAACCGAAATCGCTGCGATCGAGCAGATGGTGAACAGTGGTGCGACCTACCACGAAGCAATCACAGAAATGGTCAAACGGCGAGGGAAAGGTGAACTGTAACCCAGCATTTTTTTTATTTATCCTCCTCGCCGTACCCCCATGGACCTTTGCGGGAGCAAGCAAGGAACTCGGCACTTTGGGCAAGGTTTATCCGATCGTGGAGCCGGACATTATAGCCGAACTCCAGCAGGGCGCACCCACGTTGGATCTGCAGAAAATGAAAGAAGAGTTTGCCTATCATCAACCTGCAAACCTGCACAAACTCCCGAAGACCAAGGCTGACCGGACCTTTGCAGTTGATATGACCTACACCCTGGATCGCGACCTGATGGATGAGAAGGGCCAGATCCTCTACAAGAAGGGTTTCACCTTCAATCCCTTGCATTATGTGAACTTAGCCGGCGGCCTGGTCGTTATCGACGGCAGCGATCCCGCTCAGGTCACCTGGTTTAAGGCCTCCCCCTATTTCGCAAATCTTCAAGCCGTCCTCTTGCTCTCCGATGGCTATGCGGCAGGTCTGAACGAACAATTGAATCGACCCGTGTATTACCTGACCAAAGACATAGTAGATCGTTTGCACTTCGCGGCGGTTCCTTCTGTGGCTGTGCCGCAAGGCAAAACAATGATGGTGCGCGAGGTGAACATTGCAGACAAATAAAAAAACGACCCTGCTTGCCCTCCTGTTCCTGTTTGTTTGCGGTACGCAAGCGAGGGCGACATCCGGAACGCCCTTTAATCTGTTGGCTGACATTGATTGGAGCGAAATCAATTTCACCATCAAAGGAATTTGTATCTGCCCCAGGCCACCACCGGTCTTTTTTACAGTCGGGCTCATATTCAGTTACTGGGAACCCTTTATGCTGGTGGACACGTCTGCTGAGGCAAACTATTCGGCAACGTTGGGCTCCTTCGTGGGCGGCCCACTCATTCGTCAATTAGGCGGGAAGAATGCCAGTTCCGATGCGGCCAATGTTTCGGAAACCACCTTTGCCCAGGCGCACGGATTCTTGTTGCCCTTGATGTACAATGTGTGCTCGCGCTCGGATTACGGCGCTTGGTGGAGTGAATTTGATTCCATGTGGCAGAACGATACGCTCTCTGCCCTCATCCATCCTGAGGCTACCTTGTATGCCAATCAGGCGAGCCAGATGGCCTGCATGGCGGATGCAGCGGCAGTCAATGTCGGCTGGCCACTCGATGCTATGCCCTGGTGTGTGGGCAGCGGTGGCTCTGCCTATCCCATGACCGGCCATGTCGATAATGACAATATCGTCCAGGCCAACTCCACAGCTGCAGCCAGGCTGATCTACAAGCTGAACCGAATCGGCATGATCTGTGACGCTACCCCTCTTTGTGGCTGCATGTGGACGCCTGTGTGGATCAAAAGCCATTACAAGCTCAACGCGGCACGACCGGGGATTCGAGGGGTATACCCCATCGGGAAAGCGGCAAAGTTTTATGATTCTGGTCTGAACCCGCCCTATATGGGGAGCCTTGGCTCCAATGATGAATTTCTATGGGTAGTCTACCGGCTCCAAGAGTGCTGCTCATGCTGCGAGTAATGTTTCGAAATGTTCTCTCCATTTTTACCCTTGCTGCTCTTCTGGTAGGCAACGGCATCCAGGCCGAAGAGAAGGCCCCCGCGTCTTTACAGGTGGAAATCAAAGACAACCTGGAGGGTGCCACCAAGGCCAATGTGGACAAGATGCTGGAAGAGGCTCGGTTAAAGGCAGCGAGTATAAGCGCGGCAGGTGTCGCAGCCAAGGCTGAGGAGAAATCTACGATGCAGATTCCGAAAAATATCCATGCGGAAGAAGGTCGGCAGGCAGCACAGCAAGCGGTTGATCAACACTCTGCGCCTCAGTCTCAAAAACGACTGCAATGCGAGCAATCGCGAATACAGCAACAGGTGTTCGGCGCGAAGCAGGAAGAGGACCCCGGTAAATCAGGTACTCTTTCCGCCTCGGAAACAATCTACCTTTTTATCTCCAGCTCCATGCCGGAAGAGGTCGTCCATACCTATCTGATCAAGGCAGCTTCTACCGGTGACAAGAGGATAATCCCGGTCATGAATGGCTTGGTCCAGGGGATCGGTAATAAAGCGATCACGGCGGAATATTTCAGCCGGGTACTGCAGGAAGATTTGGAGTGCCGGGACAAACAGGGCGATATCTGCAAAAGAATCCAGGTGTCAATCCAAGTCAACTCCCCATTATTTAGGCAATATAGCGTAACCCAAGTGCCAACGGTTGTTTATGTGAGTGACGAAAACTCCTGGTCGGTCCAGGGCGATTCAGCACTTGATTATATATTGGAACAGATCAACCGGGAAGCGCATAGTCCGGCGCTGTCCAGCTTAATTGACAGTATGCGAGGTGCCCATTGAACAACGAATCGAATGAAAGTGAACCCAAAGGTACCGGCACTCAAAAAGTGGGCAACGAGTTGAGGGGCAACAAAATATCGTCATCTCCGGGATATCTGGAAGTGCTCTTTATCGCCCACATGGTGGCAATGGCGTCTCTGTACGGCTACGACCATTTCTTTGCCGACAAGGTAGTCGCGCTTGATATTAAAAGCTACCTCGGGGAACAGAAGGCGCTGTTAACCGCAGGCAAAATCACCGAAGAACAATGGAAGGCTGGACTGGATAGATTAGAGCAGATCTTACACGATCAACCTGCCAATCAGATGGTCATCCTCAAGGATGTGGTTCTTAAAAATGGCAGAGAGATCACCATCGAATAAACTCTTTTGGCAATTGAAACGCAGAGAACAGATCGTACTGATCGTTGTTCTGGCGTTTGGGCTGTTGGGAGGATGGTTGCCACAACGTTTATCTGTGGTGACCAGCGAATCGGTTGGTCATCGAATTTTTTTCCTGAGTCCGCCACTCACAAAAATGAACACCGGCGATTACCTGGTGTTTCGGCACCCTGAAGATCAGTCATACGCTCGCAAAAGCCTGACCAACAATGACCGCATGATCAAAAAGGTCGGCTGTGCCCCGGGAGAATCCTTGAGAGTGAATGCTGACCGACAATTCACATGCAATGAGAGGGCCCTGGGTAAGGCCTTGGAGGCAGACAGTAAGGGCAACCCGTTGCCACGATTTGTTTTTAATGGCCCCGTGCCGGCAAGGCAGTTGTTCATGACCGGCACCGATCCTCGTAGTTTTGACAGCAGATACTTTGGATTCATCAGTGAAAACGAGATTCTCTTCCGTGCAGTACCAATCTGGTAAGCTGTTGCTGCTGGCCTGTGGCTTGGTGCTTTTTGCATCGGTGGCTTTTGCGGGTGAGAAAGAAACAACAGTGCAACACGATCTTTTTTATAAAGATACCAAGCGCGGCTGGTTTTGGTACGAGGATCCGGCTCCGGTACTTGAGCCGGAAGAGAACAAACATGAGAAGACCGGCGAGTCGATACAAGAAAGACCGCCTAAGCCTCCAACGCTTGCCGCATATTCCACCGAGGAACTGTGGAACTTGCACCCCGATACATTTCAGAAGCTCTTGAATGAGTTGCAGAAGAAGGCTGTCCAGTATCCCAATGAGCAGAATGTCCTTGAGTATCTCACCCTGCAGGATATGGCCAGCCGCAAGGCATTGGCCTACTCCAACGCAGCGCAGTATGTCACCCAGAAAAATGCCGACATCTTCAATATCAATCAGGTGTATCCGACGTCTGGCCCGGGAGTCTCGGCGCGGGTCCAGATGCAGCAAGTCGAGATCACGGAAACCATCAGCGGGGCGAGAGACGATCACGCCATCCTCTTTTTTGTCAAACCAGGGTGCGGCTTCTGTGAGAAACAGGTGCAAATCCTCGCTTACTTCGTGGACAAGTATGGCTGGCAGATCAAAACCGTGGACATAAGCCGGCAGCCGGATCTTGCCGCACGATTCGATATTACCGTCACCCCGACCTTGTTGCTCATCAAACAGGACCAAGAACAGTTCATGCCCCTGTCCGTCGGCGTGATTGCCCTCTCGGAGATGGAGCAGAAACTGTATCAGGCCATCCGCTATCTCCGGGGTGACACCGCGATAGATTCGTTCACCACCTATGATTTCCAGAAGGGCAGCGCCCTTGATCCGACCGCTATTTTAAAGAATCAGCCACAACGGCCACCGATCCGCAGATAACCCAGGCCCCTCTCATCATTGAGGTCAAATCATGAAGAAAAATATCGTTATAGCTGTTTTTGTTGGGGCGATGCTGTCAGTTCCTTCAGCGCAAGCTGCTGGTTGGGTGGACGACTGGTTGACGCAGCGAGCTGGAACGTCCCCCAATTATTTTGCAGGCCAACAGCGGGGGTATTATTCCGGGGGCAGTTTCTCCGGGCGCTGGCATAACACTACCAGCTATCCCGTCACCGTGGAGACACCGCGTATCAAGAGCGGTTGTGGCGGCATTGATGTGTTCATGGGTGGAATGAGTTTTTTGAACACCAATTATCTGGTGAACAAACTGCAAACGATCTTGTCAGGTGCCTCGGCGGTGGCCTTTGACCTGGCCTTGAAGACCCTTTGCGAACAATGCTCCAACACCATCAAGAACTTCGAGGCCATGGCTGACAAGCTCAACAGCATGCAACTCGATGAATGCGCGGCCAGCAAGGAATTGGTCGGGATCGTCGCCGACGAAAACGGATTCCGTTCTTCCGAGGCTATGCGGGAAAAACTCGGCACCTCGATCAAGGAAAACAAGCTGGTCAGCGGTGTTTCCGATATGTGGGATACCATCACCAAAGAAGACCGCTCCCGCAATAATCAGGCGAGACCGGCAGACGTTGCAGACGTTACCAGCGGGTGCAATATCGATGTTACCAAAATCTTTTTAACAGGCGGGTCCCTGTTGAACAACATTGGCACCGGCATGGGGTTGCCCGTTGTCTATATTGATCTGATGCGCGGTTTGGTAGGAGATGTGCGGCTGGAGGGGCCGGCCACCGCCTACCGGGTATCCTATCAGGCACCCTGTCCTCAAAATAACCCTGATGACCTCAAAGCGATCACCGAAGGTGAAGCGTTTGCGCAGGACATGGCCGGTACCTGCAGCCAGATTACCGATACCAATCGTGATTTGAACGGATATGTGAGTGCAACCTTGAACAGTATTTACACCAAGGTGGAAACCAAAGGGACCTTGACCGTCGCGGAGCAAACCTTTCTCAAAGGGACGCCCCTCTCGGCGCTCCCTATCCTCAAAACAGCTGTAGGGACGAACACCAAGGAACCCGTCATCGCAGGGCTGGCTGATATTACCGCAAAGGCCTACAGCTTGCAGATGCTGTCCGATCTATATGTCCGGGTGGAGTCCATCGCCAGAAAGGCCCGGGAAATTCTTGAGAAGTCCTCCGGTCCTGCGGCCGGCCAGGCGCCGGAGAAGTGCGCCGATGTATTGTTTGCCCAGAATGCCGACAAGAATATCACCCTCATGCTGAAGACGATCCAGACGCTCAAAGAGTCTGCCAAAACCAGTTATCTCGCTTCAGCCAATGAGATGAATACCATCATGACCTATATGAGCCACATGCAGCGAGTGGAGACGCAAATGACGGCAGAGCTCACCCGCCGTTACGGCAAGGATATTGCGGCTCGGTTGCAGATGTAAATTGAGGCATCAAAGAATAACGAATCAGGTGAACTGATGAAGAAAACGGCTCCCCTTTTCTTGGCGATTGCATCCTGTCTTCTGCTGGCCGATACCGCCTTGGCCCTGAACATGGAATTTTACACCTACGGGGGCTTTAACCCCATCGTTCAGGCGTTCAACAAGGTCGCCCTTATTTTCAGCGACGCAAATTATGTGTCGCTGCTGACCGTTTTGACCATTATCGGCATTGTGTCTGGCGGAATCTCATGGCTTGCCACTGCTGCCACCGGTACCAAGATTATCCCGTTGGTATGGCTGATCCCGGTTTTTTGCGGCGCCGCCCTCTATCTGGGTCTGTTTATCCCGAAAGGAAACATCACAGTCTATGATCCGGTCCTGAACCGGTTCCAGACCATTGGCAGCATCCCCGATGCCATTGTTCTGGCTGCCGGATCCCTCAACAAGATTGAGCGTGGCGTCGTTGATATCATCGATACCTCTGCCGCACCCAATGCTGCTTATAGCCAAACCGCCGGGGGCACCGGATTCAAGGCTCTGGAAGCGATCAAAGACTCCTCGCCCAAGGACAATTACGCGCGCACCAGCATGATTCGCTACATCAAGGATTGCGTGACCTTTGAATTGCTACGACCAGGAACAACCCTTTCCCTGGACAATCTTCGCAATACCAGTACCGATTTCTTGACCGATCTGGCGCAGGCGGTCAATCCGGCGGTGTTCACCGTCTATTATGATGCCGCCAATCCCGCAGGGGCGGCCATGAGTTGTACCTCCGCCTGGAACAATCTGCGGCCCATTTACGCCAATCCGGCCAACTACAATGAATCGATTAAAAAAGTGTGCAGCAAATCGTATTTCGATCCATCAAATGCGACAGAATTGACCACCTGTCAAAATTTGTTTTCCAACACTGTCAATTTCACCACGGGATCAACCTATACCCCTGCTCGGATCATCCAACAGCGACAGATTGCCGAAATCCTCTACAATTTTTATTACCAGGATGATTACGAGACTGCCATCCGCATGGAGAGTGACCGGAAGATTACATCCTCTGGCTTGGGCCTCGGTATCACCATGAATGAGTGGATACCGATAATTCGCGCGATTATGACTGCCGTGGCAATCGGGATCATTCCGTTTCTGGCTTTGTTTCTGCCCACACCTATTTTGGGCAAGGCCGTTTCGTTGCTGGTTGGATTTTTTGTTTTCCTTGCTACCTGGGGCGTTACTGATGCGGTGATCCACGGGGCCGCAATGGACTACGCCGCCTATAGCTTTGAGGATGCACGGCAATCAAACCTTGGCGTTTATGCCATGGCTGCGTTCCCCTCCGACGCCACCAAGATCCTGGCGATGTTCGGTGTGATCCGTTCTGCAGGAATTATGCTGGCCAGTCTGTTTTCCACGATGCTTATCCGTTTCGGCGGGTCGGCCCTAGCTCACCTTGCATCCAACCTCAGTGGACTCGTTCAGGGGGCTGGAAGCCAAGCAGGTGCACTCCTTACTCCGGAAGGTCGAACAGAGGCCATGAATCGGCAGATACAAGCAGCTGGGTTGCTCGACGGCATGGCGGAACATCGGTTTTCCAACATGGCTGCAGCACGATCCTTCGATCTGCATCGCTCCGTAGGTGGATACAGCGCTGCCATGAACGCCAAAAATACATTGCAGCAATCCGGACAGATCAGCCCGGATGTCACCAATGGCGAGTTTGCAACCATGCTGGCCTCGGCCCATCAGGCCGCAGGCACGGCCAATGGTCCTGTAGATGTTTCCACCGGCCCGAACGGACAGGTGACCAGGATGAAAGCAGATCGAGTGAATGCCGACGGCTCCACCAGTGTCATGACTACCGGCGCAGGAGGCACAGGGATGCAGCACGACATCACCGCAGCAGACAATAAAGCCACCTATGCACTGGATGGAAAAGGCGGAACCAAAACCACCAATGCCTCGATCAACGGTTTTGATGGAGTAAAACTGGCAAACACAGCCATGCAGATGAAGATCCATGGCGCCGCCCACAGCCTTGCCAGCAATACCGGGTTAGAGAAAATTTTGAACGAAACAAGTTCCGTTGGCCAGGGCAACGCAGCGAACAAGGGTTTTACTGAAAGTCTAAGGACATCGTTTCAATCAAGCCTTGATCGTCAATTGCAAGATGGATCTGATTTTTCGAAACATGCAAAAAATGATGAAATATCCAGGCTCAGTGCAATGGCGGCAGCCGGTGGCAATTTCATGGGGTTTAGATTAGGTGCTAGCGGAGAAGTTTCGGTACAAGGTATGGATGGTCATCAGGTAACAGAAAAATTCTCTGAATCAACCGTAAAAGCATTGAAGACGGCGCAAGATCGGGCATGGAATGAAAGCATCAGCAACGTCGCCAGCAGCACCCAGGGAATGAACTGGTTACGTGGAGTAGCACAGCGAGTCGGGAATACCGATGCCTACAGTATGCTTGACGAGGCCAGGAATATTAACCGCTCTCAACAATCCTTTGGTGAAAACTTGACGACGGCAATGGTGAGGGATTACGCCATCAATCGCTATCACGAGGAAACGCCAGAGACGATCAGGAAATCAATGGACAACATCAGCCACTTCCTGACACACGGAGGGGCAGCCGGCGTTGCAACTGTGAACGATATCAGCCAGAGTTTTCTCAGGCGCATGGGGCATCAGGGTGGCAATAGTACAGCAGTGCAGAACACTATTGATAACTATAGCTCACACGTTGCAGAGGGTGGAGGCCTGAAAAACGAGGTACATCAGGCGGCCGCGAGGGCGGAATTCAACACAAAAGGTGTCACTTCCGACAACTACACTCCCAACCATAAATTTCCGTCTCCGCCAGATCTTCCATCATCTTCGATTGAGATTGAGAGAGAGGCAAATGCGAGGAAAGAGGCAAATCATAATGGGGTGAAGAGTGGTGGGAGCATACAACATCCAGTGACCAATGCAGCCGAGAAGGCTCTCGACTTCATTGGTGGGCCTTGATCCTACAAGGCAATGTATTTATTCAGCATCAGTGTTGTAAATGTTACCTGGGAGGGAAGAATATGCAGGATCGGTAAAGGTTCTGCGTGAGGATTCCGTCCACTCATCCAGCCATTCGTCCGTCTCGCTATCCTCATCGGAGGCCATGAGATTAACCGGTTTCATCGGATTGACATAAAAAGGTTCATTGGAAGAAGCAGTAGCTCCCTGCTTGCCATTAACGAGATGATCCCAGATTTGGCCCATACGCTTAAAAATGTTTTCGGCCATGGCAATCCTCCTTGATTCACGAATACTCACTGTCGGTAAAATTGACCCCAAAAAGGCACCTGCTCAACATGCTTACCATCTCTCATGAAAAAGTCAATATGGCCAGGAAGGAGATCACCCTGCCCGGATTTACGGGTTTAGTTACTGTCCAAAGATGTGCGAGAAACAGTCGGAAGATGCGGACAGGTAGCAAAACCCTTGTCCCCACTCGAACGGCGGAGAAGTTTAGAGCGGGGAAGAATCTCTACAACCAGGTGGATAGATAATGCTGAGACAGCAGAAAAAAACCATCCTTGCGAGCCTCCTCCTTTTGGCAGTTTTCTGGCCAACCATGGCTGGGGCAACAATGTATGCATACCTCGATGCGAAGGGTGACCGCCATTACAAGGATGTGCCGAATAAAGGGCGATCCAAGATCATCGCAAGGAAATTGAACAACTCCTCAACAAGGACTATTCCGGTTAGGGACTATGATATCCTTCGAGCAGATCCTCAAGCCTTGGATGGATATATCCAGACAGCAGCATTGAACCACCAGGTGGACCCGTTGCTCATCAAGGCGGTCATAAAAGCTGAATCAAATTTTGATTCCAATGCGGTATCGCCAAAGGGAGCACAGGGTTTGATGCAACTGATGCCATGTACAGCTAAGAATCTCAGAGTAGCAAATCCCTTTGATCCATTACAGAACATAAACGGTGGCACCAAGCACCTACGTCAACTGCTAGACAGCTATAACGGGGATGTAGAATTAAGCTTGGCGGCGTACAACGCAGGGCCGGGCAATGTTAAAGGTGCTATCCCCAATATCCCCGAAACCAGAACCTACGTTTCAAAGGTTCTGGGGAATTATCAATTCTATTATCGAAGAAATAATTGAACCTTAGATAGAGCGCTTACTTCTAACTCAAATGAATTCGTAAGTTTTTACTGAAGGTATGTTGACTTGGATTTCCTATGGATCCTATTCCATAGCAGTATCCAAGTCGATTAAGCACCTCCATATGGTTCGTTTTTAATTCAACCGATGTCCATTGCTCTTTTTGTAAGATTCGTAGCGAGTTTGGACATGTGCTGATATTTTTGCTGAAATACTTACTCTTTTTGTCGGTATAATCGGACCGACATTGCGAAGAGTTTTTCTTTTTACTGATGAGAACCAAATTGCCTAGCCTATCTGTCCACTCATTACGCTCTTGTTCCGTGAAGTCTTTCACCCATTGACTGTCCTCTGCTGGTGTTTGTGGGAGGATATGTTCCACAGAAAGTGTATCTAAAGTCATCCTGTGTGAGTGATCCTGATACAGATAGTCGAGCTTTAACAACAAATACCGAGTGAATCTACGACCGTAAACCGTGGCATCTACTGTTCTTACGAAGGCCTCAGCATTGATGTTGAAACAACCATCGGTCATTACAGAATCTGGTTCATCCGCCTGTTCAACCACTTTGATCACTTGATTCATTTGTTCGATACGATCCGTGGGAGTATACTGTGCAATCCAGTCTGCTGAAAACTTGTTATCGA
>Ga0364918_10207_pt1 | contig 11429 bp, 11 predicted proteins | sample SorcelJu500001C6_2_FD_206957 | JGI IMG/M metagenome (GOLD analysis project Ga0364918, IMG submission 206957) | Enriched cells from Trout Bog Lake Hypolimnion, Wisconsin, USA - BchlTB.June20.5000.01.C6 | ecosystem: Environmental > Aquatic > Freshwater > Lake > Hypolimnion/Profundal zone | place... | reverse complement strand
GCCGTCTCTTTATTGTAGATTGCCAGTCTTGTGCGCAAGGTTGCTTCCGTGTCATCGGCGCGTTGGTAAAGAATTCCTCCGCAAGCATCGCATATCCCTCCGTTTTTGGGAGGTGTAAAGATCTTATGAAACGGCGTTCCGCAATCCACGCAAGCGATACGGCCCGCAATCCGGTCGATGAGCAGTTCATCCGAGATCGAAAATTGCAAAATAATCATCTGATGCGTGTTTCCGATCTTTTGCTCCAAAGCTTCGGCTTGGGCGATCGTCCGGGGACATCCATCGAGGATGATCCCATTTCGGCAGTCTTGCCGGGAAATCCTATCGAAGAGCATTTCTAGGGTGATCTCATCCGGAACTAGTTTTCCTTCATCGATAAAGACTCTCGCCTGTTTTCCGAGGGGCGTTTGCGCGCGCATGTTTTCTCGGAAGAGATCTCCCGTGGAAATATGCCTCAGGCCGAATCTCTGGGCAAGAGGCGCAGCGTGCGTGCCTTTACCTGATCCGGGAGGTCCTAAAAGGATCACAGCAAGAGGCGTCTCTATAGTAGAACTTTTTTTAGTGAGCAGCATAGGGATATGATACAATTTTCGTTCGGAAGAGGGAAGAAAAAAAATCAGGAGGCCTTTTCATATCATTTGTTTGACAAAATCTTACCAGATTTTAATAATCACACACTTTCTTTTGGTTGGCCGATGGATCAAGCATTTATTCTTCCTCTCCCTAAATCGCAAAGAGCGCCTGGCTTTGAAGAGCTGGAGGCGTCTCAAAAAAAACCGAGCACGCTCCGTTTTTTACGGAGAGCTTTCGATAAATTGCGAGCAAAACGGATGGAATGGGCTGAGTTTTTTCAAAAAATCGACCCAACAGATCCCATCCTGCGCTTGGCGACGACGAAAGAGGGGAATACGATTCTGCACCTTGCCGTATTTGCGGATGTGAAAGACCTTCCTCTCCAGATCGCCAAAGATCCTGTTTTGCTGTGGAAGAGAAATCACTATGGGTTAACTCCTGTTGAGATCGCGCAATTTTTGAAAAGAGATATACTGCCTCTCCACAAGCTTCCCGGTCTTCCTCCTTCTTTCGAGGGCGTTCAACCTTCCTTGCAATCGTATCCGGAGTCTTTTTCTCTCCTCACTCATCCTATTTTTGAAAATGAACAAGTTTTATACTCCATCTTGTCGCGTACGCAAAAAGCCAAAATGAAAGATCGGATTCCTCCTGAAAAAACGTGGATGGGCGTCTATTTCGACAAAGAAATTCAGCAAGGACTGCATCCTCCCGTTTCCATTCGTTTTATCGATAAAGAAGTGGGATACGGCGTCTTTGTCCAACAAAAAATATCTTCTTGCTCTTTTGTTGGAGAATATTCAGGAAAGAAAGAAAAAGCACCTCAAAGAAAAAAGGTATTGCGTGCGCTATACTGTTTGGGAGATGGGACAAAAAAATTTCGTCATCGACGCTGAAAAAATGGGCAATTTCACTCGATTCATCAATCATAGCGCAAATCCGAACTTAAGTCTCCAATCGGTGTATTGGAGAGGGCTTCCTCGGATGATTTTCATCGCGTTAAAAGAAATTGAGGAAGGAACGCAGCTCACATTTGATTACGGGACGTTTTTTTGGAAAGAGTGTCAGCAGACCCCCAAATTATTTTAAAAGTAGAGAGAGGAGGAGGGATCGAACTTTTTCCCGTATCTGCGTTTGAGAAAATGTTTGGCATTTCTTTTTCGCAAAGACTCGAATGCGCGCCAAGACTTTTGGAGAAAATCATCAAAAAAACGAAAAAGCTCTATCAAAAAGGAGAACTCAGCCGTCAGCAAATTTGGTTTGGCGCTTATTTTCATAAAGAACTCACAGAATCCTTTATTCCCGATGTCGTGATTCGATATATCGATCCGATTCTAGGCTGGGGGGTTTTTGCTAATCGGGCATTCAAAAAAATGGAATTCATCGCAGAGTATTCGGGGATTGTGCGCAAAAGAAAACGGGGAGATCGGAAAAACGCTTATTGTTTTGAATATGTTCCTGTTCCCGGTTTACTCATCGATGCACAAGAAAAAGGGGGCATCGCCCGATACATTAATCATAGCGCAGCTCCCAATCTTTTGTCTGCTCTCGCAACAGTGGATTTCATGAGCCGCGTGATTCTGATTGCAGATCGGCCGATTCAGAAAGGGGAGCAGCTCTCTTATGATTACGGCCCCGACTATTGGTCTTGTAGAAGATCTCCGCATCGCTTATGAATTTTGTATCGGCCTGTTTGTGTCTTTTTTCTAAGACGGATCAGTCATCTGAGAGCTCTTACGCAATGCCATGGTGCGATATCGCCGTTCTGGTTGCTTCTGCGGCGTATATGGTGTGGAGAAACACAGTTCCTATCGAAGATGATTCCTTTAAAATTCTCCGTTCGAGAGAGAATTTTCATAGAAACATGCTAATGGATCTAGAGATTCTAGATCGGCGCGATATCTTTGAAGAGTTTTGCCAACAAGAACATTGTTTGGCTTGTGAATATAAAGAAGCTCGCAAAAGAAACAGTCTAATACGGAAAGAGATTTTAGATAGGAGCAGTATCTCCAAAGCTCTTGATCCAAATTGGGAAAATTGTCAGGCAAGGCCGTCGCGTATGGGTTCTAAATGTAGACAATGGCAAGAAAAATTACCTCCTCTGCAGACTCCCACAAAAGAATTGTTGTTTTAATTTTGCATTGACTATACTGCACGCGGTTAGGTTTCACACATTTTTGAGGACTAACCGCGTGCAGTATATTATGCCTCCTAATATTTGGAGAAACAGCAAGAGTGAAGCGATTTTTTTTCTTTTTCCCCTGGGTGATCTTTGCAACGGTGAACGAGCCTTTCCGCTGTGAAATTCTTTCCGGATATCGCAACGACCGGCTCCATTGGCATCTACAAGATCCAGGAGATGGGGGAGCGCTCACCTATAGCGAACTGTACCGCGATTTGCAATTTTGGGAAAACGGACTTGTCCTGAAAACGATCCAGCGCGATCTTGTGTTTTATGCAAGAGGCAGTTACGCCGCCTTCGGTCCGGGAACCCTTTTTCAGCGCTATGCTGATTTAGGATTTACCGATATGCAGCCTCACTTCCAGTTCGATGCCCACGGCTTTGCGGCAGACACGAGCGGATATTTCGGTTATGCCGTGAACTTGACGGCCGACAGAACCTACAAAGTCCTCCTAATTCCTCTCGTCGGAGTGTCCGCCCATTTTGAGCAATTGCTTCGCAATGACTGTTCTCCAAAAGAACTGGAGGAAGAATCCTTTACGATGCAATCTTCTTTACCTGGCAAACTGCATCAAACATGGTACGGATTTTTTTTGGGCGGCGCATTTCAGATTGAGCCGGGAGGGCGCTTTGTCTTACAGGCGGGATACACCTATCACTGGCTGCGCTGCAAATTTAAAACGCACTTCAATAATACATTTTTTAACACGAAACTGCACCTCTCCGAAGGAGGCAATTTAGGACATACCGGCTGGGCGCAATTGGACTATTTGCTATCTAGACTCTGGCGCGTTGGCTTAGGCGGGCAAATCCACTATTTCTCTAGCCGCGTAGTCGATGCGCATCTCGTCCGCCAAACCGATGGAGGTCCTGAGAATCGGTTTTCTGAAAAATTCAAGCTGCGCTGGACTTCAGTTGCCGGTTTTATCCTTGTTTCACGGGAGTTTTAATGCACCTCATTATGGGTATCCATGCCATCACTGAAGTTCTTTTGTATGCGCCGCATCGTTTCATACGCGTCTTGACTGCGATGCCTAAAGCCGAGGGGCGCAAATCGGAACTCATTGAGCTTTGCATGAAAAAAAATATTCCGGTGGCTATCGCTTCGTTTGACGCTCTCACGAAGATGGCCGGCAGCGATTCTCATCAATCTTTTGTAGCTGAAATCAAGGATAGAGAATTTCTTGCGTTGAAAGATTTTCTGTTGCAAGAACATTCCCTAGTTCTCATGCTCGATCAAATTTTCGATCCGCAGAATTTTGGCGCTCTGCTGCGCAGCGCTGAATGTTTTGGCGCCGATGCGGCGATTTTTTCGAAGAATCGAGGATCTGATCTGAGCCCCGTGGTTGCCAAAGCAAGCTGCGGCGCTTCGGAGCTGCTCACTCTCATCCGCGTCGCCAATCTCGCCGAAGCCGTCTCCCAATTTCAAGAAGCGGGCTTTGAGGCTGTGGCTGCTCTATTGAATCCTCAAGCCAAAAGCCTTTCGCAATTTCATTTTCCTCAAAAGACGCTTCTCATCGTCGGCTCGGAAGGGGAGGGGATTCAGCCTTTGATTCAAAAGAGAGCCAATCATGCTGTCTACATCCCGATGCAAGGCAAAATCCAGTCTCTCAACGTCGCCCAAGCAACGGCAACGCTGCTATATGCTTATACAGCGCAGAAAGGTTAGGGATTGACCGATAATGAATCGCACACGATATCAGGGCCATTATAGTGATTTCACCTATGGAAAATCCCTTAATCCGGCTGATTGGGCCAGATGAGAGAGAAGGTTGTGCGGCCATGGAACGACAGCCACCCATCGATGTCGGTTTCCAACGTTTTAGCGCGCGACACAACTTCCATCAGCTCGTCCCAGGTTTCCACAACACGCGTATCGTCGTGCAATGCCGACAGCTCATTGTAGTAAGAACTTTCGAAATCGGCCATTCCTTCGCTCTCGCATTGTCTCAGCACCAGCTGAATAGCCTCGATGTTATCGATGATATCATTCTTAGCCTTAGTAAGTTGCTTGTCTTTGCCCATAGCCGCACGCATCTCTTTGCTCTTACTATAACATAAATTATGTTGTTCTGCTAGAAACCATCGATAGGGGGGTATCAAATCTCGCGCTAAATTTTGTCTTTTTTTTCACGGACTAAGTTTTCAAGCGCGATCAAAGGACAGATATGTCGATCAATATAATCGATGAGCTGTGTCGCAACGCTTTGAATTTGCTTCTGAATTCTAGTGCTCCTTAACAAAAGTTCTTGAGATAATTTCTGCGTCAAAGCGCCAAAAATCGACGATCGTAAAGCACCTTGTATTGGTTTAATACTAGGTGCTTTACGATCGTCGATTTGTTGGCAGCTTTCACGCAGAAATTATTGCAAGAACTTTTGTTAAGGAGCACTAGCATCTCGACAATGCCCCTCTTGATCAAAAACTTCCTGCACGTTTGCGATAGAGATTGGGCGAGGCAAAACAATCGCGCCAACATGAGAACAGATGCTTCTGATTTGTTCTAAGAAGCTGTACTAAAACCTGGGTTCGTCGATTTTCGGGATTATTTTGGGTTATTTTCGATTCTTTTTGCGGGGGTCATATCAACTTCGTATATTAACCCCCGCAAAAAGAATCGAAAATAGCCCAAAAGAACCCGAAAATCGACAGAACCAGGTTTTAGTACAGCTTCTAAGGACTTGATTGCGCCGATAGATCCTGCAGCGACCCCGAGCAATGCAATGGGCTTGCCGGCAAGAGCGGAGGGGAATCCTAAGTGGTCGATGATCAATTTCATTACACTAGAAATACCGCCGTGGTATTCCGGCGATGCGAGAATAATTCCGGTTGCATGACGCGCTTTTTCTTGCAGCATCTCGTGCGAAGACTCTACAAACGCCGTACCGGGGAGAGGAAGCTTCAATGCGGCTCCGTCGATGACTTCAAAGGTAATCGAGCTATTCTTCTTCAATTCCTCCACAAGAATCAAAGCCGCTTTCATCGTGAAATTATGAGGTCTTGCACTGCCGGTAATGACAACGATGTGTTTCGTGTGTTTATTCATGAGCGCTCCGACATCATCGCCCAGCGTATCATAACGAGAATATAACTGAAAATTTTTCTGCAAGTAATTGACGTTCAGAATGATGATTAAATATTTCTAGGGCTATTTAATGTTTTTCTTTCATAAAATTTGACAAGTGTACTACACTGTGATACGATTGATATGAAAAGACTAGTTGTTCAGACCAAGATATTTTCAGAGGATTTGGATGCACTCATCGCAGAAAATAAATTATTGGTAAACGACTACGAAGAATTAGAGAAGTTACTCTCGAAAAACCCCGAACAAGGAGATCTGATTCAGGGATCGGGAGGGGTAAGAAAAATTAGGTTAAAGTCTTCTTCTAAGGGGAAAAGAGGAGGATTCCGGATTTGTTATTTTGATTTCCCTGAAAAAAGCAGACTGTTTTTCATATTGATTTATGGCAAAAATGAAAAAGAAAACATCTCTCAAGAAGAGAAAAGGATATTCAAAAAACTCATCGCGCAAATTAAAAACGAGTAAGACTATGAGCACGTTTTCTGAAAAACTAAAAAGGGGATTGGAAGAAATTCTCGATTATGAACGCGGCAAAAAAACTCTTAGATCCAAATGGATTGAATTTCCGGATCCTCCTATGGAATACCGGGCTAAAGAAATAAAGAAAATCCGAAAAAAAGGGGACTATTCTCAGGGCGTTTTTGCTGTGATTTTAAATGTGAGTATTAGAACCGTTCAGTCTTGGGAGTCCGGAGTCAGGATTCCTAGCCATTCTGCATTGAGATTGCTCGAGATCATTGATAAAGGCATCTACCGCCCGAATCTTTCAAGGAAAACGACTTAAACCGAACCCAAAACTCAGTTTGCTATACAATCTGCTGCACTACTTGCCCGATCAAAATAAGCAGGGCAAAGGCCATCAGAGCGATGAGCAGGGGCTTGCCTCCGAAGAGCTGTGTTTCGCGCGGGAGTTTTTTTATATAGCGGCCGATCCAAACCATGAAAGGGGGCATTAAGCCAAAGAGGAATGCGCAGCTGACGCCGCCCGCATACCCGAGCGCCACGAGAAAGATGCGGGGATATTTGAGAGCAATGGCCAAGGGGATCCCAAATACGAGACAGCAAAGGAACACTTTTTTTGAGCCCTTCTTTTTCCATTTCAGACCATCCGCGAGAAAATCAAAAAAAGCGAGGGCGAGGGGGATAAAAGAAGTTGTGAGGGCAAAGAAGGCAAAGTATTTACCAATCTGAAAAATGATGGGATTTTGCACAAAATATCTTAAAGGACCCACAGCATTTTGTCCTAGCCTACCCGCTTCCGTAAGACCGCTTGGGCCTTCGTGGGGGACAATCCCCAAAATCAAAAATTCCCAAACTAAATAGATCACAAGAGGAATGGCCGAACCGAAAAAGATAGCAAGCCGGATTTTTTTTACGTTTCTTTCCATGTAGGTCATCAGAGAGGGGATGATGACTTGATAAGTAAACGCGGTGAATAGGACTGGTAAAGCAAACCAAGATTTTCCCCAGTTCGCATAAGACAAAAGGTGAACGTTCACAGAACCGATCGAGACTCCCAGAAAGGCGAGATAACAGAGGACAACCCCGCTGATCAAAAATAGATTGAGCCGATCCACCGAATGCGCTCCTAGATAGACTATGGGGGCAAAGATAGCTGTATAAAAAATCGTCGCGATCCAATCCGGAAGATGCGCAAATCCGGTAATTTCGCGAAACACTTCTCCACCGCCCGCTACATGGGCGATCATGACGGTCAGGAACAAAAAGAGGTACATGCACCAAAACACAAAACGTCCGGCGGGGCCTAAAATTTTATCAGCCATCGAGATAAAACTGGTGTCTTTGGGCATCCAGAGGCTGACTTCCACAAGAAGCAGTCCCGTGCACAGCATGAATAGCCAGCAAGTGCAGTAGATGGCAACTGAAGGGACAAAGCCGGCAGGACCTGTGGCGATAGGGAGGGCGAGCATTCCCACGCCGATGGTCGTTCCCGCAATTAACAGCGTTCCTCCAACCACATGGCCCATAGAGTGAAAGATTCTCATAGAAATTCCTATAGGAAAAAGAGATTCCAGTAGATTGTAGAAGCATTAAGAATAATTAACCACTTTAATCTGTTCCCAAACCCTTTCCGGAGAGATTTGTGCAAGGCACGGGGGATTGAGGGATGCAGCGCTAAAAAATCGACACTTTTTTTGATGGCAAGGAGCGCAGCTGAGATTCGATGGGATATGGAGTTGATGCAAGCCTCTAGCCCCAATGAGTCTCGGATCGGTGGCGCCGTAGAGCGTTAGGGACGGGATGTTGAGCGCGGCGGCCAGATGGCCCAACCCTGTATCCATGCATACGCAAGCCGCCGCCCGCGATAACACAAACCCGATTTCGGAAAGAGACAATCGAGGCAGCACAATCGCTCGGCTATTGATAGCCAACCGTCTTGCTCGAGCCTCTTCCTCTTGACTCCCCCAAGGCAAAAGAATATGGCATCCCGCTTCCGTGGCCATCCGGATTAACCTGGCCCAGTATTCTTCCGGCCAAAGTTTGGTTTGCCAGCCTGCGTTATGGATGAAGACAAGATACCGCTCAGGCAGCTGCACTGCGGGGCATTTGAATCGATCTCTCTGGATCAAAAAATCGGGCGCCTCTGTAGGACATGGGTAGCCGCAGGCCAAAGAAAAGAGTTGCCTGAGCCGATCGATGGCATGCGCCTTTTTGGATGCGCCATATTTTTTCTGATAGGCAAAAGAGGCGATTTGCTCTCGTACGGATTGACGATCAAAACCCGCTCTCAAACCTCGCGTTGTTAAAGAGAGCAAAGCCGTTTTAAAATTCCCTTGACCGTCGATAACAAGATCGTATTCCTCTCTTCGGACACTTTTGATCAAACTGCAAATAGAGGGCAGAGAAGACCATAACGTTCTTCCCCATTGGCGATGATCCGTTGTAAAAATTTCATGGATCGCCGGATGCCATGCTGCAATTTCTGCAAAATGCGTATCGATCATCCAATCGACGCGCGCCTCCGGACAAGCGCGATGCAAATCAGTCAAAGCGGGTAACGCGTGGATCAAGTCTCCAAGAGAAGTCAATTTAATCAGGAGAATGCGCTTCATCTTTGCCATTTAAAGATAGGCTCTTCGCCATGCAGTTCCCATGGCGCGGTCTCCAGTATATAAACAATCCTATTGAAAAGATATATGTATATTAGCTATGCGTTAAAATATTCGAGGAAGGTATCTATGAAAGATTCCCTGCTTTTTACAAAATTGCCAAGACTGATCGCAGCAGCTTCATTGGCTTTACATTCTGTGACTGCTTTCGCAGACACATACCAATGGGAACCGCAGTTCAGCGATTTATCTGATTGGAATAGTCTATTGGGCAACTGGGCCGGCGGCTCGGCTACTTTCCCTGTGGCAGGAGACACAGCGCAAATAGATGCTAACAGTGTATATGGCAACGTCTCTCCAACAAAATTCAGACAAAATAATGCTGTACAATCGATTTCTTTTAATGTTCAATATCCTGGAGGAGGAACTTATAGCCCCGTTACTGTCGGAGGGCAGGTCAGCATGTATTCTTTGACATTGCAGACAGCAGGAGGCTCGGGGACCTCTACAATCACCCCTTCAACGTACACCTCGCAATCGACTTTCGCATGTGATGTACAAATCGATCCATCTATTACATCAGTCACAGTCTCGGGGGCAGGCACTGTCATTTTCCAGGAGAGCCTTACCAGTACGTCCTCAACTGCCTTTATAGTAGATAATGGGGCCGTGGTATATTTTGAGGGAGCAGGCAATAGTTTTCCTGAAGCAACATTGAGCATAGGACCGACCGCTGCGTCCACACTCGTAGTAACCAATCCGACCGCATTAGGTTCAGGATCAACTTACTTTACTTCCGGCGCCATCAACCATAGTGGTATCCTCTCTATGCAAGTATCCGATTTTTCATCCGCAGTTCCTTTTACACTGACAAATACTGCGATATTTGATGTAGAAATTCCAGATTCGTCTACAATCATAACGGCCACTCTTACCGGAGCTCTAACGGGCACAGGGGGCCTCACTAAGACGGGATCGGGAACGCTTGTATTGACAAGCTCTTCCAATAGTTATACAGGCCCGACTGCTGTGAATGCAGGAACCCTCTTTGTCGCTGACGGAGCTGTTCTTGGCAATACAGCTCTCACTGTGGCTTCCGGCGCCGCTTTGAGCGGCTCAGGAACTATCGGAACGGGCGCTAAAACAGTCACAAATAATGGATCTATCTCGCCAATGTCCTCGCAGGGAGGCCCTCCGGGAGCGCTCACAATTGACGGCGCTTATGTGCAAAACTCCGGAGGAACGCTCAATATTCAGATTGCAAGCGCTACAAACTATAGTCAACTTGTGATCGAAGGCGCTGCAACGATCACCGGCAGCAGTCTCAATATATCGCCCTATGATAGTCCTGTGATTGCAGGAGGCAACACGCTAACAATCCTTTCGGCCACCGGGGGGGTAACAGGAACATTTACATCGGTGCATGATACCCTTCCTGCTCTTTCTACATATTCGGTAGACTACTTGACAGATTCGGTGATCATAAGCAACATTTATGTTCCTCCGGCGCCGACTCTTCCCACTCACGCTGTGGCCTATGCGGCGCCTGTGCTCTCAAATGCTCAGCAGACGATTCTAGATTTTACGAGACGTCTTCAAAGAATGCGCCCTTCTCAACCATTTGGCCAGAAATCTTCCAAGACCTCTATCAAGACTGCAGCAAACGGCATGCAGCAAGGAAATATGATTGCCGAAGCTGAAAGGGTGCAATCTATTGAGATCGGAGAGGCTGTTGTTGCGGAGACTCCTTATCGCGAACCGCAAAGATCCACATCCAGTATCCTTGCCATCGAACCGAGAACACAAGGCACTTGGGGAGTTTTCGCTGACGGATTGGGAAGCGTAGGTCGAATTTATAAAAATCCGGTGGCAGGCGCTTTCAAATATTCTTCTGTCGGCGGCGAGATCGGATTTGATTATGTAGATGACTGGTATGGCGTAGGCTTTAGTCCTGAGTATATGTATACTTCAGCACATTCTGTGGATCATACTCGAAAATTCCATATCCAATCAGCGTTAGGGACTGCTTTTGCAACATTTATGCCTGCTGAAAACAAAAATTTCTTCGTCGATGCAATTCTAGGCGGCGGATACCAATGGTATAATTTCGTTAAATATACTGTTCGAGGACCTGTTACAGGCAGCACACATGGGGGCCAAGTCTATGTTTATGGAGATATTGGTTATACCTATGCCATGGTCGCGGAAAAAGCATTTTTAATCCCCTTATTAGGATTAGGATACGTCGGCGTCTTTGTCAAAGGATTCAATGAACAGGGGAGTATTGAACAAGCATTCGATGTTGGCAAAAACAACATAAATTCTTTGCGAGCGTCTGCCGGCTTATCTGCAAATTATATGTTCTCGGGGAAATATGTGACTTTTATTCCGGAGGGCAGATTTTTGTATCAGCGAGAATTCTTAAATCACACGCATGGGGTGAATTATGCTTCCGTTCCTCTTGAAGTCAATGCGCAGGTACAGGTTTTAGGACTAGGAAGAAATTCAATATTTCTTGGCG
>Ga0364918_10136_pt4 | contig 11618 bp, 19 predicted proteins | sample SorcelJu500001C6_2_FD_206957 | JGI IMG/M metagenome (GOLD analysis project Ga0364918, IMG submission 206957) | Enriched cells from Trout Bog Lake Hypolimnion, Wisconsin, USA - BchlTB.June20.5000.01.C6 | ecosystem: Environmental > Aquatic > Freshwater > Lake > Hypolimnion/Profundal zone | place... | reverse complement strand
ACCTCTTTTGCCCTTTTTAACCCCATCTCTAAATCCTGCGGAGGAGTTTTTTGGGTCTTTTTTATAAATCCATGAACCAACACCATCTGGCCCCCGTGCATTACGAAAAGAACCCTGGTAATCGTATTTGGGAGGGTGCTGCGCACTTCCCAAAGACCTTTTCCTAAATTACCAACAAGCGGCATGCCTAAAGGCCATCCTTCTTGGATCATCTTGATATCCTCTCCGATCGTCTGCCTTTCCTCTTTCTTTAAGGATTTTAGCCATTCTCTGACTGGTTCCTTGCCATTCTCCTGCCTATAAAAGTTAACGGAGATAATTTTTCGAGGCGCTTCGTCGGACATAATGCTTGCAATTTCTGAAATTGATTTTACCAAATTTGGTACAAAAAGACAAGAGGCACCAGAATTCAGAGCCCTAAAAATTTTAAAATAAAATTTTTATGTAACTATTCAGCCCGCACAGGAGCGGTGCCCTGCCCTTTGATGACAATAACATAAATTGTCACGATACTATTCTCCACTTGTCAAGGAAAAGGCCGAAGTATGTGTGGTGCTTTAACGCCCGTTGTTCAGCATGGTCGGCAGCAACCTGCGAGATTTTGATTGGTGAAGTCTTTTGACTATCCCGTTTGTGAGCGTGCTTTTAAATTGAGGGAAGCTGCTCCTTGTCAAGTTTTTTGCTTTCTGAATAAAGTTGATGGCGACCACAGCGGATGTCAGCTTCTACTTTTTGTATCCATGCTTTGGCGTCTGTTTTCCGATCGAAAGTTGCTGTCAGGGTGGGATGACCTTTTAATCGAACTTCTGCTTGATATCGTCCACCGGGTTTTATGGGATCTCTAATGTAGCCCATTTTGTCTCCTCGCAAGCGATCTATGGATCATTAGTCAATTGACACAATGATCCTTAGGCTTGGTTTTTAGTTACTTATCAAGGAGTGTTCTTATTGATAACGGAATTTTACCGGAATCAACACTCCAAAGCGAACGCGCAAAAAACTGCGAGTTCTGTTTTGGGTGATTTAAGGCAGGATCTCCAACTCCGTTGGATTTCCGTTATCTCCGGCAAGAGACGCTTGGCAAGGCACCGTAAGTGCCTAACTGATAGAACTCCGGGTGCAAGACTCGAACTTGCGACCAATGGATTAACAGTCACGAGAGGCACTGCATTCCACAACTTTTGAAAGAACATAACAGCGTTCGTTTTAAAAGGTTAGAAAAATCTTGATCGGCTGCTATAAGCGGTCTTTTGCCGGGGAGTGATTTCTCCGTACTGTGCCAAATCGTGCCAAGGTTTTCCCGAGAAAATTCTAATCCGATAGGGGGAGGGGGCGATATGCTAATAAGACGCCAATTTGTGATTGGAGCAACGGTGCAAGGATTTTTAGTCATCGGAAACCACTTCTGTCGAGTGTCTTAGCTGACATTGAATCAACCTAACTCGCAAAAGTCTATAGGAGAAAAAGGTGGGTAGGGGTACAATGAGATTAGCTCATCTGCCATGCGTAGAGGGAGTTTGGGGTCCGCCTAAACAGCGGCACCCTCTTTTTTTTGCTTAGAAAAGCTTTCGTATTCTTTTCTTTTTTTCTCTCTCATGTGGGTTCGGTCGATTGGAAAGGCTGTCACTAGATTAAGCCCTTTCGCTTTTACCGCCAACACTACTAGATAACTAAAATCAGAAAGGGCTATGTTAATTCTTGTTTGTTGCTGGTTTTTCCACGGTCTGGTACTTTCCCAGATCTTAACATCCGACAACGAATGCTCGATCAATGCTCTCGGCCAGCGAATTCTTTCGCAGCGGCGCAGATCAGGAAGACGCTCCGATTCCTCAGCTCCCTCTGAAACAAGGTGCCAAAAAGTCGCCCCCTTTAATTGATGTGAAGGTTCATATCTCACATAAACAGGAATTGTATTTAAATATGGCCTGTGGATTACAAAATCCTGCAAATAAAAACTATATATTGTATCAATATATGAATCCCAACTACCGCGATGATTCTCTAACAAGACAAGCGCGGGAAGCCAATAAGGAATACGATCATGTGTGATTTGATTCATTCGCAGTCCAATGTAGAAGATTTACTTTCCTCTCCCGTAAAAGAGTCGTTTGAGTTAGTCGATACATCGACAATTTCCGCATCTTTTCCATCAGCAATGTTTTTGCTAAACTCGTCTCCCTATCTCTGTTCGCAGCCAAAATGCATCCTATTAGAAGATCTGCTAATTGCACTTGCTCGATTTCATGAGAACGCACGTTCTGTAATTTTTCGATAATCTGACGCTGAAAGTCGTATTGGTTATTTGATAGCGCATCGTGAAGTTTTTCAACCTTTTCTTTTGAACTAGAATCTTTGATATCTAAATAGATGCGATATCGATCTAATGGACTTAGAAGTGGCTTGAGGAGTTCGAAGTACATTTTATAATACCAGGTATCATGATCATGACCAAAAGCCCCATGACGGAGTTTCGTTTTGTCTGGAATAATGAGAGCTCGAAAGCAGAGCTCCTTCTCCTCAAAAAAGAAATTCAACAAATCCATGTAAAAATCGATTTTTCCCGGAGAGACTTTGGTCCACTTAATCTCGAAAGTTGGGCTGAGACCGTGTCGTATCTTAATTGCTTTTATGCGCTTCGCAATGCTGCGTGAATAGATCATTGGGCACCACACAGCCCCCAAGATCATGACCTTTTGTCGGTCATTTTCTAAATGACACGATTCGTCGCAGTAGATGTTGTAAGTGTTCATGATTTTTTTCCGAAGCCGTCAATTGTAGCACACATAAAAAAAAACACAACTTATTGAGGAATTTTTTCCATTGTGCTTTCTCGTGGCTTCCAATGCCGCCAAGATTATATACCAGACGTTTCTGCAGCCCTGGCTGGTTCCGGATTATCCAGATCTTGGCTTTGCTGTGAAATGAGAACTCAATCTACTGATGCGGGCAACAATTCTCTCGGTGATATCTTCAATGCACTGGCTAGCTTTACGATGCTGAGGAGAGATGGATTTCGAGTGGCTCGTTCAATTCCACCGATAAAATTCACATGGAATTCACCCTTCTCGGCCAACGCCTCTTGTGTGAGACCCAGCTCATGCCGCCTCATCCTTACCTTCTTGGCGAATTCGAGAAGAATCGGATTTTTCTTTCTAGAATCCTGTTTGATCACGTTAGCCTCAAAGCTCAAAGGCTAATGCACCTCATCTCTCAGAAACAGACACGATAGTGTTGGAAAAATACACAGTCGTGTTTATAATCTTCTGATTAATTAATAGAAACTATGAATGAGTGAAATTTAATAATGCTATTTAAATATTTACTCAAGATAAACAACTATATAGGAAATGCATGAAAAAATCATTTTACGCAACATGCGCATTTTTAGCTTTAGCATCGATATCCTCTGCACAGGCTTCGTACGGCTATAACGACCCTACCCGCAAAGACTATTATGACAATCTTGGTCAGAGTCAAGGTCATTCGAAACTGCTACCTTACTCGAATCAAACCAATCATTACGACGCCATTGGGGGGTATCAGAGGTGTTCAAAGAAAGACCCATGGACCGGCGAAGTTCGGCATTATGACGCAATGGGAAATTATCAGGGGAAAACGCGATGAAAAAATTTTTATGTTTAATATTTCTATCTTTTTTGATTGGCACAACTGCCTGCTCTTTAAATAATCAGAAAAACGAAGCCACAAACAACGACAATAGCAAAAATACATACGAAACAAAAACCAATGAAGAGAAAGACAAAAGTTTATTACTAACTATTTCAGTGAAAAGTCATGAATGGCTTTTTGGAGAATATAAAGATCGTAGCGCAGGAATATGGACCTGGGAAGATATGCGCACGAAGCTGTTCTGGGATCCAGATATAGAGGTGCTTGCACATGGTTATGGATGTGAAGGACAATATTCTGATTTCATTGATCGATTGCAAAGCCAAAGAAGAGACAATTATATTATTTTCTCAGAAAACGATAAAAAAACCTTTCAAAAAGGCGTACGACGTCTTGAAAATGAAGTTGCAACAAAAAGTAATAAGTATGCACGTAGTACTCTAGCCAAATTTTATTATGGGGGTCACGCTGATCAAAATATTAGCAAAGGCCTTAATTGGGCATATAAGGCCGCCGAGCATGGTGAATCAAAGGGAATGCTTATCCTGACTCATGCTTATGCTGAGGGAACCGGTGTACCACAAGACCTAGAAGAAAGCATAAAATGGTTATTACTAACACGGAGAACAGGCGATCCAACTGCTAAATGGATTATTGAAACAATTGAGCGCTACAAATCCAGCCAAGATTACAAGCGGTTTTGCGAAATAAAACAACAAGCATTCAAGAAAGCTGAAACTTGGGCCAAAGAGCATCCTGATGCTTTCTTTGCCCTTCCTGAGGAAAAATCATAAATTTATGGGCGATTCGTTAAAATATTCAAAATCTTTAAGGACAGTTTAGGAATGGAATCGAGAACGTTTACTTATCCAAAACAAAAAGATGATGAAGTTATTCTATCGCTTAAAAACTTCCTGAAATCAATAGGGTTAATGGTTAGAGAAGTTAAAGAGGATAATGGATCGGTCCTGATTCAAACAAGAAAACCTCAAGAATGGAAAAAGTTTGCTGGGCTTTCGACGGCGGCGGATATTCGTATCTTTAGAAATAGCGACTCCGTAACCATCAGTATATCTGGTGGTAAGTGGGTAGACAAGTGCGCAGTCGCTGGTGTCAGTTTACTTGTTTTATGGCCAATCGCAGTTACAGCAGCTGTAGGAACGTATCAGCAAAGCAGCTTGCCAACAAAAATTTTTGATTTCTTAAGCACAAAGATACTTAAAGATTTTCACTCAAGTGAGTGGGAACATCCTTGATCAACATAGAAGATCTCGAAAACAATTGATCCTCAAATTTACTGCAGGATGACGATCGTGATTCAAGCCATATTTTGCTCAATAGGGACACCTAATTGCTCTCTCAACCGTTGGTTTTCGTCTAGCAGAGCGCCGATCTTGTCGGTATATATGCGCTCTTTCTCATTTATCTCATCATTGGGAGGAATGCTTCGCGCCGTTTCAGCATCGAGTTTCACCTTAGCCGTCATTTCAATTTCTTCTCGTTTGATTTCCCGCTCATGCTCGCGCAGGTCTTTGAAATAAATTGCAAGGAAGCGGCTGCCATAGGCTGTGGGAATGTCCTTGTTTCTGATAATAAGACAGCCCACCATTTCCAAAGCCATCTCGTAATAGTGCAAAAACTCGGGGCGTTGTCTAAGTGTGTGCCATTGGCTCCGCGATATGTCTTTCAGCCCGCTATAAAATTCACTTAGGTGAACGACATCGGCATTTTCTTTGCGCCTTAGCCATCCCAGCAATTCCTCACCCAAAGCGACTGTTTTGTTCTCTGGCCATTCTGCAAGACGCGGGCGGCCCCCTTTATTTTTTTTAGGCATTGTCTATTTCCTCGCTCCATTGTTTGATGTTGTAATAGTCTTCCCGTTGAGCCGATGTGTACATTCCAGCTAAATACGTACATTCGATCGTTGCGACGGGATCGCCTGATTCTGCCAAATCAAAGAGCTCTTTTTTAATCTCCGCCCGTATTGATTTCATCCTCTTGTCTTTGTTAAAAATTCGCCAATGATGAGCCGTTTTTTGTCGTTATCAAAAGGTGGGTAGTCAATTCATACTACCCCACCCATGATCTTGTCTAAAATAGGCTGCTACGATGCCGTTTTGAGTGGATTTTGGGCATTGTTAGGGGTTCGCTTAACCGTGCGTCCCTTTCGTACCGCAGTCTCGGGCCTTTCTCCGAATCGATATTCCCATAACGAACAGTTTTGGTTTTCACATTCGGTTACTTCACACTTCTGGTAACCCATGCAGTCAAGGCACTTTTCACGAATTGCCCCTATTGGAGTATAATTATGCTTAGTCTGAGAACCGAAGGGTGGGTATTTATTACTCATGCACAACCTCCTCATCAACGCCTTCTAATTGAATAGCCATGATCAACTCTTCGGAGACCTGAGCAAGTCTTTCTTTTTGACCGTCGGTTAAAATATCCAAGTTCGCATTGATGTCTTCCCATAATTCAATAAATCGAATAATTTTTTTATTTGGGAATTCTTTGGGTTGTTCGATTTCAGGTTTAGAGGTTGAATTAGCAGGCTTGTCAGCTAGGCTTTTCAAACTCTTGTGTGCCGCATTGATGCTCATCTTGCCAGACAGCACTTTCTTTTTGATTTCATCGGGAGCAGCAGCTTCGATTTCCTCAATTTTGCTTAGAGTATCATGGCCAATTCCTGCTAAATGGGCGATTTGATCTCGGACATCGCCACCTTCCGCCGAATTCAGCGGAACCCCTCCCCATCGGCGCTTTTGGGCCAATTCGGTTAGCGGGTCTTTCATTTTAAGGGCCAGTGTTCCCCGTGCATAAGTCGAAAGATTCCTTCTCCCCATCTGATGCTGAATGATCCATAACTTAGCCTCGTCTTCGGATTGAAATTGCATTTCCGATGTTTCAAAGGCAATTTCATGCTCCCGACAAATCTTATAGCGATTGTGGCCATCGATGATGTAGCCATTCCAAACCAGAATCGGATGAAGAATTCTACCAGAATTTACAATGTCCGTTTCTAGCGCAGAGTATTCTTCGGCCGAAAGAAACGGTAATATGTTTTGGAATTCTTGGTTTATTTTTAGGTCATTCATTTTTACTCCTTATTTCTATATAATTTAATCCTTGATGAGGAACTGAATTTTGTCAATTCAGCGAGTAGTAGTTACCGATTTCAATCGTTGTCATATTCCGTGTTCCCGAAACCTTCGATGTCAGTATCTTCGCGATGCAATGGGTTTGCCCGGTATTTCTATCTTCATGATTTCAGGGTAAGAAAGAGTCATGATAATTGGAATAGGGCGGAAAAGTTTATTCCGCACCTAGAACATTGAATTACACTTGAATGGAGCCACGAAAATTCAGCTCTACAGGCGTAATATGCCGGGATTTCCAGCCCTTTTTTTTAGCCCTCGACAAATTGATCTGCGATGGGCTCTATTAGGGCATCCTATTCACTAAGGCGAACGGAAGATAATGAGCGCTGGTTATGATGCGTCGCCAAGATTCTGATTGAAATTGAAATTAATGTCGTAGATCTGTTTTTGTGCATTATCCCAGTCTCCGGCTCGGCCCCAGCGAACAAGATGTCCATCGACGAAAAACAGCCAATATTCGTGAATCTCACCGCCTTGGCCAATTAATGGAGCGGTCATGCCCAAGGTTAAAATGGATACTCCGATTTGCGCCCCTAATTGACCTCCGCTTATTCCTTCTTTGACCTTGTATTCCCAGACTTCAATGTTCTGACCGAACTTATTGATGATGGCTCCCCGCCGAACTCCCTGCCCCAAATTGTTGCAAACTTGAGTTTTATTCATTCCGAGCTCCACCACGTCTAGTTTTGATGCTGAGATGTAGTGCGAGGCACACCCTGCAACAACAGCCAAACAAACAACCAAAGAAACTTTACCAAACCAAGATTTAGTCATTTTAACTCCACAAAATATGAGTAAAATTATATTTTGTCACATAAAAACACAAAACAATAAAATTTAAAGAAATTAGTTTTTGTTTTGTTAGCAAAACATTAGTTGGGGTCAACAAATAGTTTTACATGACATCCGATCCTGGAATTAATATAATTGATCCACCAAACAAAGGATAATAAATGAACCACGAAGAACTTAAAAGTTTTATCAAAAAGATTGCGAATGCACAAACATATGAATGGGATCAGGTTGATTGGGAAAAAGATGAATCTATTGAAGCCTACCAAGCTGCTGAATATCTCATTTATAAAGGATTACTAATAGATGTATCATATCTCTTCAAAGAGGAAATAGTTGAAGAGCTAAGTCCTCAAGAGAAATATCGACTTTTCTATTTTTTATCAGGTGCTAGGAGGGCTGCTATTATATCGGGCCAAATCAGAACGTTTAATTCTATAGTCAAAGATATAAAACGAAGCTATTTTTTTGCTTTTAAAAGAGCATTTAAGAAGCCATTTTTTTTCTATCCACTTTTAGGGTTTATAGGTATTGGATTTGCCATGGGCATTGTAGGGCTTACTGAAAATCCAGTATACAAAGCGTCTGTGGTAATACTTCTATTTATGGGATGGCTTTCATACTTTGGTGCTAAACATTACGAACTAATCGTTGAACAAAATGAAGTGATAACAAAAAAGCTATACGAGAGTCAGAACCAAGAAACGATCGAATGTTTTGAAAAATATTTCAAAAAAAAGAATGGTTAAATTCCCGAATCATATAAACCAATGCTTTCATTCACAATTCTGTTGATGTCTATTATGGGAGCGTTTGCAGAGTTTGAGCGAGATCTTATCCGCGAGCGTCAACGTGAAGGGATCGCTGCAGCCAAAGCAAAAGGGAAATATAGAGGCGATGTGCCCTAATAGTCGCCGGATTACAATTGAGTCTTATCAACCAATTGGAGTCGCTGCTTACAAAGCCACAGAAACGCCACCAAGAAGTTTTGAGAAAGATTTGCCAACACCGGAACAGGTGGCAAAATTGGTGGAACACATCAAATGACCGAGTATCGCCGATGTCTGCGTTACTGTAAATTATGCGAGATTTTAGTCGCTTTGCCTAGACAACACCTTACAATCAAACCTAATTTCGGCAAGATGATTTTGATGAACGGCTCTTTTGACTTTCTTAGACACTATCACATGATTCTTTTCCAACCCCAATGGACCGGCCGGTACTTCTTTTATCTGAAATAACGTTTGCTTTTGATAATCCCCCCGTAAGTAAGCAACCAGCCAATGACCAAGGTGCATCTTTTCGTCGCATTCGGTTCGGTATTCCATTGGAAATTCTCGAGATGTTTTGTCGTTGTAACGAATAAAACTCTTTTCATTCCACATTCGCCCCCAATGGCAGGGGAAAACATTCAAAATCGCAACGCCCAATCTTAAAAGAAATTGAACAAGATGTATTGGAACTTCGAGAATGAGCTTTAAAAATTCCATAGGAGCATTTTACAGCGATTGTACAATGGCGGCAACATGAATTCGGCCCCACTGACTCACTGAATTAAAGAATGTAAATCGCTTCCCATGGTTAGCAAAAGAGAACGTACGGCTTTTTGTTTGTGCCTAGACCGATTAGAGCGTCGCCCATGTTTGAGAAGGCTGGTAATTCCTCCGTGCATGCGGCAGCGACCGTTCGGCATCTCATCTGTTTGGCCAGGAATGCGAAAACGACAGTCTTGCCTAAACCCGTACCCATTGAGACAAGCTGTTTGAAGATCCATCTCGCTTTCGCATTGTGGATTGCGGTGATGCATTCGGTTTGGTAGGGACGAAGGCTAATCATTTTTCGCTGCCTCCCAGAATTCAACACCCGCTAAAAACCACTCTCGCAGATTGACATTGCCCAAAAGAAAGGAATCAGCAGGAGATTTGTGAGAATCAGAGCGCCATTTCCCAAGTTGCGGAAAAGACGAGGCCCAATAGTGATACTCATTATCCCCAGCATCATCGAAATCAAGACTGAAAAGAATGAGTCGTCTGCCTTTTAGCCATTCGGCTGTTGCGGCATCAGGCCTTTTTGTCGCCCCACCTAATGCAACACACGTACAAATGCCTTCCGTTTCCTGCAACACCAACAGAGCATCAAGCTCAGCTTCTACAAGCATGGCGATTTGGCTTACTCTGAAGCCATAGAGGGCTGGTGCTTTCGAACTGCCCGGTACTTCATAATATTTCGGCCATTTATCACTTTCCTTCCAGTCGGCCCGACGAATCTTGATCTTGCTGATCGAACAGTCTCCCTCAAACCTATTGTAAGCCGGAATGACCATGCCTATCGGTAAACAGAACCTTGGGCGTTCTACATCCCCCTCAAGCCCCCATTCGCTATGGAAGCAGAAGCGGGTCATTGGGTTCCAGCCCAGCCGATGCATTTTAGTCGTTTCCAGAGTCAATCCCCTCGCCGCCACGGTCGCCATAGCTTCCTGATCGATCAAAAGCCTCTGGTGGCAGCTTTCGACAAATTCCTCAGCCTTCTCAATCCATACGCCCGTTGGTTTACGGGATTGCGCCCAGTCCCTTTGCTCCCGATATTCGGAGAATTCACATCTCGATGCACCCGCATGAATTTGAGCCTCTTTAAACGACATACCGAGAAAGTCTCGGTAGAATTGAATACCATCGCCGTGACGTTTGCATTGGCGACACCAATAATGCCCCGTTCGCCCTTCGTTGGGCCAAATTGCAAATCTGTCGCAACCTCCACACTCGGGACAACTGGAATGATATTCGCCGCCCTTCGTTGCTGCGGTTCGTTTAGGATCGAGACCCAGTTCATGGCATAGTTCAAGCAGGGTCATTATATTTCTTGAGTTCGCAGTAAGTTTGCTGTTCAAAAAAAGTTCGCAGGAAATTGCACGAAAAAGTTCGTGAAAATATTCGCAGAACTGTTCGTTTCATATGACGATATAGTTCGCAAAAATGTTCGCAGACAGTTCGTGAACTGGAGTTCGCAAAAAATGAGGGTGAGTTCGCTGTTTTTTTTGATTGCAAATAGCTGAATGTAAAAAAACTAGATGTCATATTTTTGGGGTTGCGAACCTTTTTACCTCTTATGACAATGAAAAAAGTTCGCAAGGGTCCGGTTTTAGACATGAATATCACCAGCAGCCTTAGCCTTCTTGAGGTGTTTCTGAGTTATCCGAAGACCCACGCCAAGCTCTGTAGCCAAGTCCTTAGGGTTCTGCATACCGTCATTGTAAAGATCAACAACCTCGTCATATGTCTTTTGGACAAGCTTCCGATCAATCCACGAAAATGCTCCACTTTTCTCCTCAATTAATCGAACCTCGAGGGGAGTAGCGTCGGTTCCATAGAAACCGCGATTCTTCACGTAGGAAAGATGGAATACACATCCATCTTCTTCATCACAATTTCGAGGGCGATCCAGGACGATGGAGCTATCCAATGTGACATCGTGTAGTGAAGTGCCTCTCTGTCGAGGTTTCCCGCTGTCGTCACGACTCTTTGATGCATGATGGACTATGATCACTGAGACCCCTGAATGACGAAGACGAAGAAACCAAGCCTGAACAGGTTTCCAAGAGTCAGTTTCGTTTTCGCGCCCAGAAAGACACAGGGTACTTAAGTTGTCTAAAATCAATACTTTTGTTCCCTGCGATCTGATAAGCTCGTCCACGAGTCTTTGACCTTCGGGTTTAGATAAATCGGGCATTCCCTCTGGCTGCCATGTCCCATTAACATAGCGAAGAAAACCGTCAGAAATTTGCTTCCCCTTGTGAAACTTCCTGACGCGATCTTGCAAGTCGGCCTCATGCATTTCGCCGTCACAGTAGAGAACCGGATTTGGTTCAAGCGCTTTCCATGGAGTTGTAGTGAACATACTTCCCCCGCTAGCAATCGTGATAGCTACAGAAAGGCAAAGCTGGGTTTTTCCTACTCCAGCGGGTGCATAGATCATGCAAATGCCAGCTTCAGGCAACCAGGGAGCAAGGATAAGTTTTCTTGGGAGAATGTCTTTTTCAAG
>Ga0364918_10145_pt1 | contig 11656 bp, 13 predicted proteins | sample SorcelJu500001C6_2_FD_206957 | JGI IMG/M metagenome (GOLD analysis project Ga0364918, IMG submission 206957) | Enriched cells from Trout Bog Lake Hypolimnion, Wisconsin, USA - BchlTB.June20.5000.01.C6 | ecosystem: Environmental > Aquatic > Freshwater > Lake > Hypolimnion/Profundal zone | place... | reverse complement strand
TGCTCGAATCCATCAACCTGGCCAACTGCAGCATCCTGACCACCGGGCTTTGCCTGTCCGCCTCCTTTTATTCGATGCAACGCCAACGGACAAAGAGAATTCAGGAGACATTGCGGATTCGGGCGCTCCAGCACAAAATCGACGTCGCACTCCAGGATGATAGCCACGATGCTTCCCGGGAGGCTTTCAGCACAACCTTGAAAACTGCAAGCCTGACCACTGATTTGCAACTTCCCCGCCTGCAGAGCCTGACCAAAATCGATAAAAACCCGCCGGAGAAATATAAGATCCTGGGCAAACTGGCCTCGCAGGGAATGAATGCCGAGGAGATCGCCTCTATCCTGGGCATTTCCGCTACCGAGGCCAGGCAGCTCCTCAGTCTTCGCAACATGGTCACCAACTGCGGTCAATAAGGGGCAACCGGAAGGACATTCTGTATTAAGAATGTGCTTTATATTACCGATAAGAAAATTAACGATTGCGCAATATAAGCATTTTGACGAACGCGGAGTAGTATGATTTCTGGAAAATATAGCGCCCTCAGTGGAGCAGTGGCAAAAGAACAGGCCATGGACAATATTGCCTCCAACCTGGCGAATGTCAGCACATCGGGATTCAAGAAAGATCGCATCAGTTTCGCCGCCATCTTGCGCGGAGCTAAACAGTCAAACAACGCTGGAGGTATCAATTTTTCACGTATGCGAAAAATCGCTACAGACTTCAGTCAAGGTGCCCTGCAACCTACTAATAGACCATTAGATGTTGCCATTGACGGCGATGGTTTTTTCAAGGTCCAGAAAAATAACGAAATCTTTTACACACGGGCAGGACGACTGGAGCTTGATGAAAACGGCATGGTCAAAACCCAGGACGGGTCTAATGTCCTCGGTACTACCAATGAGCCATTACAACTCGACATATCAGCCGGTCAAGATATCGTCATTGCCGACAGCGGTACTATTTCCGTTAACGGAAAGTTAGCCGAAGGCAAGATTCAGGCTTTTGCCATCAATGACCAAGCCAAATTAATCAAAACCGGAAATTCGCTCTACAAACTTGACAAAGGGGGGACTAGCCAACCCGAACAAAATTACCGTGTAATCCAGGGGAGCCTTGAGACTTCTAATATCAACATGATGGAAGAGATGACGTCCATGATTACAACCCAACGTTCTTTTGAAGCAGCAAACAAGGTGCTAGAGAGTTACTCCACACTCGATGCTAAATGGGATGAACTCGGCTCGATAAGCTAACGATCCATATTCGAACCAAACCCATACAACAAACTCTACGCGAGGCTAAATAGATGCGATCACTTTGGACAGCTACAACCGGCATGTCGGCCCAAAATCTCAATATGGACGTCATTGCCAACAACCTGGCAAACGTTTCCACCTCTGGATTCAAAAAAAGCCGAGCAGATTTCCAAGATTTACTATACCAGACCATGAAAGTTCCCGGCAGCCCAACCTCGTCAGATACCACCTCACCCACCGGCATCCAGGTTGGACTAGGAGTCAAAACCGGAGCTATTACCAAAGTGTTCACCGAAGGCGATATCGTCCAGACCGGAAATTCACTGGATGTCGCAATTGAAGGCTCCGGTTTTTTTCAGGTGGCATTACCTAATGGTGATATAGCCTACACGAGAACCGGCAGTTTTAAACTCGATGGCACTGGCAGGGTAACCACATCTGATGGCTACCCCCTCCAACCGGGAATTGTTATTCCTGCAGACGCAACTGCAATCACTATCAGCCAAACAGGCTTGATCAGTGCAATTGTCGGCAGCAGCACAACCTCCACGCAACTTGGCCAGCTCGATCTTGCAACTTTTGTCAATCAAGCCGGCCTGATCGCGGTTGGCAACAACCTATTCCGTGAGACCGACGCCTCGGGCACCGCTACTCTCGGCACCCCTGGCAACAACGGGATCGGCACACTACAACAAGGATCTGTAGAAAATTCCAATGTCAACCTAGTTGAGGAAATGACCAATATGATCACGGCTCAACGTGCCTTTGAAATCAATTCTAAAGTGGTGACAACTGCAGATCAAATGTTGCAAACCGTCAACCAAATGAAGTGATAAATTGAAATACTTTCTGTCTTTTGTTTCTCTGAGTTACTTACTGATATTCTCTCTGGAAGCCCACGCTCAACTCTCGGTTAATTTCCAAACCAACGCCAGCGTCACTGGAACCAAAATTACCCTGGCTGACGTTGCGATTATCCAACCCCCCGGCTACGAAGCAGACCAAATCGGTAAACTCCCAGTGGGCATAGCACCTTCTCCCGGTACAACGAAAGAACTCTCTTCCGCCTCGATAATCACATACCTGCGCTACCGGCCAGAGTTGACCAAAGTTGATTGGCAAGGTAGCGAAACTATTCTTGTCCAATGCCTGAGCAACCGTGTTAGCCAAGACCAGATCAAACAAATCATCACTGATTATCTGAAGGAAAATAGCGCAAAATTACCGAAAACCGAGATCCGCTTCACCTCCACCCGATCGCCTGACGACCTGACCTTCCCTTCAGGTAAAATGAGTTGGAAGGTGACGCCATCCAATCCGGAAATCATGGGCAGTTCAAGTTTTTCGATTTCTTTTTCTGTCAACGGGAAAACCACTGGAACCTGCGTTGTTCATGGCAAACTTGAAGCACTTGCAGACGTGGTTACAGCTGAAATCACCTTGCAGAAGGGGGATCTGATTACAAAAGACAACATTTCATTGAAACAGCAAAATCTCGACGGTCTCCACAAACCCTTTCAAAGTATCGAACAACTCATCGGCATGCAGGTCGCTCGAACTATCAACGCTGGAAGAGCAATTGAGCAAAAATTTATAGTTTCGCCCCCAATTATTAAAGACGGTGACCTAGTTAAAATCATTGCCAGGAAAGGGGAATTACAGATCACTACCGAAGGGGTCGCCAAGGCAGAGGGACGACTTGGCGAGACCATTCGAGTAAAGAACACCAGCTCCAATAATTTGATTTACACCCGGGTTGATGGCCCGGGTATCGTTTCTGTGGAGTTTTAATTATGCAGCGATTGCTTTCTCTCAGATCACCTCATATGCCGCTCTGGTTTCCTGGGAAAATGGTGTTTTTCGCTCTGGCGGTGCTAACCCTTGCCATCCTTGCTGGTTGTGCTCCCAAGCACAAAGAGGTAACGGCTATTACAGAACCGCTTGAGGAACCGGTGACCGCCGACCCAAAACCGCAATCACCTGGAACACTATGGAACGGAGATGACGGCAACTGGTTGGCTGATGTTAAGGCCCGTAGAATCGGTGACATTGTCACAATCGTTATTAATGAGCAGGCCAGCGCCTCCAAAGTAGCGACCACCGCTACTGATCGCTCTTCGAACATAGCTGCTGGGATTTCCAGTCTTTTCGGACTAGAAAAAACAGTGGTGAAAAATAATAGCAACGTTACTCCTTCCGCGTTGATTGGCGCCAACTCTGACAATAAATTTTCCGGCAGCGGTAGCACCACCCGAGCAGAAAATCTTGTTGCTACTTTGACCACCCAAGTGGTTGAAGTATATCCAAACGGTAACATGAAAATCCGAGGAGGCAAATCGGTGACTGTCAACAATGAAAACCAAATTATCTACCTCACCGGAATTGTTAGACAGGCCGATATTATGGCTGACAATACTGTGGGTTCAGGAAATATCCTGAACGCACAAATTTCCTACACTGGTAAGGGTTCAGTATCCGACAACCAGAAACCCGGTTGGGCGAGTCGAATTTTTGACAACGTCTGGCCCTTCTAATGCGCCACTGTGCAGCAATATGAAAACCCAATACTATCTCATTGGCGTCATCTTTCTTTTTCTGTTGACTTGTAGGCAAGTCCAAGCGACCCGAATCAAGGATCTCGCCGATATCGAAGGTGTCCGTGAAAACCAATTAATGGGTTACGGTTTGGTTATCGGACTAAGCGGATCCGGTGATGATACCACAAAATCGCTTTTCACTAAACAGGCCATCGCCAACATGGTTAAACGTATGGGCGTAACTATGTCCGCTGATGTTTTCACGCAGATGAGAACCAAAAATATTGCTGCTGTGATGGTAACAGCTCAACTCCCACCTTTTGTCCGCCCCGGATCTGCTATTGATATTCTGGTTTCCTCGATCGGAGATTCAACTAGCCTCGAAGGTGGCACATTATTGATGACCCCTTTGAAAGGCTCAGACGGTAATACCTACGCTGTTGCCCAAGGGCCGCTCGCTGTTGGTGGCATCGCGTTTGGTGGCAAAGCGGCAAAAGTTCAGAAAAATTTTCCAACTTCCGGCCGAATTCCTAACGGAGCTGTTGTCGAACGTGCTGTAAATTATGCATTGCCGACTACGGGTGACATCCTGTATCAATTACGAGAAACCGATTTCACCACCTCGGCCCGGATGGTCGATGCCATCAACCGCCAATTCGGTAACGGCACCGCCCACTCGATGGATTCACGCTCGATCAAAGTGCAAAAACCAGCAGGATTCAAAGGCGATGTAGTGGCCTTCATCGCCGCCCTGGAAAGCATTGATTTCGAACCAGATAGACCGGCGCGGATTGTGGTGAACGAACGTACTGGCACCATTGTTATGGGTCAGGATGTCCGGATTTCGACAGTTGCGGTATCACACGGCAATCTAAATCTGATCATCACCGAATCTGCCGAGATTTCGCAGCCTAATCCATTATCCGGTGGCACAACCGTGGTCGTTCCAAAAACCACAATCAACGCTACTGAAGATAAAGGAAACCTTGTTGTTTTACAAATGGGAGTCAACCTCGGCGAAATTGCTAGAGCGCTGAACGCCATAGGAGCCACCCCCCGAGACCTTATCGCTATTTTTCAAGCCATTAAAGCAGCAGGGGCGTTAAAAGGTGAACTTGTTATCTTGTAACTTATATACATATCACTTCTATCTATATGATCCATATGCCATGTTCTTTTTCCCTGGCGTTGCATCATAAACAAATCATGGTCAGATATTTAGGTCTCATAAATGAAAACTACTCTTGATCCATCATCACTGTTGACCGCGTCGCAGAAAATGCCAGATACCAATCGTTCCCAGCGAGACCAAAAATCACTGAAAAAAACCTGCCAAGGTTTCGAAGCAATTTTCATCCAATCTCTGTTTAAATCCATGCGAAAGACAGTTCCAGACGGCGGATTGATTAAAAAAAATTCCGCGGAGGAAATTTATCGGAATATGCTAGACCAAGAAATAGCTACAAAAATATCAGAAAAACAAAGCCTTGGCCTTGCTAATCAAATGTATCGGCAGATGGAAAAAAAGTTACCCTCCTCATAATAATGTTTCTTTACTAGAGTTTCGCACACCCCTCCAGTTGGTGGATAGTGAACGAGTTCTCCAGTACATCAAGGAAATAGAAAAGCTCCCCTGGGTTTTGGCTTGAAGAAAATAGCTGGCTTGACAGCATCAAAATCTGCCTAAACCTGCCCCAAAGTGATCGCATGGTGGCCAGAAGCTGGTGTTCATGGGCCAATTCCTTGAACAGCGGATCGATGGGGCCGATGATTTGCCGCTTGACAAAGATGAGCAGAGGGTGGCGGATCATCACAATCGACGCCCAAGCGACCACGGCATCGAACGTTTCACTTTGCCCCTTGCCCAGTTCCAGAAGTTGCTTGCAGTCTCGAAAGAAACATTCTATCGCCCAGCGGCGTGAATAATAGTTGAGTATTTCGGAGAGATCCATCCCTGTTTCCGTGCAAAGGAAAACATGCCAGGTCTTCTTACTCCAGCGGACAAATACAAGATCCGCCTGCCCAGTAAGGGGCAGCTCGACACGAACAATGGCCGCTTTAATCCGCCAGGAGTTGACCCATTGCAGCTCATGCCTGGCCACATCGTGCCAGAGTTGCGACAGGGGCATGGGTGTGCCGTTGTAGGCATAGCGTGTCTTGTTGGGTTTGAGCCGACATATAACGCCATAACCGATGCCCACAACTTGAGAGATCACCGAATCACTGGCAAATCAGGAGTCGAAAAGCACAAATCGGGCACTGATGTTGTTTTGCCAGCACCTTTTGAATCGCCACAATGAGATTGGTCTTCTTTTCGAAGGACTCCATGCGCCTTTCCAGCCGCAGCAGCGCTTATCGAGCTCCCTGAGCTTGTCGTTAGTCCTGGTTGGCGGAAGTATGAAAGCCAAAATCAGGGGACAGAAGCGGGCGCCGTTATGATATCCGAGTTGGAGCATCTGGTATCCCAGCTTGGAGCTGTTGGTGGTGTGATCGTGATGATAGCTCACCAACTCCATCTTTTCGCCCGTTTTGCCCAGGATGATGTCATCGACAATGAGTGTCTTGTCGTGCAAAGTGCAGCGATCGGTACGGGCAATCTCGCGACATGCGAGTAAAAATAAGAGATTACGCCAGTTAAAGCACGGGTGGTTTAAAAACCGGTAGTAGGTGTCTTTCTGGGCGGCAATGACATTGGCAAAAAATTGGCCGGACCACAACGAGCAAAGGCTGTGTTTGATGAGCGGCAAAACGACCATAACAAAGAGCAGCGTGACGGGAGGGAAGCCCTTCTCTTTCCGAATTCCAGCCTGGTGGAGGAGCATTCTGATTCCCAGCTCATTGAAGGACTTGTTGACCTCGGATTCAACATTGAGGCCATGGCTTTCAATTTCCCGTTGGATGGAAAGTGAAAATGAGATACCCTTCTTCACGGCAGCTCCTTTTTGTGTGTAGTTATCGTTACTTAGCAATAACAATACTACTACATTTGGAGCTGCTTTTCCATTGTATACGTTATAATTTCAGAGAGTTATAGCCGACAGATGGTATCCGTATGGTGTGCGTAACTCTAGTTTCTTTATTTTTTTTTAAAATAATGCATTTTTTTTGTAAAGTTTTTCCCTGTCAGTGCCGATAAAGAACTAACAGAAAGAAGTATTTTCTGTTAAAGCCGGGCCACGATGGCCCACAAGCACTGCAGGGAGGCAGATAAAATGTTAATATTCACGATCAGATTACAGAAACTCTATCTAACTATCGAAACTACAGACTTGATATTCACATGGTTTCAAACTGTAACAAAATCGATACATAAGCATATCCCTCTCCCCGCAAAGCAAGTCCACACCTTAAACACATCCATTTCCGGAGAAAAGCAGCTAATTTCCTACGATCCAACAGGATGCTGTTTTCAACTGAATCAGACAGCCCTAATTAAAGGACAAGACCCTAATTTTAAGACTAAAATAATCAACATTACCACTAAAGTTTTCCAGAGTACTCTGAAACACTTTAATAGAGATAGATGTTATTGTAATAAATAGGTAGCCTATCGAATTATCCGATTTAATGCAGAAACCTCAGATCGCGTATCGATAAAGGATTAGCCGATGCAAATAAAATCTTTGGCGATTGGTTATTAATTATCTCCAACTTGAATCATTCTACAGCGGTAACAAAATAAGGTAGTTGGGTAGTACCGAATACGGTGTCCTGACAACTTTTTCTAAAGGTGAACGTGATGACTGTAAATTTTTTTGGAATACAAGGAACAGGGCAGATCGGTGGTCTCAACAAAATCAACCAATCCGGTGAAGCAAAAAAAACGACAAAAAGTGATAAGGATGAAGGCATATCTTTCTCTTCCTCCCTTCAAGGGGCATCTTCAGCTCAATCTGTGGCCAAAACGGAAGATCCAGAACGAGCCGCCCGTGTGCAAGAGTTGAAAGTACAGGTTTCTAGTGGTCAGTATAATCCTGACCTGACCAAGGTCGCTTCTAGCTTATTAAAATTTTTGGTAGAAGGTTAATATTTCTTGGCTATGAAAATACCCTCAACCTGCTGTTTATCCGCACAATAATTTCTAGATTAGGGAAAGACATAATGCCATGGTCCTTAAACTTGATGGCTATAACCACCGAACCGTAAGGAAACTTAAAGCTGAGTTTTTATCTGCATCGAATCTACTGTTAAAATTGGTCATATCGCAAAATAATAAATAATCGAGAAATCGACGCAATATCTTTCTCTTTCTTGCAATTTTGCATTTGGCCTAAAAACACCATAGAATTTACAACCAAAAATTGTGCCGAATCCCCAATAGCTCTTAATAATTTCCACAGAGTAACACTATCAACAACCGCCATTTGTTCAAAAACATTTGATCGATTCACATGGTAACCGACCGCCGTACCGACAGAATATTATCCATCCTCTCGTCGTTTACTTTCAACATTTTATTACATACCAGAACATCATTACAAAAATAAAACCTAGAGCAATACTGCAGAAAAAATCAATTCAACTAACCAAACACCTAGCTGAAATAACGAGTATAGCCTGCCAGCCATATTATACCCATAATAATTTATACACTGTGCAATTTAACTATAAAAATATATAAAAAACTTGTTCCACTAACAATAGTTACCAATGATAACCGCCTACATTTGTCAAATGAATAGATAGTATCTATATCATCCTGCTCATAATGGATGGGAAAACATACTCAAAAAGGTGCCTCCATGTCTTCTGTGTCTTCAACAGCTTCAACAGCTTCTACAGCTTCTACAGCTTCTACAGCTTCTACAGCTTCTACAGGATCGACGACTTCGACGACTTCGACGAACTCTGGCAGTTTGGTAACATTTTCTGGCCTAGCAAGTGGAGTAGATACGACCTCTATTGTCTCATCTATTATCAAGGCAGATAGTCAACCCATCACCGATATGCAAAACCAGGAGACACTTCTCAATTCTCAATTAAGTACTTACCAGCAGTTCAATACATTATTGAACAGCTTCGAGGCTTCAGTCACTGCACTGAACAGTCCTGATGAATTGAAATCTTTTCAAGTGGTCAATACCGGATCGGATTATTTTTCAGTTAGTACCAACAGCCTAGCTAAAACGGGTAATTATTCGGTAAAGGTAGTTAGTCTCGCCCAACAGCAAAAAGATGTTAGCACCAATGGAATAGCTGATACCGATACAACCAATTTGTCCGGAGAACTCAAAATTGGCAGTCAAACTCTCGATTATAACAATGTTACCTTGAGCGGGTTGACAGACCTCATAAACAATGGGAATTATGGAATTTCAGCTTCGATGATCGATGATGGCACAGGTAGCGGATACCGATTAATGATGACTGCCAATACAGCTTCTAATAAGGGTATAGACATTATCGGTACAGGGAGTATCATATTGGATGCTACCACAAATACTAGCCATACCGTTGCAGGATCCGAAGCTGATGTTAAAGTTGATGGAGTAGATTACTTAAGCACAAGCAATACTGTAACAAACGCCCTGAAGGGCGCTACCATAACCTTGCTGGGCGAGGACACTTCTACAAGTAATGTTTCTATCACATCTGGTGCGGAAGGTGTCATTTCCACCCAGCTACAAAACATTGTAGACAATTACAATGCTATCAACACAGCTATCCAAACAGTTTCCACCTCCGACCCCAGTACTGCTAACGCTATGCAAAACATTCAGTACAGCTTGAAAAATTTTCTTACAAGCAAAAATCTTGTCAATCTAGGTATTTCATCCGATTGGCAAACCGGTGCCGTTTCATTTGACAGTACTAAACTTTCTGCTGCATATACTGCTGACCCAAATGCCGTCAGCACTTCACTGTTTGGAGACAACAGTAATGGTATCATGAATGAGATGGATAGTTATTTGAGCGGACAACTCGATTCCACTAACGGATTTTTAGCCACCAAAACAAGTAGCGTCAAAGATCAAACCTCGCGCTTAGATACAAACATCGCAGATTTTCAAACGAGGATGACCGCATTGCAGACGCAGTTAAATGCTCAGTTTACTGCCATGGAAACATTAGTCAGCAGTCTCAAATCACAAGCAAGCTACCTCACCAGCTTTTTTGATAGTTATAACAATACGAGCACCTCTAAATAGTCGGCCTTGAAAAAGCCATTTTCAGTTTGACGCCAGTGCCAACGTACACACGGCAAGCCGAGGTATAAGACCGGCCATTTTTCGATCCAGGCAAACAAGCCGAAAAAAGAGCAAAATCTCCCTCAATCTCTTGAGGATCAGGCGGATATTGTGTCCTGCACCACAGAGCAGGGCATTGATTTTGTCGCCTAACTCACCCAGCAGGTAATTGCGTCCAAGCTTGCCGTCAGTCTTCATGTGCCCGATCACCGGCTCAACGGCGCTGCGTCTTTTCAATTCTTTCTTCATCTGCGGTGTCATCCCCCGCCTGCGACCGGAGATCAACACCTGCAGGTCTTTGACCTTGTGACCGCGGTAGCCCCGGTCGACGTAACTGCGCCCAACCGGACAGCCGGTAATCCGTTGCACCTGTTCAATGGCTCTGGCCAAGGTGTGACCGTCATAGGGGTTGCCGGGCTCGGCCAGCATGCCCACCACGAAGTTGTCCCGATTGGTGGTTGCCACGCTCACCTTGACCCCGAACTCGTATTTCTTGTGTGCCTTACCCTTGGAGATGCATTCCACTTCCGGTGCATGCAGGCTGTACAGCTTGTTCTTGTCTTGTCGTTGCTGCGTCAACAATCGCTCGGCCAAGGCAAGTTCCGGAAGAAACACGGGACGAAGCGCCTGCTGATCCTCGATCTTGCGCACAATGTCCCGATACACCCTGCCCAAATAGGTCTTCAACCGTTTGATCTCCCGACCGGCCCTTCGCCGCTGACGAGCGTGGAGATACCGGCCGACCTTCAGCAAGGCTTGAGGGCCAAGGCGTCAGTAACTCTGCCGAAGACGAATACCCCACGCCGCAGCCAGTTTAACCAGACGCTCACGGCTCCGATTGTACAGACGTGAGTCGGTCGGAAACGCGACGGCCTTTTCCTGCACCGTGGTGTCAACAATGATTCGCTCCAAACTGGCCGGAGCCACCGCTCCGCTCGCCAAGCCTGCCTCAACGGTCAGCTTCAGGATCAACTCCGATCCCTGCTCGCCTATCCGTTTCCGCCAGCGGCTCAGCGAAGAAGGATCAATCGGCAGTTCATGCCGGAAGTATTCCTCCCCGCAGAAGTATTGATGATAGGGATTCTCTACCCAGCGCCGCACCGTTTCTTCGTCCGATATGTTAAACGCGTGACTCAGATAGGTCAGACCAACCATCAGGCGAATCGTCATGCCCGGCCTGCCTTCCTCCGAGTACAGTTTGCCAAATTCGCGCTCGAACACCTCCCAGTCAATCAATCCGCTCAGCCGGTACAGCTCATGCCGGTGGTTGAGAATGCTCTCCAGGCGGTTACGGAACATGTCCAGTTGAGGACTGGAAATCTGCTTCTTCGGCTGCATCGAAAATCACCAGAAATTGAAGGTTAGAAGTGCAATATCCTGCAATTTATAGTGATATATTTTTTGACTTTTATCCTGCTATTTCAAGATGTTGAGCATTTTTCATGGCCGACTAAATAGATCAGAAAGGCTAACTGGCAAAACTGCAGCCGCTCCCGACATGACAAATGCCTCATGAGAAAATCCAAATTTAGCGATCAATCTTGGCTTGAATTTGCTCACACCTGAACTGCCACTGGCAGTTTTGTCGCCGGCGACCTGGACAACTGGCAAAAATTCTCACTCGTTTGGCAATATACATGCGTTCTGCCTGCCGAAGCTGTTTTAGACAGGCACC
>Ga0364918_10203_pt1 | contig 11658 bp, 12 predicted proteins | sample SorcelJu500001C6_2_FD_206957 | JGI IMG/M metagenome (GOLD analysis project Ga0364918, IMG submission 206957) | Enriched cells from Trout Bog Lake Hypolimnion, Wisconsin, USA - BchlTB.June20.5000.01.C6 | ecosystem: Environmental > Aquatic > Freshwater > Lake > Hypolimnion/Profundal zone | place... | reverse complement strand
CATCCGTGCTTTTTGATCGGCACTCAGGTTGCACCGCTCCCCATGAGTCTGAACAACCCGAAATACAAAGAGCAATAGGCTTATCAGAAGCATGGTTCATGTACCCGGTTCATAGCCGTAGAGCCTTTGAGCGGAAAGCGATTGGGTCGGATTTACAAACGCCGCAGCATGAAAGACTATGCCGACTTCATGAATCGGCTCCATGAGCAATATCCGGCTGCTGAACGTCTCATGGTGGTGCAGGATAATCTGAACACGCACAAAGCCGGTTCTATACGCACAAAACCCGGTTCTTTTTATCAGTCCTTTGAGGCCGAAAAAGCCAGAACTTTAACCGAACGGTTTGAATTTCACTTTACGCCCGTAAAAGCAAGCGGGCTGAACATGGCTGAACTCGATCTCTCGGCCATCAGCCGCCAGGCATTGCACCGGCGGATTGCATCACAGTCCCAGCTTGAGCATTGGGTTGCGGTCATTATTAAAGAACGAAATGAGCAGGAGATTAAAATCAACGGGCAGTTTACTTTCAGCAGAAGCCAGACAAAAACTCAACCGACATGACGTCAACGTCCTGCCGGAAAATCTGAAATACAAGTAATCTTACTTTACAAAGCACTTAATACCAACACACTGATGGTCAAGAGTAAAAACGGTTTCATGGTTGGCATAACGTTAGCGTTAAAAAAGATTCGAACGCCAAAAGCCCGTGCGGGCGTGGTTCTGCTTAGGCTGTGCTGTCTAATGCGGAAAGGGAACGGGCATTCCCGAAAGCGGAAAGAAAATTTTGTGATAGAAGCCATCATCGTGGTTCAAGTTTTGGGTGTAAGGGAAGGGTTACCTTGTGAGGGCAACGATTCGCCGATGATGCGATAAGTTTAAGAAAAAATCGGGAAACGCAAAAAATATTTTTCAAGAACTATCCGCAATGTGCTTCACATTTTTTTCAGCGTCAGCGTAACCGTTGTACCGCCGCCGAGTGTGCTGCTGATGCTGACGTTGCCTTGGTGGGCATCCATGATTTTTTTGACGAGGCTCATGCCGAGGCCGTAGCCGCCCGTTTCCTTTGACCGCGACTTATCCGTGCGATAGAACGGCTCGAACACAAACGGCAAATCATCCGCCGCAATGCCGACGCCGTAGTCACGGATTTGTACCGTCACGATGTTGGCATCGGATGCGTCAAGCGAAATTTCAATGGGGTTGCTTTCAGGCGAGAAATATTTGACGGCGTTGTCTAAAATATTTTTCAAAACGGTTTTCATCCGTCCCGCGTCGGCCTTGATGAAAATGCCGTCCGCAAATTTGGTGAGTGTTACGCTTGGTTGGCGTTGTGCGAACGGCTCGGCTACTTCTTTGATGAGGGCTGACAGGTTCAGCGTTTCAAGATTTAGTTTTCCGTAAGGGCTGCTGAGGCGTTCGCTCTCTAAAAGTTCGGCGAGCATCGCTTCCATTTCGGAAACATCTTCGGCAAGGTTGGCTTTCATTTTGTCATCCTCAATAAACTCCAATGCCACTTTCATCCGCGTGAGTGGCGAGCGAAGTTCGTGACTGACATCCAAAAGTAATTGTTCTTTGGCCTGAATCATTTGGCGAAGACGAGCCGTCATTGCGTTGAACGAGGCCGCCAGTTCACCCAATTCATCTTTGCGGCGAATGGGAATTTGATGCGTGAGGTTGCCTTGCGAAAGTTCCGTCACGCCACGCATCAGCCAGCGAATCGGTTTGAAGAGTCTGCGAATCGAAAAATATGCCGCTGCAATAATCAACACCAGCAAGGCAATGAGAAGCAATACGAATTCATCACGGTACGCGACGGGCGGCTCGGCTTCGGTGATAAATAAATATTCAGCAGCCCCGTTTTGTGCAACAACAAAATATCTGCCTCGAAGCCAGCCCACGTTTGGAAACTGATTCCATCTTGGCCGTTGCAATTCCCGAATGAACGGCACGGTTGACGCCGTTGCCCACGACACGCCATTACTTTCGTAGCGGATGTCGATGCCGAGGTCTTCGGCGATTTTTCTGGCACGCACGGTATCAGGCGGCGAGCCGATTTCCTGCATCAGATACGCCGTGTATTGCGAGAGATTTTTTTGCAGCAATTGTTTCGAGTTCGGCGTGACCGTTAATCGAAAAAATCCGCTCACGAGAAAAACCACCAAGAAACCCGTTGCCAAAAGCACCAACAGCAGCTTGATGAAAATCGAGTATGGCCTTTTTCGTTTGCCGAAGGCGTGGCCGTCATGGTGCTTCATGCTCGTCTCCGATGAACATATAGCCCGTTCCCCAAATGGTTTTAAAATAAGCCGGATGCTTCGGGTCGTCGTTAAACTTCTGCCGCAAACGGCTCACCACCATATCGACCGAGCGATTGAACGGGTCGTGGTCAATCCCGCGAAGGCTTTCCAAAATTTCATCCCGCTGCAACACGCGGCCAGCTTGATTGACGAAAAGCGACAGCACTTCGAACTCCGCCGCCGTGAGGTCGAGCGGCTTGCCGGAAAGCGTAGCTTCGTGCTTGGCAAAATCAACCACGAGGCCGCCGAACGTCCGAACGTCACGCGGCTGGCCTTGTCCGCGACGCAAGACGGACTGCACACGGGCGACCAACTCACGCGGCTCGAACGGCTTTGCCAAATAATCATCCGCACCCAATTCAAGCCCCACGACTTTATCCGTAACGTCGCCGCGAGCCGTCAGCATGATGATGGGAACGGCGGATTGTGTTCGAATGCGTTTGCAAACCTCGAAGCCATCGGAGTCGGGCAGCATCACGTCCAAGATGACGAGGGCGGGATTGTCCCGCTTCAAAAGCCGGAGGCCGTCGTCGGGATGCGTGGCAGTGATGACTTTGAAACTGAACTTGGCAAAATAATCTATGAGAAGAGCGTTGAGCTTCTTGTCGTCGTCGATGATGAGAATTTTTTCGTTCATGGCTTTGCAAGATAAGAAAAATCAGATTATCCGTCCCTTGTCATTCTAAACGAAGTGAAGAATCTGCATTCATTCGAGACGCCCGATTTTTCACAGAGTTTACCCCGAGCGTAGCCGAAAGGTTCAGAATGACAGAGCGGTCACGTATGTTAAAATAAGAAATTCGGAAAGCGTTTATTCAAACTCGCTTGTTTCGCCGAAGCGAAGATTCCCCGCGACGCTTGGTCAAACGGAGAATCTTCGCTCAGAACGGAAACGTTTTTTTGTTGATGCTGCCTAGTTCTGCCAGTGCCTGGTCATTTTCTCGACCTTCTCGGCGAGTTTGGCTTTTTGTTCTGGCGTCAGGATGCGATGGAACTCGGCGAACTTGGCAACCAGAAATTCCCGCGTCTCTTTGGCTTTGGCTTCTCGGTCCTGAAACGCACTGTTGATTTTGGCTTGGTCAAGCGTGTCGCTTTTGAGTTGCGGAAGGATGGCTTGAACCGCTCCGGCATTCATGCTGCGAAAGTCCAACTTGCGGGCGAGAATCTCGGACTTGATGCTGTTGAGCGTGTTTTTTTGAGTATCGTTTAAATCCAACTCTTTGGAAATCCGTGTGGCAATCCAATCCGCCCGCTTCTCCGGCGAAACTCCCCAACCACGACGCCCACCGCAACCCGTCAGAAAAAAAATTCCCGAAATGGATGCAATCGTCACAACACCCAGAACCACTGAAAGTAAAATTCGACCTAACATATTGTACCTCGTAATTTGTAAGTTTAGAAAATGTGTGAATGAAAAATTCATTTACCCTTTTAAAATACGAGGCTGCTGTAACCGGATTATCTGAATCCTGTAACAAATTGTAACGGATAGGCAGGCTTATAAAAGTTGTCTGATTTTATTATCTTGATTTTTCACCCAAAGCAAATGACACAGGCCATCGCATCTTCCATCTTCACGCACCGCAAGCAATTTGCCGATGTGCATCCCTTGAAAGTAACGTCGCAGCAGTTCATCATGGATGTGCTGTCGCTGTTGTTTCCGCATCACGCTTCGCGGCACGTTGGCTCGGAGCGGGAACTGGCGGCTTATGTTCTGGAAGTTCAATCGAGCCTCAACTCGATTCTGACGTCGCTCAAAGCCGACCTTGACACGCATTTGCTCTCCGAACGATTCATCGCACGCTTGCCCGATGTGCAGGCCGAACTGCTCAATGATGCCCGTTGCATGAATGCAGGAGACCCTGCCTCCGCAAGTCTGGACGAAGTGATTCTCACGTATCCGGGCTTTTTAGCCATTGCCATGTACCGCGTTGCACATGAATTGCATTTACTTAAAATCCCGCTCGTACCTCGTGTCATTTCCGAATACGGTCATCAGCTTACGGGCATTGATATTCATCCGGCTGCCACGATTGGCAAATCTTTTTTTATTGATCACGGCACGGGAACGGTTATCGGCGAGACGGCCATCATCGGCAACGATGTGAAACTGTATCAAGGCGTGACACTCGGAGCGTTGAGCGTCGAAAAGACGATGGCACAAACCAAGCGGCATCCGACGATTGAAGACCGCGTGGTGATTTATTCTGGGGCGACGATTTTGGGCGGCAGAACGGTTATCGGCCACGACACGGTTATCGGCGGAAACGTTTGGCTTACGTCAAGTGTTGACCCTTACGCCGTTGTTTATCACAAAAGCGATGTCCATGTCCGCAGCACCCGAAAAAACGTGCAAGAGCCAATTGATTTTTCAATCTGAATGAGCCACACCATTACAAAAACTTTCCTCAACCGCTTCTTGGCTTCGGCAAATGCTGCCGTTGCCTGTCCCGTTTGTTGCTGCCCGTAAGGGCAAACATATATACATCCGCTTGGACGCTTTTGCGTCTGTTATCAAAAAAATTATCATTACAAATTTTAAGTCATAAACAAACTATGAAAGCCAATAATATTCTCGAAACCATCGGCAATACGCCGCACGTCCGGCTCAACCATCTTTTCGCAAACAGCGGCGTTGAAGTCTGGAGCAAACTTGAAAAAGCAAATCCGGGCGGCAGCATCAAAGACCGCATCGCCCTTTCCATGATTGAGGACGCCGAGCAACGTGGTATTCTCACCAAAGACGTCACGATTGTTGAACCTACGTCGGGCAACACGGGCATTGGCCTTGCTCTCGTAGCCGCCGTGAAAGGTTATAAAATTATTCTTGTGATGCCGGAGTCAATGTCCGTTGAGCGTCGCCGTCTCATGGCCGCTTATGGTGCCACGTTCGAACTCACGCCGCGTGAAAAAGGCATGAAGGGTGCAATTGAAAAAGCCAGAGCCATTGTCGCTGACAACCCGAAAGCGTGGATGCCGATGCAGTTCGACAACGAAGCCAACACGCAGATTCACATCAAAACCACCGCTCAAGAAATCCTGAAAGATTTTCCCGACGGATTGGATTACATCATCACAGGCGTTGGCACGGGCGGACACATCACGGGTGTTGCCGTTGTGCTGAAAGAAAAATTTCCGAAACTGAAAGTCTTCGCCGTTGAACCGACCGCATCGCCCGTCCTTAGTGGCGGCTCGCCTGGGCCGCATCCGATTCAAGGCATTGGGGCGGGCTTCGTGCCGTCGATTCTCAGAACGGATTTGCTGGACGGCGTGATTCAGGTGACGAAGGAAGAAGCCTTTGACTATGCCATTCGCAGTGCGAAAGAGGAAGGCATCTTTATCGGCGTATCGTCCGGTGCGTCGCTTGCGGCAGTCAATAAGAAACTACCGGAGATTCCAAAGGGCAGCAAAGTGCTGACGTTCGCCTACGATACGGGTGAGCGGTACTTGTCCATCGACGGCCTGTTCACCTACGAAACCGCCGCAACGCTTTAAAGCAACCGGATGGCCGCGATGCAACTTGTAGGCTTGGGGCAAGTTGATCACATAAAATCGAAACAAAATGCAGGGTCTCTGAAAACGAGATTCCTGCATTTTTATTTTTCAACAATGGGGATGTGCCGAAGCAGTGTATTGAGATGTCATTTATGCCAGCCGCGAAAACCGCACGTTTGAATTCGGGAAATCCACGCCATAGGCAAAAGTGCAAATGACGGCGAATATCAGAGCCGAGACAATAGCTTCAGAATTTACCTGAGGCAACGGAGCATCTTGCTTATTGCCAAATATGGTGACCAGTATTCCGCCGACAACGCTTAAGACCGCAAGCCACTGATAAAGACGCAGCCCTCCATAAATCGGCGTTTGCGGTTCGCCGCGATACGGCTCTTCAACAAATCTCCCCAAACCGGTCAAGATCAGATACATTCCCGCGATCAGACAAAGCGGCGAGTGCAAAAACCAAAGCCGCAGCATCACAATAGCAATGACGATATTCCACAGAATGGAGTAGAGCGGTGTTGGATGAATAGGCACTCCTTTAAGATTCGACAATCGGCACACGCGGGTTCGCGGATGCGTGTATCGAATGCCAACGGCGGGCGACGACTCACGCCCATGACAGCATCCTTGCACAAGGCAACGTAATCGTCCTGCGGATTGTGTGAACGGCGAGCCAACGCTGAACGCCGCTAACAGCAGCCACGGGTCTGTTCCCATGAATTTCGAAAATACTGCACCGATAAATGCACCGAGAACGCCGCCATACCAGCCGTAAGGACGGAGCAAACTCGGAGAGCCTTCGACGAACTGTGCCCACAACGCAGCACCAATCACAGTGCAGAACGCCACAACCACCGCTGACAAAATATATTGAACGCCGATCAGTGTGCCGATAATGGCCAGTCCAAGGAATGCCCCAAGACCCGCATAAAATCCATGATTGATAATTCGCACCGGCCCAAAACGCCATTCTTTCCATGAGTTGGCAATTTGTTCCGTCATCGATCTTAACCATTCCCACACGGTTTCAAGGTGTGCGACAAACAAGAAGAAAAGAAAACCAGCCAAGACATCAATCATGGCGTGCATGCCCGTCGTGATGCAACTTATGGAGATAAGCACAGCCCAACTCCACCAAAACATTTTGAGAGACGGAATGCTGCGTGCATAGAGTCTTGCTCCAAGAAATGCCCAAACCACATGAAACGATGGAAAAGAAGTTGTCGGGCTATCGTAAGCTCGCTCCAGCAGCAGCAATCTCCCGAAAAAATTATGCTCGAAAAATGGACGCGGTTGAGCTATAAACGGAATTGCCAGAAATAGCAGCGTAATCATTCCGGTCGAGATGAGACCAGCCGTTGAAAACTCTCGAAGGTCTTTCTTCGTCTTGGCGATAAGCGGTGCAAGGAGAATGAAAAAATAAACGCTCCCGTAAAAAAGCTCTGTCCATTCAAGGACAGGAAGTTCCCTTTCAAATGGGAAATACACACTAAACGCATCTGCCGGAGTGCCAATAAACTGAACCGCTTCGTACAAGATGAACCATGGCACAAACACCAAAACATAAATGGATAACCTATCGGAGAAAGATGGCGATACCGATTCGTTTGCAGGAATGTGCAGCAACGGCTTTGCGGATACTGAAGAAAATCGGTCGAGTAAATCCTGCCTTTCGTAGCCCTGAACAATGGCTACACAACCGAGAATGACAACCGGAGAGACGATCCACAACCCGCTTGCCGAACCCGTTGCAATTGATGCACCAATGCAAATTATCGAGAAACCCACGTAAATCGGATGAGGCATCAGTCGGTAAATGCCTTGTGTTACGTACTCGGTTGGCGGATATGCGTTCATGGGAAGACCCTTGCCGTAGAAAATGAGTGCGGCCATACCGGAGAGCATGATCACGGTTCCAAGTAGCACGACTGCCGCACCGAATGGATCGGAGTTTAACGGGAGAATCTTAACGCTGTCCTCAGTAAGTCTTGCCCAACCGATAAGCAGAACCGGAATCGCCACAACAAATAGAAATCCGTAAAAGAATTTGCCAGTACGAACAGAATGGTTTGCCATCTTCGTCACCTCTAACCTTAAGTTGATTGAATTACCTTGATTGAGTTCCCTAACCAAAACGCACGACTTCGTGAATGGCCCAGCCTTCGCTGATAACTTCTTGCCGATCTTTGAGTATGCCTCGGCTACGCCACTTGCATTCGTAAGTCCGCAGACTTTGTGCTGGGAATAATTTCCGAATGCCCGGAATCACTGCGAGTGCGGTTTTGACAAGCGGCCCCTCACGGATGACCTCGCTATCTGACAGGGAAAGAACTATTTTTCCGCCATCGAGAGAAACTTCATGATCAGTCACGATGGCATCTTTGGCCTGAACCCCGTTATAAAATACCAAAGTAAGAGGATGATTGCCCTGCCAATTAATCCATATCAGCGAATGCGTGTTTGAAAGAAATCTTCCCCATCGCAGTTCGGCTATGGGAAGTTTCCAAGGTGGGATGGATATCGAAATGTGTTCTACATAGCCAAGACCTTGAAGATGATTGCCATCGGTTGTAAGTATCTCAGCCTTGGCATGAGGCTGCAAGCATTGCCAGTCGATACAGCCAATGTCGGATGCATAGAGCAATTGTTCAATGGGTGGGACGGTAGCTTTCCAGATTCCGTTAATACCCAAATCTTTGGAAGACCATTGGAAGGCGGAATCTGTAATCTTTGGGAAATGGATTTTTTGCAAGGACGACTTCGCTTTTGCACCATTGCAACTTTGATATTTCAACGTGCTGGAATAATCAATGGAAAGTCTTCTCCAACGTAAAGAGGCTGCGTATCCAATGAAGATATCACCGCGGTGAGAGACGCAGTCCATGTACCACTTCGTGAGAATAAAGTTTGGCTCGTTTTTCAAAGGATCTCCCAAATGTATTCTAATGTAGTGTCTGATAAATGCGTAAATTCGTCTTCAAAAAAGACGAAGATGCAAAAACGACAAGACCTAGGCGACGCTCAATGGGACGGCATCAAAGGCAGCTTTCCGCCTGAACAAGCACGACGCGGCAGTCCGTGGAAAATCGTTTATGACCGCTTCCGAACTTAATTCGATCATCGCCGTATCCAAGCGGTTATTCCGATTAAAAGGAATCGTAAGCCCAAGCAAGGGCTGCTAATGCGATTTGACTCGGACTGCTGCAAAAAGAACAAAACCGGATTGAATTCTTGAATGGATGTCTCAAACTTTGGCTGTCGCATCGCCCCCGTATTTAATTTAATAAGTATTACCTAATTCGATACGGTGATTTTGGTAACGATGGCGTTTTTAAGTTGCTCCAATGCCTCAAGGCCAGACTTGCCGTTGTAGGAGATTTGTTTCAGTTTGCCAAATTGATATGTAACATGGCCAATGCCATGGGGCGTCGTTACATTTACGATGCCGGACTTTTTGGTGAGAACCATATTCGTATTGACTTCCGTTAAGCTACTTATGTTGCCCGTTTGCGGGTCAGTGGGGATTTTCAGAAATGCACAAACGGTCTGCACCATCTGGGCTTTGGTCATTGGCTTGATGAGGTAGTCACTTGCACCTGCAACGAGAGCATCGGCAATGACATCCTTGTGCGAGAGGCCGCTGCATACAATGATTGGTGGCAGTGCAGTATGTTGAGCCGCCGCCACGACGAGAAACTCAAAGCCGTTCATCACGGGCATTTCCAAATCGAGCAGCACGAGGTCATAAATGTGCTGTTCCATTTTTTCAATACCTTCTGTGCCGTCTGTTGCAATTGTAACTTCGACCGGAAGGTCAGTCAGAAATGCCCCATAGAGGTCGGCGGTCAAGAGGTCATCTTCAATGATGAGGATATGTTTTTTCATAGCTAATGTTGAGACTGTTCCGTTAGAGTTTTTTTTCAAGCCGCTCTTGGTAGGATGTTATAAATTAAACATTTTTTCGGACGAAGCCAATATCAATTTTTTTAATCTTGTGCGTTGCTTGTTGAAAACGGATTTTTTTCATAACGGCTTTTGATGTAAAATTGTCCCAATAACTTGAACAAAAAACCGAAACGGGGTCGTCCCGAAAAAACAAAAAAATGGAATTGGTCTATCTTATCGGGGAAATCGTACTTGCCTTTGCCGCGTGGGTCGTCATGGTTGCAGTTTATCTGTGGCTCGGCTTGGGGCTTGGTGTGAATCAAAATCGATTTCGATTCTTGGGGGATGTGGAAGCACGTTTAATTGAAAAACGGAAACTCAACGGCATCATCCCGATTGTGATTTTGCTTCTTGGCGATCCGGGGACGCTGGCGGTATGGTTTTACCGCGTCTCGCGTTTTTTACAAGTGCGTCACCTCAGCCCTTTAGCCTCATTGGTGCGGAGGCTTTCGATGTTTATCACGGCAGCAGACATTGCTCCGACGGCGGACATCGGGCCGGGCTTTATGGTTTGGCACAGTTTGGGGCTTGTGGTTGGTGGCGATACGAAAATCGGCAAGAACGTTCGGCTCTGCCAATGCGTGACCGTCGGGGCCAGAGCCGTATTGGGAGATAACATTACCATGTGGCCGGGAGCAAAGACGACGCTGGATGTCCGCATCGGCACAAACTCGGTCGTCGGGGCTAATGCCGTTGTTGCCAAGTCGTTTGAGGAAAACTCGGTTATCGGCGGCGTACCTGCAAAAAAAATAAAGGAGTTTGTTTCAGTCAAGCATCCGATTTTTCAGCACCTCGACATCAAACCCACCGAAGCGTTTATAGCTAAGGTCAAAGCCCAGCAAACCAAGCGGCGGCTGTTTAACTAAACGGAATTGGCTAAGAAAACGTATCGGATTATATTGCAACAGTATCAAGACCAATACGGAAACACAATAGAGATATGAGTTCATACAAAGGGCATTTGGCGGGAGGCGTTTTGTTTTTCATTCCGTTTGCATTCGGACTGGCTTACGTTTTCAACTTCGATAAAATCTCGCCGTTGCAATTTGCCTTGCAAGTTCTGACGCTCTTCGGCATCTGTCTGCTCTTTGCGTTGTGGCCGGATGTGGATATTAAAAGCAAAGGCCAGAAAATTTTTTATACGATTTTTTTCGTGCTCGACATCATTTTCATTTTGCAGGAACGCTTGCGGGAAGCGGCCTTTCTCGGCATCTTCGCCATGATGCCGATCCTTAGCAAGCATCGCGGCTGGACGCACTCCATTTGGGCGGTCTTCGTTGTGCCATTGCCGTTTCTCGTGCTGCCCATGTATTACACTTCTGCGAACAACTACGTCGGTCTGCCGTATTATTTGGCCGCCGTCACCGGATACCTCAGCCATCGATTTATGGACGGAATGTTCTTCGATAAAAAATCATCACGTTGAATTTTAAGCCCCGCAATGAAATATTAACGATCTCTTTTAACACATTTTACATGCCAAATCCCGTAACTTTTCGCACCGCCATCCTGACCGACTCGACGTGCGATTTGCCCAAATCGCTCATCGAAAAATTCGACATTAAAATTATCCCGATGTGCGTGACGTTGGACGGCACAACGTATATGGACGGCATCGATCTCACACCTCAAATGTTCTATCAAGTTTTGGACAGCCTTGTGGCCGTGCCGCAAACCGAGCCGCCATCCGAGTTACAATTCAGCATTTATTACAAAGACTTGTTCCGTCAATACGACAACGTATTGGGAATTTTCGTGTCGAGCAAACTCAGCCAAACGCACGCCAATGCCGAGAAAAGTTTTGTTGCGACGAGCAGTGACATTCAACGCCTGCGAGAACGGGCAAGCAATCCGCGTCCGATGAAAATTCATATCATCGATTCCAAGCAACTCTCCGCCGGACTCGGCCTGCTTG
>Ga0364918_10161_pt3 | contig 11702 bp, 6 predicted proteins | sample SorcelJu500001C6_2_FD_206957 | JGI IMG/M metagenome (GOLD analysis project Ga0364918, IMG submission 206957) | Enriched cells from Trout Bog Lake Hypolimnion, Wisconsin, USA - BchlTB.June20.5000.01.C6 | ecosystem: Environmental > Aquatic > Freshwater > Lake > Hypolimnion/Profundal zone | place... | reverse complement strand
TAAAGACTACGAAAACGGGAAATCGTTCGCGCGGCGGCGCATATTCTACCGATCGCCGGAAAAGAAACCTCATGGGAAGGATGCGGGGAGCTGCAGCCGCGCATCAAATTGACGGTTGAAGCGGAGGAGAGCGATCCACTGGCCGTGATCGTGCTGCTGCCAGACGAGGTCGCCGTGGAGCTGGCGGGCGAGCTCTACAGGCGGGAGGTCGTGGTGAAGGCCGAAGTAACGCACGTCAGCTGCACGACTGGCAGCGCCCAGCGTGAAATACGGCGAGTGCGGATCGTACTTTGTGGAGAAGATCAGGGCAGCGGAGTATTTTTCCGGCTCCTCGATGGCGCGTGCGACGCCCGCGGCGGTGAAGTCGGGAACAAGATAGACAGAGTAAGGCTGGGTGAGATAGCCGAGCTCGGGGCGGGTCAGCTCGTCGCTGACAGGCCATGCGGAGAGTACGGTTGCGCCGGGGTAGCGCTGGTCAAGTTGCTGGATGCCGGCCTGATGAAGGCGGATGACGCGGGCGTAGGTAAGGTTGTCTTCCGGGGCAAAACCGTAGGGGGGATTGATGAAGATTCCCGCGACGAAGGCGGCGGCGGAGAGAGCGGCCAGCGCGTGCCAGTAAGGAACGCGTCGATAGAAGGTGGCGACAGCGACAAGCAGGACCAGCGGATAGAAGGGCAGCAGATAGCGCGTAAGCAGCGCGCCGCCGAGAACGCTGAAGAGCACGGCATTGACCAGCAGCAAAAGAAAGATGCGGCGCAGGGCGGAGGGTGCAAGGCCGGGGCGGGGATCATTCGCTTCGACACCGTCATTCTTGATCCGGTCCGATAATTGTGACGTTGATTCACGCCCTTTCCGCAAAATAAGCGGAAGGGATAACGCACCCGGCGGGGGTTGGTCATCGTCGTCGGGGCGCGGGGTTAGCAGCAGGGCGGCGAGGGCCAGGCCGACGGGCACAAAGAGATTCATGTGCGCGGAGAGATGCAGGATGCGGTGCTCCAGCGCGGCCAGGAAGCGCGGGAAGGTGAGATTGGCCTGGGCGTTGTAGCGGAGAAACTCCGGATTGCCGAAGAGGAAGCCGGTTTTGAAGTAATGGAAGGCGTACCAGGCGGCCAGAGGCAGTACACAGCTCAAGAGCCACACGGACTCGCGACCCAGCCGGATGCGGGCCATGCCAGGGGCGCGGCGGCATTCAAAGAGGCTGACGGCAGCGAGAGTGAGCGGGATGACGATGGCCGTTTCCTTGGAGAGCGCGGCGAGAGCAAAGAAGAGTGCGGCGGCCCAGGGCTTGTGGGACGTACCCAATCTGTAAGCGGGCAGGACGTAGACCAATCCCCAGAGCGCACATGCGGCGGCGAAGATGTCAGCGTGGGCCAGGGAGCTCTGGGCGAACCAGACGGGGTAGAGGGCGGTGAGCACGACGGTCCAGAGGGCGACGGCATGCACACCGGTGAGACGCAGAGCCAGACGACCAACGGCCAGGAGGCCGAGCGAGGCGACGAAGAGCACAGCCAGGCGCGTGACCACGGGGTGAAAGCCAAAGAGCTTCCAGGCGAGCGCGAGATAGATGCCGGGCAGAGGCGGATGCGCATTGCTGAGCGTGGAGATGGGAATCAGCGAGCCGGTGCGGAAGAAGTCCCAGGCGGCGGGGATGTAGTAGCCGGCCTCGTCCCAGTAGTAGGGGAGGCTGAGCAGGGTGAAGTGGCAGACGCAGAGTGCGGCAAAGATGCCGGGGAAGACAAACCAGGCGGGGATTGGTGCGGGAAGGCGCGGCGGAATGAGGAAATTCCTGCGCAAAGCGATTGCTCCTGCCAGGGCCCGAGGTTGTATTCACAGGCCCTAGTTCACAGGCCCCTGCGGAAAGTTGTGGCCGTGCGGCTCCAGGTTGAGCTCGCCAAAGGCCTGCTCATACTGCGCCAGATTCTGCCCCAGCATGTTCCACAGAGCCTTGGTCTGCTGCGGGCTGAGGTAGATCGCGCTATGGTTGCGAATGGTGATCTGGTCGGGGACGTCGGAGGAAACCAGGCCGAAGACCAGTTGGAAGTCCCATACGCTGGCGCGGATCTGGACGCTGTTGGCGTAGGACTCGCGGTAGTCGGGGCTCTGGACGAGGTTCATTTGGGGCTGCTGCGGGGCTGGACTCATGGCTTCTCCAGATTACTCCGATGGGACGAAGAGGGCCGGGTGGCCGTGTGGAATTTTGGTGCGAAAGGGGGAACTGTATCTCCATGTGCCGAATACCCGTATAAACATTGGCTGAAGCGAATTTTTCATTTTTCCTCAGTTATGTTTTTGCAATGTTGGGTATCAGGCCATAGCAGATCACCATGGCTAATCGTACCTCTAGTTTAGTTCTGAACGCAAATATTCCCGGCATTGGCTGGCGTCGGGTAAAGCTCATCAAGGCCAAGAATGGCCGGTACAAGCCCGGCAACATGCTCTACAACGGGCAGGAGTTTGAGGCTCCGAACGGCACCTATCAGATTCGTCAGGGGTACTCGCAGAAGAGCAGGGTGATAAGGTACACCGCAGCTCGTGGATTCCTATGTAACGCTGGCAAGACGGCCGGGTACGAGGGGTCTAGCCTGCCCGGTCTTGTGAAAATCGGTCAACCAAGGGATGCTGCGATTGTGCAATCGTTCTCTCTGAGCAACCGAGGGCCTGAGGGTAGGATAGTGGAGACCTTCTGTATTGTTTTCCTCCCCTCCCGAAACCTCTGGGAAGGGAACTTGTTCTCCAAAATGCGTTGCCAAAGGCCGCCTGTGGGACCGAGAATACCGGTGAGGATCATCTATGAATCGCAGAGAGTTTTTAGGCGCAGCATCGGCCGTTGTTTTTACACAGGGGCTGCCCGCGGCTCAAGCCGGCGCGCCCACACGGGCGCTGAAACCGATGGCGCTGGGTTTGCTCATTTCGCCCTTCGGGGCGCCGGAAGAACGGCTCAAGCGGGTGCACGACATGGGGTTTTCCAACTGCTTCCTGTCGCTCGACGGCTATCTCGGAAATTTCACGCCGGAACTGGCGGTGCAATTTCGCGATCTGCTGGAAAAGTATGAATTGATTGCGACGACAGTGGAGGTGGTGGGTCCGGGGCCGCTGGTCTGGGACTTCCTGAGCGGGCCATCTACCATCGGCCTGGTGCCCCCGGCCACCCGCGAGGCGCGCATGGACGCGTTACGGCAGACTTCGGACTTCGCCAAACTGCTGAACATCGGCCAGGTGCAGACCCATTGCGGCTTCATTCCTGAGGATCCGGCAGATCCCAAGTATCCCGAAACAGTGAAAGCCATTCGCGCCGTTGCCCAGCACTGCCAGGCGAACGGGCAGTACTTTCTCATGGAGACCGGGCAGGAGACGCCAACCACCATGTCTCGGATACTGCGCGACGTGGCCATGCCCAACCTGGCCGTGGGCCTGGACACTGCTAACCTGATTCTTTACGGCAAGGCCAATCCAGTGGACGCGGTGGATATTCTTGGCCCGCACGTGCGCAGCATTCATGCCAAGGATGGCTGCTGGCCCACCGACCCGAGCAAGCTGGGTAAGGAGGTGCTAATCGGCACCGGGCTGGTCGACTTTCGCCAAGTATTTACTAAACTACATCGCATGGGCTACACCGGCGCGGTGACCATTGAGCGCGAGACCTCGGGCCCGCGGCAGATCGAGGATGTGCGCAACGAAAAGATCTACCTCGAAGGCATTCTGCGCGAGGTTCTTGCCTGAGAACGGCCGCAGGGCGATCGACACACTGACACAGCGAAAGGCACACCATGAAGCGCAGAGAATTTATTCAGACCACCGCCGGCGTTGCATCCGGACTGCTCTTACTCAAACCAAATACAGTCTTCGGCTACCCGGCCAACTCAGTTGTGCGGCTAGGGCTGCTGGGCTGTGGCGGGCGCGGGAAGCACGTGGCAACCTCGTTCTCGCAGAACACGGCGGCGCAGGTGGTAGCGCTGGCCGATCTGTTCCAGAACCAGCTAGACGCGGGCCGCGCGCACTTTAATCAGGTCAACGCCAGCCTCGGCCGCCAGCCGATCGACAGCAAGCTCTTGTTTCGGGGTCCGCATGCGTATGAGCAACTTGCCGGCTCGCCGGAAGTGGATCTGATTCATATTTCGACGCCGCCATTCTTTCACGTCCAGCATCTTGAGGCTGCCGTGGCGGCGGGCAAGCATGTGTACTGCGAAAAGCCAGTGGGAATCGATGTGAAGCAAGCAAAGCACGCGCGCGAAGTTGCCAAACGCGTCAAGGCTACGCAGAGCGTCGATGTTGGATTCCAATGCCGCAGCGCACCGCCCATCGCAGCCATTGCGGAGCGCATCAAAGGCGGGGCGCTGGGCAAGATCGCTTCCGTCAGCGCGTATTACTATGCGCCGGCCTCGACGGAGAAGGTATTTCCCGGCGCTTCGGCGGACGAGCACCGGTTGCGTAACTGGCTCTGGGACCGCACGCTTTCGGGAGACATTCTGGTAGAGCAGAACATTCACATAGTCGACCTGTGCAACTGGATCCTGGGCGCGCGGCCACTCAAAGCAACGGCCACGGGCGGACGGAACATCCTTACCCACGCCGGCGACTGCTGGGACAACTACCAGGTGGACTTCTCCTATCCCGACGATGTGCACGTCTCGTTTGCATCCACGCAGTTCGGCAGCTACGGACTGTTCGAGGCGGGGCTGCGACTGTTTGGGTCGGAGGGCGCTGCAACCATTTCCTACGCCGGGCCCGTCGAGATTGTGGGGACGCGGAAGTGGGCGTGGGAGCAGTCCACGGGGACATCGTCCGCCCAGGGCAAGTTCGCGACCAACGGAAACTTCGAAGACAATCTCGCCTTCGCCGATCGCGACAAGGAGCGCACGTTCATCGACAGTATTGTCAACGGCCCGGCGCACAACCAGATTGCGGCCGGCGTCGAAACCGCATTGAGCTGCATGATGGGGCGCATGGCGGGGCTCCGGGGCCGCGCGGTCACCTGGGAGGAACTGGATTCCCATGACGAAACCTACAAACTCGGCATGAGCCTGGAACAGTTCGCGTGAACGGGCAGCGGGAAGGCTAACAGGTGCGCTTTCATCGATTTCGGGCGCGCACTCCACTCGCGTACTCCTGACTGTGCTTACTTCGCTATCAGCTGATTCGGCCTCCCCAACAGGACCTCAGAGGGCAGGAACCGGCCGTGAATAGTTCCAACGCATATTTGCGGCTGCATCCAAACGGGAGTTGCACATGCGCCATCATCGCGGAGTTCGAACGGGAACTCATCAGCTCTCGTGTCCGCAGCGGCCAGGCGTTAGCGCGGGCACAACCATTGGGAAAAAGGATTAGGTGTCGTTTCACGGAATACATTATCCGCCGCGAAATCGCGGCTTGGACTTCTAATGAGCAGAAACCTCAGGCAGGATGTGGCACGCCACCACATCGTATTGGCTCGCAGAACTTGCCATCATTTTCACACGCAGCAACAACTCGAAATGCTTGAGTGGACCGGAAGGTGGAATACCACACTTCTGCAATTCCATCGAGAGGCGTGACATATCGGTGACTAATTTCCCCGCAGACTGGGTACCTTCTGCGCTGGCTCCGGCCAAAAGGAGAATATGCCCGTTCTGGTCGGGATTTCGAATAAAAGCGATGATTGCAAAGGATTGGCCTGTGGCCCCACCCCCACCGTTTGGGACATACTCAATTTGCTCTTGCTGGTGAGGGTGAACATTGCGGATACTTTCGAAGCCTGCATTGTCAACAACGAATCGGAAGTCCAACTGATCGTCGAATACAGAAATCCAGGGATCCGAACGTGGACTTCCAAGAAAAATGAAGTTGTCATCGGTTTTCAAATTCGAAAATTGAAGACTGCGAGCGCCTTGTACTACGATCTTTCTTGAACTGCTCTGCGCCAGCGCCGCAACTACGGCAGCGACCTGCGTGTCAACCAATGCTGCTCTGTGTCCCTGTAAAAGCTTCGAGCAGATTTCTTTCACTTCGGGTGTCAGAGTTTTTTGTGCGGGTATGTAGATGTGGTTTGCGTAGTCCGAAACCGAGATTGAACTGGAAGTGACGATTTGGATCTCGTCGATGTCAGGATCGCTGGCGATCAGATGTGTGGGATTGGGAGAAGTGAAAATCGCCGACCAGGGAAGGACCGAGACTGGCGCAAAAGAAGAGACCGAAACCGGTGGAGACTGGGTGTGCAAAGACCGCATCCACACGACGCCATATAGCAAGATGACAAACAGCGCTAGATTTAGAACGGCGAGCACGCTGGCGAGGGACAGCCAACGGCGCCCGGAGCGGCCTGTGGAGAGAACGGTTTCGTGGTCCAAGGGGGCGGGGGCGGCAAAAATCGGTTCCAGTGCAAACCCTGAAACCAGCCCGGAATTCTGGTGCGCTGCTGTTTCCGCGGGTTTATCCGAAGGTCCTCGGTGCACATTGCTGGCATCAACCGAATCCGGTTTGCTTTGGTCCCCTGAACGTGAACTCTCTACTGTCCACCCTCTGGAAGAATGCGTTGACTGTGCTTCGAGGGTCGTTTCGACCGTCAGCGCAGCGCCGGATGAACTTGATGGTAATAAGGCAGGCAGTGGAACATCTTGTACTGACTTGATTGAATAAAAAACAGGAACATAATGCCCGCGCGGAATATCGACACGAAGAAGCTCGTCCTTACCTTCGGTTCTGAAGTATTCTTCCAGGCGCTTGCGTAAGAGGCGGGCGTAGTTGCGGACGATGTTGTCTTCGCCGGGATTGTAACTTGCGGGGCGTCCTAGTGCGTTGACGCCTATCTGGTGCTCATTGATTTCACAGCCTCTTCCGCACAGTTCCCGTTCGCAGACATAGAGCAAAAAGCTGATAAGGAATGACGACTTCTCAAAGCTCTTGCTGGCTGCGATTCTGCGCGCAAGTTCCCAGCGGGGATCGCCGGGCAAAGAACGCACGGAGTGCAGATCTGATTCTTCGCTGCCACTCAACGGTATGGCCTGAGGCATCGAGACACACTCCTACCACCGGGACGCTCTATCCAATGCGGGTCCACGAATATCTCTTTAGTCAAAGCCGCAAGGGCGACGGGCTAAGAGCGGACCCAGACAATCGTCAAGACCTTCATGCGAACCAGGGCAAATGGACGATGGGACGCTATGCACACGTGTAATGATAGCCTTTCCACGGTGTAATGGCTACTAAAAAAACCGGGTGGACGCCACCACTAAGCATCATGTTATAAACAACTTATGGGGATATGCCAAAATTTATCACACTCTATACACCGGGGAAACACCTTGACAGGCCCACACAATGCCCGTAAGGTGCTTCCGAGATAGGCTCAACCCCTGTCGATTGCAGGACTTAAGAAGATGGTTTTCAGCCAGTTGAGGATGAGGCTCAGCGATCTTCAAACCATGTAACTCGAACCGGGATAGCTTGGCATCGTTTTTCCATGAGAAAGATGCGCGCGCTCCCATATGCTAGGCCCCGTTATGGACCAAACACGGCAAAGCTCCGTGCTGGCGTTCTGCGACTTAGAAAGCCGCAGACTCATCGTGCCTTGTGTCCAATCAGTATCCAGAACAATTCAGAACCCTGAAAGGAGTCAAAGAGAAAAATGACAACATTGAGTTTATTCAAGAGGCTTGTCGGCGCCGCAGTAGTTCTCCTTCTCGGCGTATTCATCTGCTCGACTGCCAATGCGCAATTCGAGACCGCGTCGGTCCTCGGCTTTGTGCATGACAGCTCAGGCGCAGCAATCCCAAACGCCAAAGTTACTCTCGTCAACACGGCCACAAACGTGGAGGTGACGGTAACGTCGGATGCACAAGGGCAGTTCACATTCACCAGCGTACGCGTCGGTGAGTACAAGGTAAAAGCGGCAGCACCAGGGTTCAGCGAGGCGCAGACTGAACTCTTCTCGGTTCAGGTGAACGCGCGCCAACGCGTCGACGTGATGTTAAAACCCGGTGCGGCCACCGAAACGGTGATGGTGACCGGCGAAGTCGCCCTGCTTAACACGGAAGACAGCGAACGCGGTCAGATTATCTCCGCCCGCGATGTCAACAACCTTCCGCTGAATGGCCGCGCATACGCCGATCTGGCGCTGCTGACCCCCGGCGTGCGCGCGAACAACCTGGAAAACCAGACGGTGACCAGCCGCGACGCTTCCTACAACGTGAACGGCCAGCGCAGCGAGTTCAACAACTTCATGCTCGACGGCCTGGACAACAACGCTTACGGCACATCGAACCAGAGCTTTTCCAATCAGGCCATTCAGCCTTCGCCAGATGCTATCAGCGAGTTCCGAGTAGAAACGGACAACTATAGCGCTGAGTACGGTCGCGCTTCCGGCGCCGTCTTCAACGTCAGCATCAAGAGTGGCGGCAACCATATTCACGGCAAACTGTGGGAGTACGACCGCAACACGGTCTTCAACGCGATTGGACCCTTCACTCCTCCGACCAACGTCCTCACCGGAAAGCAGGTAAAGCCAGTACTGGTGAAGAACCAGTTCGGTGCTTCGATTGGTGGTCCTGTTCCACGGTTCCTGCGGGGCAAGATTTTCTACTTTGGCGACTACGAAAGCAACCGCCAGGTGCAAGGTCAATACTCCGCTTCGACCATTCCCAATGCCAGTCAGCGCCAGGGCATTTTCCTCGACACAACTGGCGCGCCTGTTCCGTTGCACAATCCATTGACTGGCGCAGTGTACGCCAACGGCGTGATTCCACAGACGGATTGGAGCAACCTTGCCAAGCTCGTTATTCCGGTCCTGCCTGCGCCTAATGTAGCCGTCTCTGGATCAACCGGCTTTACCAACAACCTGGTCAACATACCCAAAGCAAACTTTCTCGATCACCGCGCCGATGCGCGTTTTGATTTCTTTCTCAGTCCGCGCACCACGGCGTTCTTCCGCTGGAGCTATCACCGTCTCAACATCGTAGATGCACAGCCGCTGACTGGACCGGCGGGCGGAAACGCCAACGGCACCATTCACGATTACAACAAGCAGATTGCGGCAGGCTACACCCATCTGTTCAGCCAGAACTCGATCCTCGATGCGCGCGTTGGCTTTACCTGGACCCTGGGCGGCAAGTCGCCTTATGGATCCGGACAGCCCAGCCTCATGGTTCAGGCCGGCATCCCCGGACTGCCCACCGATCCCATCGTCTCGCGCAGTCTCAGCGCCGAAAGTGTCAGCGGTTTCTCACAATTTGGAGCGCAGACCAGCAATCCTCAGTTTCAGAATCCGTTTGTCATCAATCCCAAGCTGAACTACACGTTGCTGAAAGGCCACAACAGCGTCAAGGTCGGATTTGAGTACATGGCCATCAACACCGAAATCGACGACTTCAATCCGGTCTATGGGCTGGACACCTACGGCGGCGCATTCAGCTCCGGGCTTTCGATTACGAATTCCGGTTCCTATGCGAGCAGCGGCGACACCGGCATCAAGCAGGCCGGATACCTGGCTGACTTTATCCTTGGCGCTCGCAGCGCTTACCAGTTGAACAACTTCCGCATCGTCAACTACCACCAGAGGATGAACTTCGCCTACGTGCAGGATGACTTGAAGTTGGGGCGCAAACTCACCATCAATGCGGGAGTGCGCTACGAGTTGGTAACCCCGCAGTATGTGGACGGAAATCATCTTGCCAACTTCGATCCCAGCACGAACACGCTGGTCCAGGCCACGTCCGGCTCGGTCACCCAGCGCGCGTTGGTCGGCATGCCGAAGCTCGATTTCGCACCGCGTATCGGCTTCTCTTACGGGCTGAATAGCAAGACCGTACTTCGCGGCGGATACGGAATCAGCTATGACCAGTTCAACCGCGAGGGCGGCGAAAACCTGCTTGCTTACAACGGGCCGTATATCGTCAACTCCTCCATCACGCAAAAAGCCACCACGACAGTGGGCGGTGTTGTAAACATCACCACTCCCTGCGCGACGAATGCTCAGAACGCCAACTGCTTCAGCCCAACGCAACAAGGCTTTGGCGTCGACTTCGTGAGTGCTGCCGGATTCAGCACCGCGCTGGCGCAGACCCGCTACATTCCCAAGAACATTTCAACCGGCTACGCGCAGGCCTGGCATTTTGGCATCCAGCGGACGCTCATGCATGGCACTCTCCTCGACGTTTCCTACGTCGGCGAGCATGGTGTGAAGATCTGGGTGCTCGACGATATCAACCAGGCACCGCCCAACGTTCCGTCGGCCACATGCAGCAATACGGTAACCACAGGTTGCGTGCCGCTGCTCAACCGGCGCCCAATCACGGGCTTCACCGGTATTGAAGGATCATCCAACGCCGGAATGATGATCTACCACGGCGCACAGGCAAGGCTTGAGCATCGTTACTCAAACGGTCTTTACCTGCTGAATGCCTTCTCCTATTCCAGAACCATCGACAACGCGTCGGGCCATCTGGATACACCCAACAACGACAACTCGCGCGTCAATCTTGCAAATCTGAAGGGCGAGCGTGGACAGTCGGCTTATAACCAGCCGCTCAACAATACTCTGACTGCGATCTGGGATATGCCCTTCGGTCGTGGCCGCCACTGGGGTACATCTGCCAACCAAGCCATGCAAATTATCGCCGGCGGCTGGCAGGTCTCGGTGATCGAAACCGCTGCCAGCGGTCAGCCGGTCAACCTGATCTATTCTGAGCCGTCGCAGTTCGATGTCAGCGATTTGCTCAACTATCGCCCCAATGTCTCGGGCAATCCGAAATCGCCGCGTGGACTTTGGGTAAAGGGTGCAACCTCGCTTACCGGCTATCTCAGCTCAGCCACCGTGACGATTCCCACTGATGTAAGCAAGCCTTACGGCAATGCCGGCAGAAACTCCCTCCGTGACAACCCGCTCTATCAGACCAATGCAGGTTTGCATAAGGAGTTTCAGCTTTGGAGCAAATCCTCCAATCTGGATTTCCGCTGCGAGGCATTCAACCTGCTCAACAACGTCAACTACACGGCGCCAGACTCCAACCGCGCCAACGGTTCGTTCGGCAACATCACTGGCTTCTTCCCACCGCGCCAGTTGCAGTTGGCGCTCAAGCTGAACTTCTAACCAGAGAAGCGAGACAGTGTCGATTACACGCCGGCAATTCGGAATCATTTCGGCAGGTGCTCTCGGTTCAACCCTCACGCGCTCGTTATGGGCGCGTGAGGCCTCCTCCGCAATTTCTAATCGCTGCTTCTATTTCGCCGTAATAGCCGACTCGCATATCATCGACGGCTTCTATCATGGTCAGGAAAGCAGTGCCTTGGACACAGATAGCCTGCAACACTCTGCTGCCAACCTGATCTCCGCGCGCACACTCATAAACAGCCTTCATCCGCCCATCGAGCAGGTATTCCTGGTTGGCGATTACTTTCACAACTACCCATCCACCGAATATGACTTCTACTTCAAGAACAGGCACGGGCTGCCGCCTCTCGGACGAGCTAACCTCAGGCACGGTCTCCTTCTCTCCGGGGCGCAGGGCAGGCATATATCCATGGACGGCATAAAACTCATCGAGCGGTCCTTTGGGTCCGATGGACCAGGGAAGCAGAGTGTCCTCGAGAGATCGCTTGCGGACACCGTCGAAGGCGACCTGCAGATCGAAGTTCCGCACGCCTTTGAACCACGCGTCAGCAAACCAGGGGGCGGCGTGATTGCCGTTCATGCACGCCTCGGGCCCTGTAACGAGGGCACACGTGGGCATCAT
>Ga0364918_10201_pt1 | contig 11809 bp, 9 predicted proteins | sample SorcelJu500001C6_2_FD_206957 | JGI IMG/M metagenome (GOLD analysis project Ga0364918, IMG submission 206957) | Enriched cells from Trout Bog Lake Hypolimnion, Wisconsin, USA - BchlTB.June20.5000.01.C6 | ecosystem: Environmental > Aquatic > Freshwater > Lake > Hypolimnion/Profundal zone | place... | reverse complement strand
GTGTATCAGTTCAGTCTGGGCTTTCAGTCTTTCCGTGTGGTCCACCCGCATTTTTTCGGCCATGGCCAAAGCAGTCAACAGGCTCGACGACAGTGCCGCCGTAACAAAATTGATTGTCCCGATTATCCCGTTAATACCTAACGCAGCGGCAATTACCTCAGAGCACCAGGCAAATATGGTGATACTGATTGAGGCGCAGTACCACATTGCGACCGTAGTTCGTGACAACATGACAATGCGGACTATCAGGAAAACCAGTAACGTACCTGCAATGAACGAAATGACCCAGAGTATGGGAATAAAGGTTTTGTAGGGCAATATTAATGCGAAGACCAGGAACGGAAGACATGAAAATTGCAACAATCGCAATATAACTACATAGTTTATCTTGGCAAGTTCATCGCGAAACAAGTTTTTGAACAGCGTGACAGTGAGTATGGAATACAGCGCAAAGGTAATCATGCGCATTTCAGACAGCCATTCTTTCGCTACGGCATACCCCAGCCACTCTGTGTCCCAGCCTAAAGATTGCGCTGCGACGCGCAGATTGAGGACCAACCAGACAGCAAACAGAACCGCCGATTGTTCGCGGTTAATCAGGGCCGTAATTAATATGAACAGAGTGAGCAGAATCATCCCGCCGTCCAGCAGGCCGGAATTGCGATGAAACTCCTGAGAGGACAGTTTTAACTGCGCAGCGCTCCACTGCGCAACTTCGATTCTGGCCGGACCAACAAAGTGCATGCGACACAATATGCTGCGCGGCGTTACTGCAGAATCCAGCGCCAGCGCAAAACCTGCCTTGACTGTGAATATGCCGCCTTCGGAATGCGTGCGGTTGCTGCTTCCTATCGGGCGCAAAGTCTGTGCATCCCAACAGGCAATATCGGTTGCGTGACGGGATGGAAACTCGATCACCTCCGAAGCTTCCGGTTTTTCAGCTTCGGTGACAAAGGAAATCCAGAAAGGCTGTTCCGAAAGCCGGGTGCTGTAGCGCCGCGCCTCGGGTTGCTTTTCCACCAGTGTCAATCCCTGACCAACAGAGTCTGCATCGGTAGATGCTGCAATCACACGAATATTAAGGTTATGGCCTTCGACTTTTGGATATTCAGAATCCCAGAAAACAACAGCGACGATCGATACCAGGACAATCAGTATGGGTACCACATAGATCGAGATGCCACGCAACACGTGATCCAAAAGCTGGAAATAGAAGTTGTCGGCAGATCGGGGGAAAACAAAATATTTCCTCATGGAATCTTTTATTCTGTATTGCGCAGAAATCATTTCTGCAAAACGTCACTGTAGCAAAAAATTTCCGTTAAGCAAATTGAAATAAGACTGGGAAATAAAAATAGTCTGCCCAAACAACTTTGGGCAGGATTTAGGGCGCTTACTGGTTGGCGAATATCGTCGGAGTGCGAAAAATTGCGTTTGAGGCAGACCATTTCTTTGGAACGATGCCGATGTCGATATCGTCATGCTGGGTGTGAACAAAGAAATTGAATAAAGGCTGATTACTTTCGGCCCATCGGTCATGCGCCAGATTGACCCCTAATGCCAGCACTCTGTGCGGGATATTATTAACATGCTTCAGAGGAATATAACCCATGCCAGGATAGATTTCTTCAAACTGCATGCGATCGTAGTCGCGATCAATCGGAGCCCGTCCGGTAGCGATCATCCATTCGATTCCATTTTGCTGACAGTATTGAAAATAAGCCTTGCACAGCGCGTATCTGACAATTCGCCCTTCTTTTCCCTGCACACCCAGACGGGTTGCTTCGGACAGCGAGCGATTATGCAGCCATTCAGGCAGTTCGATAGATTGCTCCAGCTCAAGTGGATTGAACTGATTAGTCTGAATTCGGAGTGTGCCGATTGGTGAACCGTCCAATTTCGACTCAGCCAGCAAAATAACCACGCCGTCCTCAAAATCGGCATGCTCGGGATGCCTGAGCAATTCCGCAAACTCAGGAACATGGCGTGCATAGGCCGCCTGGCGAACCTGAATTGCCTTCTCGAGATCATTTCCGTTCTGAACTAATCGCACCGTAAACGGCAGTCGTTCTTTTTTTAATGCTGGCTCAATTTGGACAGGGGCACGCGGGAGATTAAAGTTCAGTTTAATTCCGGCTGAGGGGCTCATGGCATTATCTATTTGCTTGTTCATCGTAAATTCCATTTCTATAAAAGGATTGTATTGGTCAAAACAAAAAATCTGAAAATACGATATTCAATTGCGCATATAGACCAAAAGCTCTGCACCATTAATCCGTCAAACATGAATGGATGCGGGCCAGTCATACAGCAGCCTGAATCAGCAATGCTCTTTTATGCGATTAACCCAGCGTCAAACCTTTACACAGTCCAGATTTTTAACGCGGGAATATCAATACGGCCGGCATAAGTGATTTAATTCAGACCGGACCATACATACAACACCACAGCGACGATTAAATTATGGCTTTCAATAACAATGTTGCAAGCGCAAAGAAGAAGCACTTTTACATGCTATTTCATCTGCTTGTCACCATAATCGGAGAACTTCAGCCTGATTGGAAATGGACAACAGTTTTGCTCAAGCAACTTACAGGGGGGGGGCAAAATGCAACTGTGCATTGACAGGCAATCCAGATTCGACCTGAGGGCTGCGGTGAACCTGGAAGGGAGGGACAGATAAATGAAGTGTGGCAGAGTGCAGGTCGCCGCGACGCAGTGGATGCAGGACTGCGATTTGCCCAGGATCAGGCAATATTTGCTGTTCAGTGAAAAGCCCGGGTCACAATCAGGGGTTCAGCTGTGCCCCGGGGACAGATCAGACTTTCTGGCGCGCGGAATCCAGGATCGTCAAATCGTAGTTTGATAGGGCTGACTTTCTGAGTTTAAAGGAAATGGATCAGATACATAGCAACACCATCAGGACAAAAAAAAAGCACCCCGGAAGGTGCTTTTCAAGCTTGTCATGCGCGCCGTTCAGGCATAGCGCCGTAATCTGAATGAAAAATCCTGCAGTGACTGAATTCCAGACTCTTCGGCACGCAGGCACCAGTCCTGCAGTTTTTGCAGCAACTGCTCCCGGGTGTCGTTAGAACGCTCCCAGATCACATTTAACTCAACGCGCATTTCGTGCATGGTCTGTAAAGCTTTACTGTGCGCAAACAGCTCTTTTAACTGCTGAATGTCCACTGCCTGTAATTTGGCCGGTTCGCATTGCAGTAATTTTTTGCTTCTGGCCAGGAATTCAGCTTCCAGATTGGCCTTGTCACGCAAATGTGCCAATTCAACACGCCACATCTGCTTTAAAGATTTCGTGTATTTGGCCATAACTTCATAGCGGTTGGTAATGACAGACTGCAACGTCATTTGATCGACCACGGTCTTGCCGGACAATAATTTAGGTTCAGGAGCAACTTTTTTAACTTTGGCCAAACCCACACTTTGCAGCATCTGAATATATAACCAGCCGATATCAAACTCATACCATTTAGTTGAAAACTTGGCTGAGGTTCCAAAAGTATGATGATTGTTATGCAATTCTTCACCGCCGATCAGGATTCCGATAGGAACGATATTGGTCGATGCATCTGCACAGTCATAATTGCGGTAGCCCCAGTAGTGACCGATACCATTGATAATGCCGGCGGCATTAACAGGTATCCACATCATCTGTACGGCCCAGACAGTAATACCAATAGCACCAAACAATGCAAAATCAATAATCAGCATTAACGCCACGCCCTGCCAGCTGAAACGCGTATACAAATTCCGTTCAATCCAGTCGTCCGGCGTTCCGTGGCCATACTTGATCATGGTTTCTTTATTTTTGGACTCGGCGCGATATAACTCGGCGCCCTGCCAGAATACTTTTTTGATTCCGCGGGTAACGGGACTGTGCGGGTCTTCTTCGGTTTCGCATTTGGCGTGATGTTTGCGGTGTATCGAAGCCCATTCTTTGGTAACCTGACCGGTAGTCAGCCAGAGCCAGAAGCGGAAAAAATGACTTGGAATGGAATGCAGATCAAGCGCCCGGTGTGCCTGGCAGCGATGCAGGAATATGGTTACGCTGACAATGGTGATATGCGTCACTACCATCGTAAAGATAAATACTTCCCATCCTGTGGCGCGGGTCAGGCCATTCGCAATAAAATCCAGAACCATACTAATAAAGTTACTCAAAATATATCAACTCCTGTTTAAAAGATGTATTTGTGGCTGTTTTAATTTGTAAAATTACAATTTTTTACCACTATTCTTTTTTACTTGGACGGCATTGTACTCGAATTTAAATATACCCAGTAAACTAAGAGGGTTTTCTGCCAATGTCAGGTATACAGAATAGTTCCGAACGGAAATGAATGCCAGTTATTTAGCTTCGGAATTGATGACACGAATTTCATGTTGTGGATATGGAACTTCAATATTTTTTTCTTTTAACAATTTCCATATGGCGCGATTAACGTCGGATAACACGGCCGTCTTGCCGTTTTCCGGATCAACTATCCAAAATCCGACTCTCAATTCCAGACCACTCTGACCGAAATTAATCAGATTTGCAGCCGGCCTGTATTCGGCCGATACCCGGGCTACCGTTTTCACAACGTCCTCCAGCTGGGGCAGTAACACTTCGATATCGGTATCGTAGGCCACTGCAAGGTCGGTACTCATCCATACTGACCTGTCGGTCAATGACAGATTCTGAACCGGGGAAGAAACCAGCATTTCATTCGGAATAATCGACTCAACACCGTCCAGACCTTTGAGCACGGTATAGCGGGTATTGATCCTGGTGACTTTGCCGCTGTATTTATCCACCGTGATCAAATCATCGATAGACATACTGCGATCCAGCAAAATAATGAAACCCGATACGTAATTACTGGCAATTTTTTGCAAACCCAGTCCCAGCCCTACCCCCAGCGCACCGCCAAACACCGACAGCACCGTTAAATCAATGCCAACCAGCGACAGACTGATTAATACCGCAAATAAAATTAACAGACTGCGGCCCAGCCGGCTTAACACCAGACGCACGGAAGTGTGAAGGGTGCTGACTTTCATCAGACGTTTCTCTAGTGCGGCACTGGCCCAAAGGGCGAGCAATACTGTCAGCGCAACGGAAACCATCGCCTGCAAAATTTCAGTAAAGGAAAGTTTGGTGTGGCCGAATGAAATAACACTGTCATCCATGAATCCCACGACATCCGGCAGCAATCCGGTGTAGTACAGGACCGCGACCAGCCACACGGCCCAGGAAAACATTTTTTCAAGCAGCAGGTGGATTGCCCCAATTTCGGCACCGTTGCCAAAAATTCTTCTGGACAGATAAATGCCGAAACGGATCAGCGCTAACGAGCCGAAGATTGGAATCAGAAGAGTCAGCAAATAGACATGCTGATACTTCAACAACAGGATTTTGCAGATGAACAGCAGACCCCACATCAAACCGGGAAACAGTATCCGTAAAAACGTCTGCGCCACTTCCTTTTCTGAAGCCTGCGCGTGGGCATCAACTGGAAAACGTGCCCGCAACGAACGCGCGATGACGTAGCTCAGCAATATGCACAGTGTAACGACGGCAATCTGCCACCACACCCTGGTTTCGTGAAGGTCTGTCCAGGAATCGGCGATGAGATTGAATGGCATGGTTCAGATACCCGAAACGACTGCTGCTTTCTTGCGACAGAATGCCGCCGCAAAGAAACCATCTGTCTCGTGCTGCTCTGGCGACAATTTCAGATAGTCCTGCATATCCAGATGCACCTTTTGTTCTGCCAGGATACTGCTCACAGGTATCAATTCAAAATCCGGATGGGTTGCCAGAAACTGTTCGGCAATCGCTTCGTTTTCTTCACGTAAAATACTGCAGGTGGCATAAACCAGACGCCCGCCGGCCTTCACCAGTCGGGCAGCGCTGTCCAGTATGGCAGCCTGCTTCACGTTCAGTTCGGCAATGGCGCCTGGCAACTGACGCCACTTCACATCAGGGTTACGGCGCAAGGTTCCCAGACCGCTGCACGGCGCGTCGACCAGTACCCGGTCAATTTTTCCCGCCAGGCGTTTGATTTTTGCATCGCGCTCGTGCGCAATCAAAACCGGATGGACATTGGAAAGCCCGCTGCGCGCCAGTCGGGGCTTGAGCTTGGCAAGACGCTTGTCTGAAATATCGAATGCGTACAAACGGCCGGTATTGCGCATGGCAGCACCCAGAGCCAGCGTTTTCCCGCCAGCGCCGGCACAGAAATCGACTACCATTTCACCACGTTTGGCGCCAACAATCTGTGCCAGCAACTGACTGCCTTCGTCCTGAACTTCGATCGCGCCGCTTTTAAACAAAGGTAAATTTTGCAGTGACGGTTTCTTCAGAATGCGCAATCCGTCCGGCGCAAACGGTGTCAGCTCGGCCTGTATCGGCGCCAGTGCCAGTTCAGCCTGAACGGCAGCACGATCCGATTTCATTGTATTCACACGCAGATCCAAAGGAGCGGGTCTGTTGGTGGCCTGCGCAAATTTCAACAGACCTTCTTCACCTAACTGATCGGTGAGTTTTTGAAACAGCCAGTCAGGCAAATTGACACGCAGCGCCAATGGCAGGTGCGAACGATCCATCTGCATGACACGGGTCAGCCAGTCGGTCTCAATATCCGACAGTCCACCCAGTGAATCGATACCGACTCCATCGGCCAGGGCCAGCAGCGCCATGCGCCGGATCAGCGCACCACTACCCGACTCAGAAAAGCTGGTGTACACCGCTTTATTCCGCAACAGGCCATAAATGCTCTCTGCAATCACGCCACGCTCGCGCGCACCCAAACGAGGATGATCTTTAAAATAGCGGGACAGCGTACTGTCAGCCGGGGCAGTAAAGCGCAAAATTTCACGCAAGACTTCTTCCGTGTGACCAATGATGGCGGGAGGCAAACGCATGGGGAATTTCTTTCTATAATTTTACTGCGGCGAAGATCTGATGCAAAACGAATCAAGTCAACCAGGCAAACTCAGTTTGCCTTCTACAATCTGACGAATCACACGGGGATACAAAAGGTGTTCCTGCTCCAGAACACGGTCGGCCAGACTGTCTTCGGTATCATCGGGAAGGACAGCCACCCTGGCCTGATCCAGAATCGGACCATGATCCAGTTCGGCAGTCACCAGATGTACGGTGACGCCATGTTCGGTCACTCCGGCCTGCAACGCCTGCCGGTGCGTATGCAATCCTTTGAAATCGGGCAGCAGCGAGGGGTGAATGTTGAGCATTCTGCCGGCATAGTGATTTACAAAGCCGGGCGTCAGTATGCGCATAAAACCGGCAAGCACAACCAGGTCCGGCGCGAACTGTTCGATTGTCTTGAGCAGGACCGCATCAAACTGCTCACGCGTTGAATAATCCTTGCTGACGACTGCTGCCGTTGGAATATGATGTGAGCGGGCAAAAACCAGACCTTCTGCATCGGCCCGATTGCTGATCACTGCGGCAATCTGTGCGGGCCACTGCTGCGCTTTTGCTGCTTCGACAATGGCCTGCATATTGCTGCCACGTCCAGAAATCAAAATAACAATTTTTTTCATCGCAGCATTGTACAGCATCTTGCCTTCATCCAGATGATTTCCGCGCATTGGTCCAGTCGCCAAAGAAAGCCCGAACATCCTCTTTCACGTTCATTGCATCAGAAAATCCGAGTGCGATCAGTTCGTTGGTAAAGCTGGCTTCGAAAAGCAGATAGGAGGCCAACGCCGATCCACGCACCTCCGTTGCGCCTATGCCTCCCAGCATAACCCGTATTGGTGCCGGCAGACTTTTAATATGACGGGTCGCGATTTCATCGATCCGCTCAGACGGCGCAATGACCAATGTTTGTACCGGACGCAATGCCGAGCTGCCCCTCATTTCCTCTGGCAGCATGGAAAGTGTCTTATTGATACGATTCATTCTTTCAATATCTACCGCCAGACTGTCCAGAAAAATGCTGGACATGGCGTGACCGGCAATTTGTGCAATGCTGGGGTAGGCGGGAGACTCCGGAATGTCACGCCTGACTTCAGACATACGGCCGGCCCCGATGATCAGCACCTTTTGTGCCCCGAGATGAATCGCCGGAGAAATCGGCGCCAGTTGGCGCATGGACCCGTCGCCACAATATTCCAGCGCCCCATTCCAGTTCAGCGGGATGGATGGAAATATAAATGGAATGGCCGATGACGCCAGCAGATGTTGTACTGAAATAAAATCTCGTTGCGCCAGACGTTGTGACCGCACCCACGGTTCAATATTCGCCAGAGTCTGATAGAAAGTCAGATGCATGCCGGAGGTATAGGAGGACGCGGTAATTGCCAGCGCGTGCAGACTGCCGGAAGCCAGTCCGGCGTCCAGTCCGGAAAAATCCAGGACCTTGTCCAGCAAATCAGCCAGGGGCGAATTATCAAACAGGGAACTGGGTCGGGTTTTCATCCATTTGCGCAACATCCAGCCCACGGACAGTACTGACAGCCAGGTTGCTCCAGACCGCATCATTGCCAGTGAGTCTGCCTTATAAACCTGATGTGCTTCGATATTCGACCAGATACGTTCCAGGCGACGCAAGCCGCCGCCAAAATTATCGGCGCTGCACGCCAGGGCCGTTGCATTAATCGCTCCGGCGGATGTGCCGCAAATGATAGGAAATGGATTGTGGGTAGCCGGCCAGCCGGCTTCTTTCAAAAGGTTGGCAACTGCTCTCAATACGCCAACCTGATATGCAGCACGGGCACCGCCGCCAGTAAGGATGAGTCCGGTTTTTGAGTAATCCGTCATAACTTCCATATGGATAGGTTAAACACAGGCCCACCAAAAGGCGCAGGCTATCGGCAATAGTCTGCGCCAGTTTATTACCCTTGGGGAAAATTGTCATGCGGGATTATTCATTTCGTCCCGCATGCGTCCACACCTATTTCGGCTGCATGCGGATTGCGCCGTCTAAACGGATCGATTCACCATTGAGCATCATATTTTCAATGATCGCTTTTGCCAGCTGAGCGTACTCGTCCGGCTTGCCCAGACGCGAAGGAAACGGCACGCTCTTACCTAATGCGTCCTGCACTTCCTGCGGCATTCCCAATAACATTGGCGTTTCAAAAATGCCAGGTGCAATCGTCATGACCCGAATCGCATTGCGCGCCAGATCGCGCGCCATGGGCAATGTCAGACCAACGACAGCCGCTTTGGAAGCAGCGTAGGCTGCCTGCCCCATCTGACCGTCAAATGCAGCAACGGATGCGGTGTTGATCAACACGCCACGCTCACCCTGCACAGTGGGTTCAGTCTGGGAAATGGCGTTGGCTGCCAGCCTGCACATATTAAAGGTACCTACCAGATTGATATTAACGGTACGCTGAAATACGTCCAGCGGGTGTGGGCCGTCTTTCCCCACTGTTTTCACGGCCGGTGCGACGCCCGCGCAGTTAATCAGTCCGCGCAGCGTGCCCATCGAAGTTGCTGCTGCAATCACGGCCAGGCCATCGGCTTCAGAAGTCACATCACACCGGACAAACCGGCCCTTCAATTCAGCGGCCAATTTCTCACCTGATGCAGCCTGAACATCGGCGATCAGCACTTTGCCGCCATTCGCAGCAATCATGCGGGCCGTAGCTGCACCAAGACCCGAAGCACCGCCCGTTACAATAAAAACATTATCCAGAATCTGCATTTTATATCTCCTGTTTGAACATGCCCCAAAAAGGCATGGATTTACGTTAACGTTAACGTCACATTATAATGGCAATCTGGCGCGTCGTCACATCGCCGACCGATTCGCTGCATGTTTCGTGCTTTTCAGGCAAACTGAATGGCACATCATCCGGGAGTGTAGAAAATACAACATAGAGCGCTGTATTTTCGACAGCATTCACTCGGTCAAATCCGTCTTTTCGCCGTTACTTTGCGATTTCAGTATTAAAAATGACGCTAACTTCCCGATTAATCGGAACTGCGGGCTGTCTGCATCTCTTTTTCCCTATGTAAATTGTTTCGTTTCAGCTAGTATTCACCCGGTGGGTAACATTCCGATTGAAGTTATCAGTTTTAACATGGACTTGATACATGAATCCCACAGTCTCTACCGATATAACCATTTTCATCTGCAACGTTTCAAGCTTAACAATGACATCTAATTTAACTGCCACCGCCGCTCCCGACCAACTGCAGGAACCATTGGACGACGAATTTATCAGTTTCCTGGAAGATGATGAAGTCATATCAGAGTCAATCCTGATAAAGCCGTGGAAAGTGTTGGTAACGGACGATGATCAAACCGTGCATGACTCAACCGTACTGGCATTGAATGGAGTAACGATACACGGCAGGCCGATTCAATTTCTGCATGCGCACTCGGCCGGGGAGGCACGTGCCGTTCTGATTGCCAATCCGGACACGTCAGTAATACTGCTGGATGTTGTAATGGAAACCATGGACGCGGGATTGCGTCTGGTCGACATCATACGCGGCGAGCTGAACCTGCACAATTTGCGTATCGTCATCCGCTCAGGCCAGCCGGGCGGTGTCAACACTTCGCATGAATCATACAAATCATTTGTGGATTCATTTACCATCAAATCCAAGATTACCCGGTCGGCGTTAATTGAAGTGCTGGAAGAGATGCTGTCACTTTCCCCGGAAATATAAACCCGCCGTCAGTTCGCTGCCCGGGCCAGGGTCCAGTCTTCCAAAACCGCCTGAAAACGCTGCTCGAACTGGTCGTTCAGCACTACAGGCAATGTGCACAGTGCGCATAAGTTACTGGTATAGCTCTCGGAAACCCCGCGGTTTTTCATCGCTGATTGCAAATCCTTTACCTGCAATGCCAGACGTTGCGGCATGAGCTCCGCAGGACTGGGCAAATTTCTCATCAACTCCAGTCGCAGCAGGTGTTCAGCAAACCTGACGGCATTGGCGTGCCTTTCCTGAACCTGTCCATCGAGATTTCCAAATGCTTCCAGGGCCTGTTCAAAGCGCTGCAACAATGGCTTGGCCAACGGTTTCCATGGATTCACTGCAGCCAGTTGATCCCATTCACGTTTCCATTCTCCGGTTTGTGTGGAGATTTCGTTTTCATTCAAAGCGCCGCGAGTCAGATTGACGGCTTCGATTTTCTGACACAGCGCAATTTTGGCTTGCAAATTCAACAGGCCCGAGCGCCTGTCTTCCGCCTCCAGCCTGCCCAGCCGGATTTCAAGTTTTTGAACAGCCGCGTCGAAACGCGCGTCCAGCCCACCGCCTTCAGAAGGCAGATCACGCCATTCCAATCGCGCCAGATGCAATGCCGACAATATATCGGCAGCAGATTTATCCTGCATATTCTCCAGCTGCTCGCAGCAATGCTGCCTGGCCAACATGATTTTCTGGCGCTGCTGCCTGTGCTGATCCACCCTGGATTTCCGCTGATCAAATACGGCATCACATGCCGCACGAAATTGACGCTGGTCGACTCTTGCTGCCAGCGTTGCTGAACCAGTTTGATTTTTTCGGTCGCATCCCGGTCTGCCGGCTCAATATCAAGCACAGACTGGATTAATCGCTGCCGGGTCTGAATGGCAGCCTCCTGCGCGATCAGAATTGGCTGATTCAGCAAAACCATTTTTCTTTCAAATTCCCCCTCCAGACCTGCTTTGTATTTGCGGTCTATCGTGCCCAGCTTGCGCCATTCAGTGCTGACCCTGCGGATATCGGCCTGCAGCGTCTTCAGGTCGGGGGTCTGTTTTTTGAAATCCGCAATCATGACATCCATCGCAGCCAATTGGGTCTGCGCGGACTGCAGATTTTCAAGCCGGAACTGCG
>Ga0364918_10197_pt2 | contig 11928 bp, 8 predicted proteins | sample SorcelJu500001C6_2_FD_206957 | JGI IMG/M metagenome (GOLD analysis project Ga0364918, IMG submission 206957) | Enriched cells from Trout Bog Lake Hypolimnion, Wisconsin, USA - BchlTB.June20.5000.01.C6 | ecosystem: Environmental > Aquatic > Freshwater > Lake > Hypolimnion/Profundal zone | place... | reverse complement strand
GCCTTCGAAGCGTTGTCGAGAAACCCAGGAATTGGGCACAATCGGGAAGACCTTACCGCGTATCCTATTCTCTTCTGGTCGTTGGGTGCATACCTGATTCTCTACCGCGTTCAAAAAGAGTTCGTTGAGATAGTGGCCGTGACGCAAGGCGCGCGGGATATTCCCTCATTTCTGAGGCAACGTATCCAATAAAATGCGGGCAAATAAGGTTTCCCCCATCAGGCTCCAGCATCAATCGTGCTTTTTGACTTTTTGGAAGAGCAGGACGAGGGGGATGCAGAGCAGGGAGAGGATGGCCAGCAGGTGGAAGTTGTCCGTGTAGGCTAGCAAGGCGGATTGCTGCTGCACGCTACGGTAGAGTGCGCCCAGGGCTTGTTGATGCGCTGTGACCATATCAGCGCCCTGGGAGAAGAGACGGGCCTGAAAGCCGCGGACGAATCCTCCCTCGATGGGGTTGCCCGCGCCAGCGTTGGCTGCCAGATAGTTCTGATGGATTTGGGAACCCCGGACGAGCATTGTTGTGACGCTGGCGATGCCGATGGATCCGCCAATGTTGCGCATCAGGTTGTAGATGCCGGTGGCATTACCCATATCCTGCTTGCGCAGGAGGCTCAGGGTCATGGTGGTGAGCGGAACCCAGATGAATCCCATGGCGAAGCCATTGACCAAGTTTGGCAGGACAACCGAAGACATGCCGATTTGCAGATTGACATGGCCCAGCATCCATGTGGAGGCGCAGAGCAGGATAAAGCCAATCGCCATCAGAATGCGGCCATCGATGCGCCGCACAAGAAAGCCGATTAAGATCATTGAAACCATGGAGCCGAGACCACGCGGACTTACTGAGAGGCCGCTTTGCAATGCCGAATATCCCAGAAGGGTTTGCAGAAACAGGGGCAGCATGGCCGTGGAGGCGTACATGACGAAGCCGTAGGTGCAGGTAATGAGCGTTCCTACGGCAAAGTTGCGATCGAAGAAGACGCGCAACTGCACGATGGGCTCGTGATCGGTGAGTTCGCGGATGATGAACAGGACGAGAGCGATGGTGGAGATGGCGGTCGTCCAGCAAATCCAGGGAGCCTCGAACCAGTCCGCCTCCTGCCCCTTGTCGAGAACGAGTTGCAAAGAGCCCAGCCAGAGTGCCAAGAGGCCAAAGCCGAGATAGTCGATTGCCCCCCGGAATACCTTGCGCAGATAAGGCGGGTCTTCGACAAAAAGGTTGACCATGAAGAGAGCCAGGATGCCGATGGGCAGATTAATGTAAAAGATCCAGCGCCAGGAGTAGCTGTCGGTGATCCATCCGCCGAGTGTGGGACCGATAATCGGGGCGACGATGACGCCGACGCCGTAAGCGGCCATCGCCGTGCCGTGCTGGCGGGGAGGAAAGCTCTCCAGCAGGATGGACTGCGCCAGCGGTTGCATTCCGCCGCCGCCAATGCCTTGCAGAACTCGAGCCACAATCAGCATCGGCATGGTCAGCGCCATGCCGCAGAGCAGCGAGGCCAGAGTGAAGATAAGGATGGAAATTAATAGGAGTTTCTTGCGCCCGATGCGCCGCGCGATCCAACCGGCGGCGGGCAGCATGATGGCATTGGCGACCAGGTAGCTGGTAAGAACCCAGGTGGATTCGTCAGTGGAGGCGGAGAGGTTGCCGGCGATGTGCGGCAGGGCGACGTTGGCCACAGAGGAATCGAGCACCACCATGAAAGTGGCCAGCATGACCGAGCCGGCGATCATCCACGGGTTTGCTTCCGGCTTCCAGTCGTAGTGCTCGTCTATCGTGTTGTGCGGCGCGTCGCTCGCTGTGCTCATCCGGCTGTCTATCGCTCTCGTTCCACGGGGTGGGCTGCCGGTGGCCAGAACCAGAATCCCGCAGGCAATCTCTTCTATTATGCGCGTTTTGCATGGCAGATAAATCTCTCCTCAAGGAGCTTTTCGGCGTTCCTTAGCCGTTTGGTCGGGAAAAATGGAACGCCGAACTCGTGGATTGTATAAACGTCATCTTTCAACTGCGAATCATAGGATTATGATGATTCCGATGGCGAATCCTGCCGATAGGAAAAGGGTTAGCCGTCAGCGTTGGAGGAATGCCGATGAAAGACAAGCATGAGAAGGGACAGCCGGAGACAAAGCAGGTAGTGGCCATTGCCAGGAGCGCCAAGCCAGGCGGGGACCTGCCGGCACCGGCGCCAGTCAATGTGAAGACGCTGCGCCTGGGAAAAGATTGCGACTATGAGAAGGAACTAAGCCGGTTGCAAGTTGAGCTTGTCAAGCTGCAGGAGTGGATTCGGCAGGAGAAACTGCGGGTCGTGGTGCTGTTTGAAGGCCGAGACGCAGCGGGCAAGGGCGGCGCCATCAAGCGCATTACGGAATCACTCAATCCGCGCGTCTGCAGCGTGGTGGCGCTCTCCACGCCCACCGAGCGGGAACAAACACAATGGTACTTTCAACGATATGTTGCCCACTTGCCGGCGGCGGGTGAGATGGTGCTCTTTGATCGCAGTTGGTATAACCGGGCCGGCGTTGAGCACGTGATGGGCTTCTGCACAGAGGCGCAGTACCTGGAGTTCATGCAGAGCTGCCCGGAATTTGAAAGGATGTTACAACGATCAGGGATTCGCCTGATCAAGTACTGGTTCTCAGTGAGCGACGAGGAGCAGGAGCGGCGCTTTCAGGACCGCATGAAGAACCCCACGAAGCGCTGGAAGCTGAGCCCGATGGATCTAGAGTCGCGCAAGCATTGGGCCGAGTACTCGCGCGCCAAAGATGAGATGTTCGCGGTGACCGACACCAAGATGTCTCCGTGGTTTGTGGTGAATGCGGAAGACAAGAAATGCGCAAGATTGAACGTGATCCGGCATTTGTTGTCGCAATTTGCCTATCGCGATCTGACGCCCGCTCCGCTGGAGTTGCCGAAGCTGGATAAGTCGAAATACGTGCGTCCGCCCATCCAGGAGCAGAACTTCATTCCGCAGATTTACACAGAAGGGTGAGTTTCGCAGAATTGGGGGATGAAACGGGAGGAAAGTAGCATAAATTCTCAGGGTCGTTGCCTTTGGCGAACAGAGCACTCTCGCTCTGCCTGTTACAAGCCTCGGTGACCTCTCATTTCCTTTCATTCAAAAATCACAGACAATTCAATAGCTTTTAACATTCTCCGCAGACAATCAAAGTCAGCAAGTACTCTGCATGGAGGATTTTCGTGAAAAAGATTTTGATTGTGGCTGGGTTGCTGGTTTTGGCCTTGAGTTCTGCGTCGGCGCAGAAGATAACCGGGGCAGGCGCAACCTTCCCTTATCCGATTTATTCCAGGTGGTTTAGCGAGTATAGCGCGGCGCATCCCGGGGTTGAAATCAACTACCAATCGATTGGCTCTGGAGGCGGAATCCGCCAGGTGAGCGCGGGCTTGGTGGACTTTGGCGCCTCTGATGCAGTCATGACCGATGAGCAGCTTGCCGCCTCAAAGAACAAGCTTATCCATATTCCTACCGTCCTCGGAGCAGTGGTCCCGGTCTTCAATGTTCCAGGCGTCAGCGATATCAAGTTAAGTTCCGACGTGCTGGCCGAAATTTTTCTGGGTAAAATCGACAACTGGAACAACGCGCGCATCGCCAAGGATAACCCCGGCGTAAAGCTGCCTGACCAGAAGATCATTGTGGTTCATCGTTCCGACGGCAGCGGCACTACATATATTTTCACCGACTACCTGTGCAAGGTCAGCAAGGAATGGGCCAACGGCCCCGGCAAAGGGGCTTCGCCCAGTTGGCCGGTGGGCGTGGGCGGCAAGGGCAATGAAGGCGTGGCCGGCCTGGTCCGCCAATTGCCGGGCGCCCTGGGATACGTTGAGCTGATCTACGCTCTGCAAAACAAGATGACCTATGGCGAAGTCAAGAACGCCGCCGGCAACTGGACCAAGGCTTCCATCGAAGGCGTCACGGAAGCAGCGGCCAGCATCAAGGTAATGCCCGCCGACTATCGCGTATCCATCACCAACGCCCCCGGCGCCAACTCCTATCCCATCTCCAGTTTTACCTGGCTGCTGATCCCGGTCAAGTCTCCCGATGCGGCCAAGGGCAAGGTTATCAAGGACCTGCTAAGCTGGATCATCAACTCTGGCGAGAAAGAAGTAACAGCGCTTTCTTATGCCCCGCTGCCCAAGAATGTAGCTGAAAAAGTACTCAAGACGGTTTATTCCTTGCAGTAATACCAGAGCTATGGTCCGGCCAATCAGCCGGACCATAGCTTTAGTCTGCCGCACCGTCGTTTCGCGTTCTTGTACATTAGACAGCTAAACCATGTTATCTTTCACAACCAAGAGACACGGACCTGTTTGCCAGCAGCCTATGAGCGTAACTCTTATCTCCTTCCAGATATGGTAAATATTCCCAGAAGCAACTGATAAATATAGACTGCTCCTGGCGGGAATTCCAGAGGTCATAGACTTATAGTAAATTTCAAGATTCTATGAATATCCAACTTGCGCGGATACCATTTATCAGCGGCGCACTAATATGAAATTAATGTAAATTCAAATCTATCTTCTGACCTATGCATCTGGTCCTTATTTATTCGCTACCAATAATGGATGCGCGGCTATTGTTAATATTCTGTAAGTTCATCAGATATAAACAAAATTCTGCGAGTCTATGTGATGAAAGCGACTAAGGAAAGTCACACTTACACTGCTTTCCATTATCCGGCTTTCCATGTTTATCCCGCATGCAGATCGAGACGAATATCAGGTTTTGTTCATGATTTCGATGATGTGGGAACAGGGGCGCACACCGTGAAAGCGGACATCGCCATGAACCAAACCGACTCGCGAGAAAAAAGGAGAGGCCCAATGAACTACCGAATCAAGATTGCCGCCGTGGCAGTCCTAGCAGTCAGTGTTGCAGCTTCCTATGGACAAACAAGCGGAACCCACCCGCAGGCAAAGAAGCACGTTGCAACCGAAAAAGCCAAGAAACAAGCGTCGCCGACGATCGAGGAACAGATCCAGTCGTTGCGTCATGAGCTTGAGGGACAGATCAATAGTCTGAAGAATGACCTTGCCACAAAAGATACGCAGTTGAAGCAGGCGCAGGAAGCGGCTGCGCAAGCCCAGGCATCCGCTGACAAGGCGCAGGCCGCAGCAGTATCCGGTCAGCAGGCTGTAACTGATAACGCCGCGGCAGTGAGTACGCTGCAGGGCGCCGTGACGGACATGAAATCCGCCAATGTTTCGCTGGCCACAACGGTCAGTGACGAGACGGCTAAGATCAAAAAGGACATTGCCAATCCGACGGCACTGCACTACAAGGGAGTCACCCTCACGCCTGGAGGTTTCCTGGCAGGTGAAACCATCTACCGCTCCAAGGCCACCGGCGGCGACATTCCCACCGCCTTCAGTTCGATTCCTTACGAGGGCGCGGATGCCTATTCGTTGAGCGAGTTCTACGGCAGCTCCCGTCAGTCGCGCATCTCCTTGTCGGTAGATGGCAAGACCAACTGGGGCACGCTGCGCGGTTACTATGAGGCGGACTTCTTGGGCACTGGCATCACCTCGAACAACAACCAGTCCAACAGCTACGTGATGCGCCAGCGCATTCTCTATGCCGAGGCCAAGACGAATAGTAAATGGACGTTTGCTGGCGGGCAGATGTGGTCGCTGGCCACTGAAGGCAAGAAGGGCATCGGCAGCAACCCGAGCGACATCCTCACTCCGCAGACCATCGATCCGAATTACGTTCCAGGCTTTGTGTGGACCCGCCAGTATGGCTTCCGCGTGGTCAAGAGCTTTGATCATGCAGCTTTCGGCGTCTCGGTGGAAAATCCGCAGTTGCTCTACTCTGCTGCGCTGGCCGGCAACACTCCATACGCCATTCTGGGCAGCGCCGGCGCCAACGGCGGCAACTACAACGCCGCGGTCAGCACCGTTTCGGCGACGACCTACGTCAAGAGCTACGCCAACGTGAAGAACTTTGACGCCGTCACCGGCAACCAGGTCAACACCTATGTGCCGACCTACGCTACGATCACGGCCAACAGCAATATCGCAAACCTGTCGTTCAACCAGGCGCCCGACATGATCGTCAAGGCAGCATTTGATCCTGGCTGGGGACACTACGAAATTATCGGCATCGCCGGCTTTGCTCACGAGACGGTCTATCCCAACGTGACGCAGAACTCGGTAAAGTACGGCGGCACTAACCCCGATATCATGGGCTTCAACGGCGGTACACCCGGCGCCAATGTATGGGCGTCGTCGTCGACCAGCGGCTACTACGCGAACAGCATCGTGCTGGGCGGCTTCGGAGGCAGCGCTCGCATTCCGGTCATCAAGGACAAGCTGACCTTCGGCTTCAAAGGCCTCTACGGACCCGGCATGGGCCGTTACGGCAACACCACGCTCTCCGACGTGACCAACGACGCCAGCGGCAACCTGAAGCCAATCCACAACGCCAGCGGCCTATTCACGCTGGAAGCCACACCGACACCGCGGTTGCTCATCTACCTGAACTATGGTGGCGACTATGCGGCGCGCGCCGACTACGCGACCACGGCCATCACGCTGGGCGATCCCAAGCCATATATCTGCCAGTCCGGTACCACGGCAGCCAACGCCTCCACCAACTGCGCCGCGGCGGCCTCGAGTACCTTTGCCACCAACGGCGGAACGTGGGGTTCACACTGGACCGCCACGCCTGTCATCACGCCTATCGGATACGGCTCGCGTTATGCCAGCGTTTCGGCCACCTGCGCCGCTGCGAACAACCCCAGCTACGCTTCCGGTTCGGTGGGCTATCTGCCAGGAGGTTCCGCATGCGGAAACAACACCCGCAGTGTGCAGGAGATCACAGGCGGATACTGGTTTGACATCTACAAGGGTGACCGTGGCCGCTTGCGCCAGAGCATCCAGTACGGCTACGCCGTCCGCGAGGGCTGGTCGGGCACCGGTACCGCAGGTGCTCTGTCTACTCCGTTGAACGGCGCCAAGGGCATCGATAACATGTTCTGGACAAGTTTCCGCTACTACCTGCCCTAATCCGCAAACCAGCGGCTTAGGCTCCAACAAAAAGGGCAGCCCAATATGGGCTGCCCCTTTCTCGTTTGATAATTACACAAATTAAGAAGCGTTTGTCTCGCCTTTGTTCTGCTGCTCCATGCCTTTAATCAGGCTCTTGTGGTGGCGCACGTCGTCGCCCTGCACCCAGAAGACTACATCTTCGGCGATATTAGTCGCATGATCCGCCACACGCTCCAGGGCGCGCGAGATCATCAGCGCATTCAGCGCCTGCGGAGCCAGATGGCTTTGCTCTTCCATGATCTTAATCAGCGCCTTAAAGGCGGCTTTGTTCATGGCGTCCACGGCATCGTCCATGGTGAGCACGGCACGCGCCGCTTCGGCATCCGCCTCGATGAAGGATTGCAGGCTCTGGCGCACCATGGCGGAAGCCAGTTCAGCCATCCTGGGGATATTGACCGGCAGCTCGGCCGCGGCCATCTTTTGCATGTTGCGCACGCGGTCGCTGATGCTTCTGGCGGCGTTGCCCACTCGCTCGAGTTCAGCGTTAATTTTGATGACGCTCAGGATGAAGCGCAGATCGCCAGCCATTGGCTGTTCCATCGCCAGCAAGTCAAGCGCGGCCTGGTCGATCTCCCGTTCAAGAATGTTGATGTCGATCTCGCCGCGGCTAACCTGCTGGCAAATCGACAGGTCGCGTTCCCGATAGGCATCAATAGCCCGCTGTGTTGCCTGCTCGGCCAGTCCGGCCATTACCAGCAACTTCTCTTTCAAGTTCTCAAGACTCTGTTGAAAGCGTATCCGCGTCATCCGAACCTGCCTGTGATGTAATCTTCCGTACGCTTGTCGCTGGGGTTGGTAAATATCTTGTCGGTCGAGTCGAATTCCACCATCCGGCCATTCAAGAAGAAGCCCGTCTTTTCAGCGACGCGGGCCGCCTGCTGCATGTTGTGGGTCACAATCACAATAGTGTACTGTGCTTTCAACTGGAAGATCAAATCCTCGATCTTGGATGTGGAAACCGGGTCGAGGGCCGAGGCTGGTTCATCCATCAGCAGTACCTCGGGATCCACGGCCAGAGCGCGCGCAATGCACAGGCGCTGCTGCTGACCGCCGCTGAGGCTGGCGCCGGATTTCTTCTTCAGATCATCCTTCACCTCGTCCCACAGCGCGGAGTTGTTGAGAGACCGCTCGACGATCTCATCCAGCACATGGCGGTTGTTATAGCTGTTCAGTTTCAGCCCTGCGGCTACATTATCGTAAATCGACATCGTAGGAAAGGGATTGGGACGCTGAAAGACCATACCCACGCGGCGGCGAATCTCCACCGGCTTAGCGTCCTTGTAGATATCCAGATCGCCGATGCGCACCGTGCCCGTTACCCGCGCAAGGGGATTGGTCTCGTGCATGCGGTTCAGGCAGCGGACAAAGGTGCTCTTTCCACAACCTGACGGCCCAATCAGCGCCGTGGCATGGTTGGCCGGAATGTTCAGGTTGATGTCCTGCAGCGCGTGGTTGGCTCCGTACCACGCATCCAGGTTTATGACTTCAATACCAACGCCCACTTAGCTTGCCCCTTTCAAAACGCCGCGGCTGGTCACGTAGCGCACCAGCGAAACCGCCATAACAATCAACGCAATCAAGACCAGCGCCCCGGCCCACGCCAGACGGTGCCACTCTTCATAAGGCGAAAGAGCATAGACGTAAATCTGCAGGGGCAGCGCGGCGATCGGTTCGCTCAGCTTCTCGCTCCATCCCACATTGCCAAAAGCCGTGAAGATCAACGGCGCCGTTTCGCCGGCCACGCGCGCAAAGGCCAGCATGCAGCCGGTGATGATTCCGGGAGATGCGGTTTTCACGGTAATGGCCAGCACCGAGCGCCAGTTGGGAACGCCCAGCGCCAGCGCCGCCTCGCGCACCGAGTTCGGCACCATCAATAACATTTCTTCCGTCGTGCGACATACGGTGGGAATCATCATGATGCCCAGCGCCACACCGCCAGAGAAGGCCGAGAAATGCCCTTGCGGAACCACCACCAGAGAGTAGACGGCGATGCCCATCACGATGGAGGGGACGCCATTGAGAACATCGGCGGTGAAGCGAACAGCATTGGCCAGCTTGGTGCCGCGGCCGAATTCGGCCAGGAAGATGCCGCCGGCGATGCCGATGGGAACGCCGATCAGGCTGCCTACCGCCAGCAGGATGGCGGAGCCAACAATGGCATTGGCCATGCCGCCGCCCGCCTCGCCAACCGGAGCAGGATTGTGCGTAAAGAAGTTCAGGTTGAGCGAGACAGCGCCCTTGAATACGAGATAGACGAAGATAGCCACCAGCGGCGCCACCACTAGTATGGTCGAGAGCACCGCCAAGCCTGTGGCCGCGCCGTCGACCAGCGTCCGTATTCGCGCCTTCAGATTGTTTTCTGTCCGCAACTTATGTTCTCCCACACAATTTGCTGTTCACCCGCCGCTGTTCCCTGTTTAGTGCGTTGACGACGGCGCTCCGCGCGTCACCATCCAGACCAGCAATCTGGCAAATGCGTTGACGATAATGGTCACAATAAAGAGCGCCAGCCCCAATTCCATCAGCGCGCTCAGATGCAGATCGGTCGATGCCTCGGCAAACTCATTGGCGATCACCGACGACATGGTAGAGCCATTAGCCAATAGGGAACGGCTAATCTCCGGGCTGTTGCCAATCACCATGGTCACGGCCATGGTTTCTCCCAAGGCGCGGCCCAGGCCCAGGATGATTGCGCCGACAATGCCGATGCGCGCGTTTCTCAGCACGCCCATGCGAATCATTTCCCAGCGCGTGGCGCCCAAAGCCAACACCGCCTCGCGCTGCGATTGCGGCACCGCCATCATGACTTCGCGGGTCAGCGAAGAGATGATGGGCAGAATCATAATGGCCAGAATGATGCCAGCTGACAGGAAGCCCAGCCCGGTGGGATTGTCGTCGGCAAAAAAACCGGTCCAGCCGAGGCTTTTAATGAGGATGGGATTGATGTACTCGCGCAGCAGCGGCACCAGGACAAAGACGGCCCACAGCCCGTAGATCACGCTGGGAATCGCCGCCAATAACTCAGTAATGAAGGCCAGGGGGGCGCGCAAGACGCGCGGGCACATCTCCGTCAAATACACCGCTACGCCGATGGCCAGCGGAACCGCCATCAGCAACGCCAGAAAGGACGAGACCAGTGTGCCATAGAGGAATGGCAGGGCGCTGAAATGCCCGTTTACCGGATCCCAGTAAATCGGCTTGTGGGCGTAAGTGTCGAGGAAGGCCTTGTAGAAGAAGTCCAGTCCGAAGCTGGCCCAGGCCAGTTTGGAGCGCACGACCAGTTCCGAGGCGATCAGCACTACGATGCCGAAGATGCTCAGTGCGCACAGCACCATCAACCAACGGAACCCGCGATCGATCATAGCCGAGTTGCCGCGCGACAGCAGGTACTTGCGAACCTGGGAGGCTTCGGACGAAACTGCATCCGCATAGTCCGGCGGGGCCGGTTCGTGTTGAAGCCTAAGTTTGGAGAGGCGTATCACTGGCACGTGAACAGTCACCAAGATCAGGCTACAGAGAATATATGAATAGAATGTTACAAGTTCGCAATATCAGGACTGATTCCTAGCTGACTTGCGATCTACCTTCAGAGCAATTCTCGAACTGACTATGGATTCAAAATGAGGCTCAGCTTTGTCCAGATGGAATTTTGGCAGGTACAGCCATCCATTCATTTTGGAGTGATTAGATTTGGGGCACCAGCAGGAGAGATTATCGAATATAAGGGTATTACTGGTCGGGGCGAGAGGATTCGAACCTCCGACCCTCTGCTCCCAAAGCAGATGCGCTACCAGGCTGCGCCACGCCCCGACACTCTTCGATTGTAACGCGGATTGGCTTTCTGTTGTTATGGCGCCGGCATTGGCGTCATGGTTCTCTTGTCTGCCTGCCAGGTCCATGTCTTGCCGGGGACGTTCCAGGCTTTGCCTTCCATGTGTGTACCGGTGATTTGCCCTTACCGTTCTGAGTACTTATTGTTCATCGACATGTAAATTGAATCCCCATCCTGCTTCCATGTGCCGTTTGAGAAAGAGCCATTCTCATAGGTGTAGGTCAGCGTGCCACCGGCATGAAACTCGTAGGGATAGTGCCTGCCCACCGTATCCGGACCGGCCCATATAGCTCCTGCGACGCTTGGCGGCAGCGACGTTGTCCTGGGTCACGCGTGCAGGCGGATTTGATTCGATGCTACAATCAGAAAGATAGATGGCGGCAGTAGTTCAGTGGCAGAACGCCTGACTGTGGCTCAGGATGTCGCGGGTTCGATCCCCGCCCGCCGCCCCAAACTTTCACGGACCGCACCGGCCGCAAGCCATTGTTCCCGAGTTCCCGTGACCTCTGAAACCCTCAAGAATCAAGAGCTTAACGACCTGACAACCGGGCAGCCGAAGTGGTTTGCCCCGTTTGAGCCGTGCCGCGGCTTGAGCAACGCCCACCTACAGACGATTGCCGGGAATTATCTTCCCCGTCCGACATTCCGGCTGGCGTCTGTCTCGGAGACGGTTGAAGTGGACCCGGCCGATGGTAGCCGCGTGCTTTGCCATTGCCACTGGCAGGCTGAACCGGAGCGGGCCAAGCGGCTGACCGTGGTGTTGGTTCACGGCCTGGAAGGCTCGTCGGATTCGCGCTACATTCAAGGCATTACCACGCGCGCCTGGGATGTTGGCTGGAATGTGGTGCGGATGAATATGCGCACCTGCGGCGGCACGGAGACGCTGACGCCCACGCTTTATCACTCCGGACTTTCTGGCGATGTGGGTGTGGTGGTGCGCCACTATGCCGAGCGATTTGGCTTGGAACGAGTGGCGCTGGCGGGCTACTCGATGGGTGGCAACCTGGTGCTGAAACTGGCCGGAGAG
>Ga0364918_10199_pt1 | contig 12124 bp, 6 predicted proteins | sample SorcelJu500001C6_2_FD_206957 | JGI IMG/M metagenome (GOLD analysis project Ga0364918, IMG submission 206957) | Enriched cells from Trout Bog Lake Hypolimnion, Wisconsin, USA - BchlTB.June20.5000.01.C6 | ecosystem: Environmental > Aquatic > Freshwater > Lake > Hypolimnion/Profundal zone | place... | reverse complement strand
TGCGGCTGGACGCCCGGCAGGCGGAAGCCGAAATCGTGAAGGTGTGGAACTCGCTGATTGACCCGGCGGTGACCGCGCACGCCCAACCCGCCAACCTGCACAAGGGCACGCTGTTCGTGAACGTGGATAACAGCGCGTGGCTCTCGGAGATTGTGCGCTACCGCCGCAAGGAAATCCTGGACCGCCTGCAAAACAGCTATGGCAAAACGGTCATACAGAAGATATCCTTTCGCATTGCCTGACTCTGAAGATGAACGCACTCCCGGTCATCCGTTACCGCGGCGAGGTGGTTTACCTCTACGCTTTTGATGTGGCGTACGATACCGCGCGCAAGCCCATCAGCACATTGTTGGGCCAGCCGGTGGCGCAATTCTCGGTGGATGCCAGCAAACGCAGTCCGCGCCAGTTGTTTTTTCTACCGGCCCCAGATGGTCCGCCTGCCCCCCATGGAGCGCGTTGGCCCGCTGGGACCGGTGCGCGTGGAGCGGGTGATCAAACTTCTGCCGGTCGGGGCCATCAGCATCAGCGTGCGCGTGCCGTTTGCGGTTGCGCATTTCGAGGAACTGGTCGCGTTCCACGATTTGCAATTCAGCAATGGCGCCCTGAACGACGAGGTGCGCCGGCTGGCGCAGGAGGTGACGACCGAATTGCGCGGGCATCTGGTGCGACCCCAGCCACAACTGCCCGAGGAGGAGGCTTACACCGTGTTTTGCATCGCCTCACCGGTGCTGGATGCGGACAACCAGCCTATGAACGCCGAGCAATGGTTTCAGGAGCATCGCCAGCAGGTGGCCGCCCTGCTCACCCAAGAGGAGGCCACGGAACGGCTCTCCAAACAGGAAGCCGAGGAATCCACCGCCCGCTACTTGAGCTACTATGATAACGACGTCGTGGTGCTGGACTGGGATGCCGCGTTGCTGGTGGACGAACCACGGGATTTTGACGAGACGCTCTTCATCATGGAACTGGCGAATCTTCAACTGGCCGAGCTCGAAGCCTACGATCGCCTGTTGGACGATGCCTTGGAGCGGTCCTATCGCGATCTGGGGGAGCGCCCGTTGCGCTCGCGCGGAGACATCCTCCGCGAGCTCCGGGAAATCCGCATTGATATGGCGCGGTTCAACGATGAATTGTCCAATACCACCAAGTTTTTCGGCGACTGGCACCTCGCCCGGATTTACGAAAAAATCTCGACCCGCTTTCACCTTGCTGACTGGCACCGCACCATTGACGGCAAGCTCAAGACGCTGGATGACCTCTATCAGATCCTCAAGCACGACCAAAACACCCGGGTGATGCTCTGGCTGGAAATCGCCATCGTGCTGCTGTTTGTCATTGACCTCGTGATTTTGCTGGTGGGACTGAAATGAAAGTTCAAGCCTGTTCTGGCGAATTGGTTTACCACCCGCCGCGTGACTGGCAGTCTGGCTGACAGTGGCCGCCCATCCGGTCAAGAGGCCTTGTATTTACAAGGGTCTTAACAACTTGAACACAGACGGACACGGAGGCACACAGAGAGGGAGAAATCCCAGGGTCTGAAAACCCGACGCAGGGATCAGCGACACAACCAGGATCGGCTGGAACAGCCTTTGCCCCCTGTCACAAGCTGTGTTTATCTGCGATTGAATTGAATCGTAGCGGTTCAGCGCAAGCTCTCTTTAACTTTCGCCGCCTCGTTGGTGGGCAATTGGCACGCGTTGCCGAGGCAGACATAAACCGTCGGTCCGTCCTGTGCCGCCAGGGTCTTGGCAAATGGCTCGACCGCGCCGGTGTTGCCGAGCACGATCTTGTGCGGCTGATAGACCGCGTGGGCAGCGTGCAGCAATTCCCTGAATTTCGCGGACTTCCCGTCGCCCGCGAGGACCACGCGCCGGGGCTCCTCCAGCCAGAAATCCAGGGCCTGTAACATATAGCCCAGCGCGGCGGGCTGGGTTTGCAAACGGGCGGCGGAGAGCTGGAGCGTGGCGGTGGCGGGCTGCCTGAAATCCTCGCGCCCGGTGAGGGCGGCCAGTTTGAGCAGTGCCAGCATGGCCACCGAATTGCTGCTGGGCTCCGCCCCGTCATAGTCGTCTTTCACGCGCAGAATCAAATCGTTCGTGCCGGCCGGACTTTGCCAAAAGCCGCCGTCCGCCGGATCATAAAACCGCGCCACCATCGCCTCGGCCAGTTCGACCGCGAAATCCAGATGCGCTGGCTCCAGCGTGGCTTCGTAGAGTTGAATGACGCCGTCGAGCAGGAAGGCATAGCCTGCAAGTAATTGCACCTGGTCGCGTTCGCCGTCGCGCCAGCGATGAAACAGCGTTTTGGAGCCGGCATCCCAGAGCTTTTCGCGGAGAAAGGCCAGATTCTTCTCCGCTGCCAAACGGTATTTCGCCACGTTCAGCACGGCATGCGCGCGGGCAAATGCGCCCAGCATCAGCCCATTCCACGACGCCAAAATTTTGTCGTCCAGGTGTGGCCGGACACGTCCGGCGCGGGCCGCCAGCATTTTGGCCTTGGCGGAGGCGAGCAATTGCTCGTCGGCTGGAGCGCCGGTCTCCGACCCGGCCTGTCGGGATTCGCTTTTTGGCAGATTTCCCGCGTCGAGTGGGGCTTGATCGCCAGTTGGTTCGCGCCGGGTCGGAGACCGGCGCTCCAAGGCCGCCACCACGCTCAGAACGTTTTGTCCCAGCAGCGGCTGCGGATGGCTGTGATCCACAAAGTTGCCCGCCTTCGTGATGCCAAAATACTTGACGGCCACCCGGAACTCTTCCGGCGAGAGCAACTGCGACAACTCGTCGTGGGTCCAGCAATAAAACTTGCCCTCGTGGCCTTCGCTGTCAGCGTCTTCGGCGGAATAGAAGCCGCCGCCGGGATGCGTCATGTCGCGCAAAACATAATCCAGGATATCGCAAGCCACCGCCGCAAACGGGGTTTCGCGCTGCGTGAGGCCGGAGGCGTCCGCGGAAATCAGATGCGCGTCCAGGTAGAGCTGCGCCAATTGCGCGTTGTCGTAGAGCATCTTCTCAAAGTGCGGCACCCGCCATTCGGCATCCACGGCGTAACGCGCGAACCCGCCGCCGAGCTGATCCCGAATGCCGCCGGCGGCCATTTTCTCGCAGGTATGCAACACCATTTTGACCGCCGCGATATCGCCAAATCGTTTGGCCGCCCGCAACACAAACGACGGAATGGCAGGTTGCGGAAATTTCGGAGCGCCGCCAAAGCCGCCGTTCACGGCATCGTAAGCTTCCTTGAACAACGCCAGCGCGTGGCGCAGGGCCTCCGGATTCAACTGCGGATCTTCCGTCGCCTCCCGCGTGGTGAGAAGTTCCAGACGCGCGTGCAATTCATCCGCGCTGGCGGCAAGCTCCAGTTTTCGCTCCCGCCAGAGTTGCGCGATCTGCTGAAGCAGCGGGAGAAAACCCGGCCGGCCATGCCGGTTGTCCGGCGGAAAATAAGTGCCGCCGAAGAATGGCTTCAGGTCCGGCGTCAGAAATACATTCAGCGGCCAGCCGCCGCCGCCGGCGGTGGCTTGCACGAACGTCATGTAAATTTTATCCACGTCCGGCCGTTCCTCGCGATCCACCTTGATGCTGATGAAATGCTCGCGTAGAAAAGCAGCCACTTGTTTATCCTCAAAACTTTCGCGCTCCATGACGTGGCACCAGTGGCAGGTGGCATAGCCGATGCTTAGGAAAATGGGCTTGCTCTCCGCGCGCGCCCGGGCAAAGGCGGCCTCGTTCCAAGCGAACCAGTCCACGGGATTATGGGCGTGCTGCAAGAGATACGGTGATTTCTCCTTCGCGAGTGAATTGGTGTAGTGCGCATCCATCGGAATAATTTGCGTCATCTGGCGCTCTGCGGCGAGCAGTTTTGGGTGTGTGAGTTGGCCCGGTGGCTTCCGCACCGCTTTGGCGCGAGCGCGGGTGCTATCGGATTTGCTTGCCAGTGGTCTGTGCGAAAGCCGTCACCGCTGCGCTTTGCCGGTGCAGTCCGAGACACTCTGCGGGGAGCGAAGGCGTGGGGCCAGCGCGCAAGCGCCGGGAGCACGTAGGCTTCCGAACCGCTGCTGGACAGTCGCGCGGAAAAATTTATTTGAACACCACGCCCGCGTCGCTGTCTCAATAGGCGTTGGGTTTTCATTAGTTGAAGGTTGGTTTGGAGAGTCTGGCCGCCGGTGCGGCCAGACTCTTTTTTGTGCCCTGGTTTGGAACCGCTTGGTTTGGAACATTGATCTGCGGATTGGGTCCGGCACGCCAAAGCAATCAAAGGATGTCTTGTTTTTCCCATGATGGATTCAAGCACGAGGTGGGGATGAGCTGTTCCCACCGCAGTTTTTGCGCTTTCTTGACCGAAGTGCTCGGCGGCTTGGATCTGCACCATCCGCCCTGCGCGGAATTGCTGGCCATCCAAGCCTTCTACACGCTTGCGATGCTGGCCTATAACCTCCTGCTCAGCCTCAAGTTGCTGGACTTGCCGGAGGTCGCGCAGAGTTGGCGCGTTCAGACGATCATCCGCCATTTGCTGACGGTGCCGGTCACCGTCAGCGCCCACGAACGGTACGAAGTGGCCCGCATCTGTATCCCGGCGGGTTGGTTGGGCTGATGGCGGCTTTTTGTCGATCAATGGGGGCCCAAATGCAAACCGGGGCGGCCAGTAAGGAAACGGTGGACTCGGCCTAGCACTTTAGTAGATTTCAACCGATTGCGGTCACCCACTCTCCAGAGTGGGCCGGGAGGGGTGTGCCACCAACGGTACGCAATAGGCAAACACTTCGCTGGCGCCCATCCGCGCACCCAAAAGTCGTCAAGAAACAACCGTCCACCTCACAAAGATCGGTCTAACCACCAATCCCATTGGCATTTCGCCGATCAGCGCGAGCCCTCTTGGCTGCCTCGTGCGCTGGCTAAGGATTGGGGCAAGTTGAAATCGTCCAATAAATATATGGTGCCTATCCCGGCTCCGCAGTCTGAATCACGGAACCGGAACGCTGGCGGCGGTACGTCGTGGATTCCCTGGTTGAGACCACGCTTTCACGGGACATTCTCTTGTTGAATCGCGTGGACAAGCCTGCTCTAATGAGACAATTATTCTATTTGGGCTGTGCTTATTCCGGGCAGATTCTTTCCTACCAGAAAATGCTCGGGCAACTAACGGACGCTGGCAACACTGCCATGCTCGCGCACTATTTGGAATTGCTCCAAGGCGTGGGCATGGTTGCGGGACTTTCAAAATATGCCCACGGACTGGTGCGCCAGCGTGGCTCAAGCCCCAAATTACAGGTGCTCAACACAAGCCGGCCAGTTATTGGGTGCAATAATTTGGCGGAGTGAAGGAACTCAAACCAACCGATTGGCTGGATTGCTGCCGCAGCCCAGGGAAGTTTTCAATCATGGCTGCTGTGTGTGTGCGGATTTCAAGCATGGGTGGAGTACCACCTGGTCTGTGGAAACCTGGTTGGACGGGTGCATTCGAAACGTCTTGCGATCCCTCGAACAGCTCAATTTGCGCAGTATCGTTCGGTTCCGTCCGGTGCCAAAACTACCCTGGCAGAACTCCGGTGACGTCCGGTGACGCCGGCGCATTTGAGAATTTCCTCAATTCGCACTTGGCTTCCGGACTCCGGGTCAGTCGGGCGCATTCCAGGCGCAAAACTCCAACTGCTCAGCGAGGGGGCGGCACGCTCCGTCGCGACATGGCTTTTCCCCCCAGCCCGCCCCCCGGCTTCAGTTTTTATGAATCATTGTCAGTTGGTTTTGCGGAAAGTTTCTTGCAGTGTCTTCGCCTGCTTGATTCTAGTTTCCCTGCATGCGGATACGATTCGGACCCAGACGATCAACTTGCACCAAGGCTGGAACGCGGTTTATTTGCAAATCACGCCCACCAATCCCGCGCCCGCCAGTTGTTTTCAGGGCACGCCCATAACCATCGCCGCCTTGTACGCAGGGAACAATTCAGCGGTGCAATACCTCCTAGACCCGACGACCAACACCGTCACCCCGGGCAGCGGCTGGATGGTCTGGTATGCCCCCGGCCGGCCGGATGCGTTCTTGACCAGTTTCTTCGCGCTCCACGCCAATAATGCCTATTTGCTCTACTCCCAAAGCGACTACGCCTGGTCGGTGACCGGCACGGCGGCCTTGGGTTCCGTCACTTGGAAGCCCAATTCCTTTAATTTAGTGGGGTTTTCCCTTGACCCCCTGTCCCCGCCGACGTTCGACCAGTTTTTCGGCGCCTCGCCCGCCCATCAGCCTTATCGCATTTACCGGCTGGTCCATGACCAGTGGGTTCAGATCGCCCATGCGCAAACGACCCAGATGCTCTCGAGCGAAGCCTGTTGGATTTACTGCACCGGTTCCTCCGCGTATCAGGGCCCGCTGACCGTGCAAATGCAGACTGGAACCTCCGCGTTGGTCAATGGCACGGATTTATGCGGCATCCTGCTGGCCAACAATACCGGGAACCCGCTGAACGTTACCGTGGCCAATCCAACCAGCCGAGCCGTGTTGCCGCTGTCCTTTCTCTTGAACGCCGTGACCTCTTCCAACGTCGTGACGGCCACGTATGACCTCCCGGCCAGTTACCAGATGCCCACCTTCGAGGCCAAGGAGAGCCGCGGTTTCTGGCTGGCCCTGCGCCCGGAATTAATGCCCACGACCAACGCCACCACACTGCTGGAAATCACCACCGATATCGGGACCCAAGCCTGGCTGCCGGTGACCGCTAACCGGTCGGAATTGTAATTCCGGCGATGGCGTTTCGAGCTTTCACCAAATATCTCATGAGAAATTATTCCCAGCGTCTGCCCCAGGTGCTGCTGGCCCTATGGTTGACCTGCCACCTGCCGGGAGCCAGCACTCATGCCGGCGCCCAAACCATCGATCCCAGCAGCGGCCTCTGGGCCGGCCAGGTTGACCTGCAAAATGTCAACGAGACGGTGAGTGGCATCAACGCCTCGAATCAAGTGATCGCCGGTTCGCTGACCCCAACCGCCGTGAAGGCCCCGGCGCATATGCGGATCCTATTTCACGTGGACACCAATGGGCAGGTTCGACTGTTGAAGGCCGTGGCCATTGTCAACACCAACGCCGCGCCCGACACTTCCGGCACCAATCACACCATGTTGATTTCCGATCCGGCGCTGTACCAAAACTACGGCAACAATGCCGGTTACCGGCTGACCGCTGTGGCGTTTGATTTTGGCGATCCCAGCGGCGAACAGGCGCTGAATCTGATCTGCAGTAACGCCGCGAACGCCGCGGTGGCACCGGGCCAGGACCCGAATGCCGCTGCCACGGCGGCCCAACAAAGCATCCTGACCAACATTCTCCCGAATGCCACCCCAGCGTACTCCAATTTTCTCCAGTCCGCCTATTTCAACAACAGCGCCCTGCTGGCCGGACCGGCGGCGGCCAACGCCTTGGCCGGGTCTTCTGGGCAGCTTACCGCGGCGACAAAATTTCAAATTGCCTACGCGGCGGCCGTGACGGCGTTGCTCAACGCCAACATGTTCACAGCGGCGGACGCCCTGACCTTGAACGAGGTGCCCATGACCGGAACCACTCCCGGCAATGCACCGGGCAATGTCCTGACCGGCATGATTTACCTCGGGGCGGACCATCCCACCAATCCATTCCGACACAAGTTTCACCACGATCATCAGCACGGCTATGCCATCACCCGGCAGTTGACCGTCACCTTTGATACCGCTTCCAGCTCAAACGCCATCAGCCGCGCGGGGTTCGGGGTGAACATGATCACGGGAACTTACCAGGAGCAGATTCTCGGGCTGCACAAACCACTGGGTCCCCATCAGGATATTGGCCTGATCACCACCGGTCCGATCACCCTGAACCGGGTCAGTACCCAGGGCACCTTGAATCAGTGATTTTATTATTGCCATGAATACCAGTCGCGACTCTCACCGTACGCCCGGCATTCGCCTTTCCCTGGGACCCGGGTTGGCCTTGATCCTCACCGTCCTGGGCTGGGCCAACCGCTTGGAGGCCACTGATGTCTACGTCAAGCCCCTGCAATTTCTGACCGTGGATACCCGCGTGGATGACTCCGTGGCCACGGCGATGTCAGGCCGCACCTATGTGTTGGGGAGTGATGGGGCTGGAAATGCGATTCTCCGCAAGTATGACAGCAGTGGTGCGGAATTGACGTTCGACAATGGGACCCACCAGGTGGTGATCGCCGGCATCACGCCAACCGCCTTGGCGGTGGAACCCGGCACGACCAATTTGTACATCGTCGGGGGCAATTTGATTGACCGCGTGAGCGCCAGCTCAGGCCAAATCATCAGCTCGGGGAATGCGGGCACCGCCAATGTGACCTTTCAAAGCGTTTGTTTCTTCAACCACACCCTCTTTCGTTGCGGTGGTTTCAGCGGCACGGGCAGCGCCGCTGTGTTTGGGAAGACGGTGCAGCCGCGTGGCTTCCAGGCCGGTATCATCGTCACGCTGGCCAAATCCAACCTGGGCTCGGCCTTGGCGGCGGTGACTTATGGTGACAGCGCCTCCGGTTCCGTGAACACGGCGAATTCCATCGCCGTGGACGACAATGGTGATATCTATGTGGGCGGGAAGCTCGGCACGGGGACTTTCACCTCGGACGTTTTCAACTCCGGGAACTTCAAGGTCACCTATGCGCATCGTGGCAGCGGCAGCTACAGCTTGGAAACGGCCAAAGCCGTCTTGGGTGGCGATTACACCTCGACCACCAATTTAGCCCGAGCCGATGCGTGTAACATTTTCTCGCTCAACGACCTCGGCGACTATAACTACATCTGGCGGGAAACGGGAATCATTAATGTGAACAGTTCCGGACCGGTCACCTTCACCAGCTTGACCGACGATGGTTCGTGGCTGTTTGTCGACGGCAGCTACGCCGACGCGTCGCCAGTTGTCTGGGATGACACCACCCACGGGCAACAGGCGCATACAGGCACGATTGCGCTCAAGGCAGGAACGCATTCCATCGACTGGCTCTTCTTTAACGGCGGCGGGCCGGGCAATGGCTCTTTGCTTGCGGAGGTTGGTGGCGCTAGCGGTTGTGTCTCAGCGGCGGATTTCACCCTCCATCAAAACAAAGGGTATGTGCTGAAGTTTGGCGGCGATTTGAGTTTTCTCAAGAATGTCTATTTCTCCACCTCGCAATCCGCGGGCGTTGGGGGCGAAATCAAAGAATTGACCTACGCCCAAGGCTGGATTTACGGGGTGGGCAATTGGCAGGGCCCGGCCAACAATCCCGCCATCAATCCGGTGGATAATTCCATTGCCGGCGCGCAGAACATTGAAATCCTCAAGCTCGACACCGGCTTGCAACTGAATGCACGAGCCACGGTCAAGGGCGTGGCGGATAACACCGGTTACAGCATCACCGCGGACGATGCCGGCAATGCCTACCTCACTGGCAGCTATGGACCCAGTGCGGTGAGTTTTTTCGGCAATGGCGACCCGACGAATCACCCATTCCTATCGCTATCCGCGTCCAAGCAGAGCGGCTTTATCGCCCAACTCGATTCCAATTTCACCTTCCAATGGGTCAACAAGCCTTCCAGCACGCCCTCCGCCTTGGCGCAGCCGGTCTTTTCGTTTTCGTCCCCGCCACGCGTCCGGTGGAACACGGTTTTGCAACGCCTGTTCTGGTCGGGTTATTTCAGCTCGGGCGTACTGTTCCTGGGCAATGCCACCATCCAGCAGCAACTCAACGGCCCGGAAGGTTTTCTGGCGGTGCTCGATCCTGCGGGCGGGTTCACCGAGACCGCAAATTTGACAGTGGTTTCGGCCTATGGCGATAGCGGTTCGCAGATCAAGCCGTTCGGCGGCCCCGCGCCGAGCACCAACAATCTCGTCTCGCAGACCAATACGCAACCGCTCCTCAAGGGGGCGCGCGTCACCGTCTTGGCGCCCCAATACCTGTATCGCAACCTGGCCAACGTGGATGACACCTCCGAGGTCAGTCAAAATGGGGATCAGGCCGCCGGCACCCAGCTCACCTGCACCGGCTATTCCGTCAATGGCAGTGTGGCCAACGGCATTGCCAACAGTTATGCCTTCACGCTCGATCAGGATACGGTGGTGAATTTCAACTGGATTGTGAAGTACGCGCTGAACCTCGCTTCCGACGTTTCCGAGACCAAGGGCCAGCCCGGCACGCCCATCCTGGGCTTGAATTCCCTGGATTCGGGAAGCCCCAACCCGAGTGTGGAGAAACACTGGATTGCGGCGAATGATCCCGTCATCGCGCAGATCAACTCCTATGTGGACGATCCGAACTATGTGGCGCAGGGTCTCCCGGTCCGCTATTTCATGGATGGCTACCACGCCTCCGGTGCGATCAATGTGGCCCTGACCCAGTTCACCAACTCCGCCAACACCAGTTATTACGCCACGAATTTTGTCCCCGTCATCGGTGACGATCAAGTGGTGCAAGTGCCGCAATTTCTGATGACCGGACCGACCTTCATTGGCTATCATTGGAAGTTGAAGGTCGGGGTGCAGGTGTTCACGACGTCGGTTGGCACCGCCGGATTGCCCTATATTCAAGTGGATAGCGATCCCGGACAGGTCAGCCCGCCGGTGAACAATCATGACGCCGCCGGCGTGGGCACCTTCTATTACGACCAAGGCACCAGCCTGGAAATCGGCTCGCTCGCAAAGCAAGGCAACACCAGGCTGCAGGGCTGGTACGACGGGGATGGCACCGTGTTTACCAGCCTCGGGGATAGCACCAATCTTCCCGGCCAGTTTACGCGCACCAATGGTTCGGTTTATGTGTCGCAACCGGTCACCCTGACGGTCCCGGCGCGAGTGCAGTGGGATTATGGCGCCATCGTCTATGACGAAACCGTGTTTATCGGCAATCCGGTGACCTTTGCCACCGTGGATCCCGCAGTCAAGGCCTCGTTGCACACACGGGTCGCGCCCGCCATGGCGGAAGTGATCACCGGACCGGTCGGCAGCACGACCTCCGACATGGCCCTGTGGGATTCGGTCGGCAGCAAATATTTTCCTTTGAAGCCGGGGCAAATGCTGACGTTTTGGAATACCACCTCCGGCAACGCCGCGGACCAGGTGATTGTTCGCCTGACGATCAACTATCCAGTGGTATCGCATTATCATCACATCGCCAATACCCCGCCGGTCCAACTCACGCCCAACCCCGCCGGCTTGGTCTCCTTCAACGCGCTGAAGTACACCGATTCCACTACCGGCGCGGCGGTGGATCAAAACGGCAATTTTACCGCCACGGGCCCCGGGAAAACCGTGTTGCTGTTCAATGAAACCAGCAAGTCGGGCCGCGGCGGGGTGGTGGTCACCCCCCGTATCCGGGTGGTGGAGACCCATAATTGGAACGACAATTTACCGACCACCCAGAAAGCGATCATTGGCCAGACCATCACCAATGCTGCCGACACGGCCGGTTTGGGCACCGGCTTCGTCTATTTCTCAAACGCGTGTTATAATGCCTCACTCCATACCCCGGGATCGCTCACCGGCCCCATCATCCCGGTCAACTTGAATTTTAACGCCGGTCCCAACAACCAACTGCTCGTGGTCTGGTATCAGAACAACGACACGATTCTCTGGCCGTATCAAGCCGTGCGCTATGAGCCCGCCTGGCCCACGACTGCGGCGGAGGGTTTGGGCCGGATTGTCATCGCCAGCCGCTATGGCAATGAGAGTGTGGACACCAATGGCGAAGACCAGGTGGTGGTGGATACGGAAACCGTGGGCACGAACACTTATCCGGCCGAAACGGTCTATGATCCATCCCGGTACCAGAATTTGAAGATTTACAATCAGCCGGACCCGACATTGCCCGGCTATAATCCGAACGAGGAGCACGCCCTGCTGGCGCCTTCGCTGCGGTCGGCGGCCCTCTCGCCACAGCCCATGGCGGTCTACGTGCTGCGCGAGGGCGACCTGAACATCACCAACCGCGATTCGACCTACACCTCCGACCCGTATGTGCTGGTGCAGTTCCTGGACACGGTGGACAACCAATACAAGATGAAGCTCTACAACATCGTCCGCGCCGACACGAATTTGAGCTTGGGCGATTTGAGCTACGAATACAGTTTCACCCAGCAAATGAAGGCGGGCGAGCCGGTGATCCCCTTCTATCCCTTGCC
>Ga0364918_10127_pt1 | contig 12534 bp, 11 predicted proteins | sample SorcelJu500001C6_2_FD_206957 | JGI IMG/M metagenome (GOLD analysis project Ga0364918, IMG submission 206957) | Enriched cells from Trout Bog Lake Hypolimnion, Wisconsin, USA - BchlTB.June20.5000.01.C6 | ecosystem: Environmental > Aquatic > Freshwater > Lake > Hypolimnion/Profundal zone | place... | reverse complement strand
CTCAATACGTTATTGAGCATTCCGGTGGTATTGTGCGGCGATCCGCGCCTCGGAGATGGCAGCTTTTCCTCAAACAGCGTTCGCTCCCTTCGACGGCTCTTTGTTCCACGGCGCCACACGCGAAAGCAGCAGCAGGCCGGGAACCGCCAGCGCGGTACAGAGCAGGAAAAAATTAAACCAACCCAGACTTTCCACCAGCCACCCGGCCGAAGCATTGATGAAAGTGCGCGGAACGGCGGCCAGACTGGTAAACAGGGCAAATTGCGTTGCCGTGTAAGCTGGGTGCGTCGTACGCGCAATAAAGGCGACGAAGGCGGCGGTCCCCAGGCCGACGCCAAGCGCTTCCATACCAATCACGGCGGCCAGCGCCAGCCGCTGATCGAGACCGATGACCGTTTGCGGCCCCAGCCAAGACAGCCAGGCAAAACCAAGAATCGACACCAATTGCACGACACCGAACAAAAACAGGGCACGATTGATCCCCAACCGAACCATCCACAAGCCGCCGAGCAAACCGCCGAGCACTGCGGGCCAGAGACCAGCGTGCTTGGCGATCAGGCCGATGTCGGTTTTCGTGAAGCCCATGTCGAGATAAAACGGGGTGGCCAGTGCCGTGCAGAGCGAATCGCCCAGTTTGTAGAGGAAAATGAAAGCAAGCACTAACAACGCACCACGTACACCGGCGCGACCCATGAATTCGTGAAAAGGCTCGACTACGGCTTCACGCAGGGTCTTTGGCGCGGCATAGGCCGCCACCGGTTCCTTAACCAGCAGAATCATGACCATGCCGGGCAGCATGAAGGCCGCGGTTATCCAGAATACCTGTGACCACGGCAGCAGGTCGGAAAGAATCAGCGATAGCGAACCCGGCACGAGTCCGGCCAACCGGTAAGCGTTCACATGCACGGCATTGCCCAGGCCCAGTTCAACCTCGGTCAGCAGTTCCCGCCGATAAGCGTCGAGGGCAATGTCCTGGGTGGCGGAAAAAAGTGCGAGCAGGGTGGTGAGCCAGAGTACCGGCACGATATCTGTACGTGGTGAAAGCCCGCCGAGCAGACCGATGGAGAGCAGCAGGCCAAGCTGCATGATAAGCGTCCAACTGCGCCGCCGACCGAGTACAGGCAAGGCGTAACGATCAAGGAAGGGCGACCAGAGGAACTTCCAGGTGTAGGGAAACTGGATCAGCGCAAAGAAGCCGATGGTTTTAAGATTGACACCCTCACTGCGCAGCCACGCGGGAAGCAGATTGAGTAGCAGATAGAGAGGAAGACCAGAGCTGAACCCGGTAAATATACAGATCAACATCTTGCGGGTCAGCAATACCGCGAGCCAGGCAGGCATCAGGCTCTTCGCCCCAAACGGTACAAGGCCCGCCTGCCGTTCACCGAAAGACCGACGCCCGGATCTTCCATCCATGCCTCTAACACCGAAGAGGTGGAACGAAGCGGTACTTCGCAGACAAATTCCGTCAAGGAGGAGATGAGTATCCGGGGTGCAAAGAGTTGTTGCCGTAAGGTTGGGTTCATGATGGAGGTCAGAAGAGGAAAAGGAGAGAAGCGGCAGTCCTTTCTACCATACTGGGTTGTTTTGCAAAGAACAAATTACGGCCCCCTGAATGATTGGTGCAAGAGCAGTACACTCTCCACCACCTCCGCACTACAGCGGGGCAAACGGCTTATAAAGGGGATCGCCGATCAGCACCATCTGCCAGGAAAGAAAGGGGAGAGTGACCAGATAGGCCTCGGCAAGGCTGAGGTACCCCTCGGTCAGGATCCGGAAGAACAGGTCTGGTAATGGGAAGGCTTGAATATAGGGTTCATAGACTGGCCCGATAGTGGCCGCCATCCCTTCCTCCAGCATGCGCTTGCACCAGACTTGTGAACCCGGCTGCCTGAGGGTGGTGCATTCGGCGCTGGCGATGTGATAGCCGATGGCTCCCCGCACCCAGGTAAAAGCATTGACATAGTGGCCCAGGCTGTACCAGCCGCAGTAGAGCGCTGCGGCCGGACAGTCTCCCGGCTGGAAAAGAGCCTCGCGCGCATCAAGTTTCACCTCCTCCATCCGGCCGCTTTTTCGCACCTCTTCGGCCGCTGCATGCAGTGACGCGTCGTAGAGGGCATAGCCGCTGAGCTTTTGCTCCGTCGGTTTAGGCCAGCGGGCATCGAAATAGGCCCTCCCCTGCAACCCTTTTTTTTCGGCAAAGAGGGCATCATCGACCAGCCGCCGCACGATCGCCGGATTCGGTCCGTCCAGGCGGCTGACCATGAGCACCGTATCCCGCTTCAGCAGCGTTTCCTGTTCACGAAATCCAAGGAAATAGGGATTAGGCAGCCAGCCCTCCAAAGGGTAGTCCCCGGACAGAACCAGGGCCAGCTCGGAATCCACCGCTGCGCGTGTTTCCGTCTTTTCCCCTGAGGTCACCTTGCTCAGGGGAGCATGCGATTCAATCGCCAGCGGCACGCCGTACATGACGGCCAGACAGCGAATCCGGCTGTTTTTACCGAATCTGGCCAACGCCTGCCGGATCGGCCGGCGAATTTCCGTGTCATAGGTTGCCCGGGAACAATGCTCCTCCCCGGTGGTGCTGATCTGCACCAGATGCTCAAGAGGAATATGCCGCTGCTGCATGTAATACCTGGCCAGATCCAGGCTGTCCTTAGCCTGGATATTGGCGATCACCAGCACCTCATCCGGTTCAAGCGCCCTGCTCGAACTCGGATGCACCAGCAACCAGGAAAGGACAAACAGGCAAACGATCAAGTTTTGACAGGTGCGGGAAGCCATGATACCTTGCCCTGCAAAATGATGAGGAAATTGAAGAGAAAGAAAAATATAGGAGGAAAAAGGGGTGATTGACAAGGAGAATGAGGCGGCGACCATCGACTTCCAGCAACGACTGCTTGACTGGTTCGCCATCCACCAGCGACCGTTGCCCTGGCGCAGGGCCTATGATCCGTACCATGTCTGGATCTCGGAAATCATGGGGCAGCAGACCCAGATGGAACGGGTTGCCGTTTATTTTGAGCGATGGATCACCCTTTTTCCCGATATTGCCGCCGTGGCCGCCGCCCCGGAACAGGCGATTCTCATGGCTTGGGAAGGTCTGGGCTATTACAGCCGTGCCCGCAACATTCAGCGTACAGCCAGGCTGCTCGCCAGCGGCGACGGTACAATTCCCGCTACCTACCAGCAACTGCTCGCCCTCCCCGGCATTGGCCCTTACACCGCCGCCGCCATCCTGTCGATTGCCTACAACCAGCCTTATCCTCTGCTCGACGCCAATGTCGAACGGTTGTTCGCCCGACTGGCAGACATCGACAGCCCCCTCAAGCTGAGACCGACCCAAAAACGGCTGGCAGCTCTTGCCGCCACCCTGCTCCACCGGGACAATCCGCGCAGTTTCAACCAGGGCTTGATGGAACTGGGGGCGCTGGTCTGCACCCCGAAAAAACCAGATTGTGGGCGCTGTCCGGTCCAGGCCCACTGCCGGGCCTACCGGGACGACACCGTGGACCTCCGCCCCTTACCCCCAGTTCGACCGCAACGGATCGATATCATCATGGCCTGCGGCATCATCCGCAACGGTCCTCTCTATTTCATCCAGCAGCGATTGCCCGATGATATCTGGAGTGGCTTGTGGGAATTTCCCGGGGGGCGCCTTGAAGAGGGGGAGACACCGAGACAGGCGGCGGCACGTGAAATCGAAGAGGAAACTGGCTGGCAGATAACCGGACTTGCCCCCTTCACCACCGTGGTCCATCATTACACCCGCTACCGGGTCACCCTGCACAGTTTTCTTTGCCACCTCCCCGCCCCGCTGACGGAGCCGAGGTTGACCGCAGCCACGCAAAGCGAGTGGGTTTCTCTTGCGCAGTTATCAGATTTTCCTTTTCCCGCTGGTCACCGTCGACTGGTAATCGCCCTGCAGCAAGCATCATTTCCGGAAAATTGGTAAAATCACCTCAAGCTACTTTCATCGTAAAATCAAGCTCATTATTGAAATCAATAAAATAATATTACGACTTCCCGGAAAAATTTGCATTCCGGCGCCGATGGTGCTAGTTTAGATTGATGCAATTTTTTTTCGTCCCTACTCCCCCTCAACTGGCTCAATACGAAGATCGTGCATCATAACCAACCGACATTATCCGACCCGACGTTATCGACCATGCAGGATGAGGTCCACCGGCTCAGCACCAACTGGCGAACCCTCCTTGACGCCCTGCCGGAGATGATTTTCCTGCTCAAGGATGACTGTACCGTCGAATATATGAACAGTAACGCCAAGGCTTGTTTTGGCACCCCCTGTCCGCAGCGCGTGGCTGATTGCCTGAAAGAGGCGGGTCGGGCCTGCCAGGAAAGCCTCTTGCGATCAATGGGATCATCGGGCGACAGCAAAGTCACCGAAACCGTTGTCGGCGCCATGCCGGTGGAGTATTCGTTCGTTCCTTTTGTCGGCTATACCGGCGAAAACCTCATCATGCTGGTGGTGCGCGATATTACCCAGCGCAAGAGCTTCGAGCGGGAATTGCTGGAGTTCAACACCAGCATCGAAACCATTCTCCGGCAGAAAATCAGCGAGTTGCAGGCCAGCGAAGAGACACGACTGCGGCTCTCCCACCAGGTCAACAGCCTGAAGAGCCAGCTAGGCCATCATCATCAGGCAGACAAGATGGTGGGCCGAAGTCGCAAGATGCGGGACCTGCGGGAAATGATCCACCAGGTGGCTGAATCCGACGCTACCATACTCATCAGCGGCGAATCGGGGACCGGCAAAGAACTGGTCGCCAACCTGCTCAAGGCAACCAGTTCCAGAGACGACAAACCCTTTCTCAAGATCAACTGCAACGCCATTAACGACTCCATTCTCGAGGCTGATCTCTTTGGCTACGAAAAAGGATCCTTCACCGGTGCCACTGCCCGCAAAATTGGCAAATTTGAAGTTGTCGACGGCGGGACCATCTTCCTCGACGAAATCGGCGATATCAGCCCGAGGATGCAAGCATCGCTGCTGCGGGTGCTGCAGAACGGTGAAATCCTCCGGGTCGGGGGCACCGAACCCCTCAAAATTAATGTCCGGGTGATCGCGGCTACCAATGTCGATCTCGCCCAGGCAGTCAAAGAAAAAAAATTCCGGCTGGACCTCTATTATCGCCTCAACATCATTAACATTGCCATGCCCCCCTTGCGTGACCGCAAGGAAGACATCGTCGAACTGGTCTCCTACTTTGTCAACCACTACCGTGAGGCCTTCAAAAAAGAAATCGATTTTGTACCGAAATCCATTATCAATCGCCTGCTGGCTCATGACTGGCCCGGCAATGTTCGCGAACTTGAGAACCTCATCCAACGGGCGGTGCTCATGGCCAAAGGCAAGATGATCACCGAGACGGATCTACTGTTCGACCAGGATCCACGGATGGAACAACCGCAGACCGACAGCTTCAACATTGATGAGAAACTGGGTAAGCTGCCTTTAAAATCGATCATCGCCGAGTTCGAGGCTGCTATCGTCAACCGCGCCCTGCACAAATACAGTGGCAACGTCTCCACCGCCGCCGATCAGCTCAAGGTCGGCAAGACCGCCCTCTACGACAAGATGAAACAGCACGGCATCTCCGCCAAGATTATCAAAAAAAGCGGTTGAAATAGAAAAATACTTTCACACCCTTCTAAGCCCCGCTGCGTTGACCAGTCCTTGGGGAGACCAACCACGACATGTTCACCTTGTCAAGCGTGGACCTTTTTATGCCTCACAGGTGATTTGGGCTAGGGAGGATTAGGCTCTCACAATGCCAATGAGTCGATTACAAGTCGGTTGGGGCGAAGAAGGGGAGGCGTTCAGAACAGCAGGAATTCCTTGAACTGGCCACGCATGCAGTGATTGGAGGCCATTGCCGAGGAATAGGCGCCGGCATTGATCAAGGCCAGGTGGTGCTGCTCCGTCAAATCGGGTAACCAAGCCTGCGCATACCAAACATCCAGGGCCTCGTTGATGTTGCCGACCACGTCCATCATTGAGCATGGTGCTGCCTCGTAACGAAACGGCACCGGCTGGAAAGGCAGGTTGTAATAGGCCGGCTCAGGCCCGATGTTGAAGCCTGCATCAACACCAACAAATACCGTGTTTTGCTTCTTTTCAACAAAGGTCTTGCCCAGAAGCAGGAGTCCGGCATCCTTAACGATATAATCTCCCGGCTCGATCTCCACATGTAGACCTCGCGCCGCAAATTGTCGGTGCAGAATCGTTGCCCACTGATCCAGAGCCAAAGGTTCATCCGATGCAACATGGGGAACCCCTAGACCGCCACCGATATTGACGCATTCCACTTGCCCGGCCTTTTCGACAAACCAGAAACAGTGGGCGATAATCCGTTCCAGTTGTTCCAACTGCGGCGTCAGGTACCCGCAACCGGTGTGGAAATGAATTTTGCTGACCTGTAAACCATAGGACTGGGCGATTGCCAGGGCATCAAGGAACTGTTCCTGATAAATACCAAACTTCGTGGTCACATCCCCCGCATAGTGGAGCCTGTCGTTGGCGGCTCGGCCAATCCCCATGGCAGGGTTCACCCGCAGGCCGATTTTGGTTCGCGGCTTGAGTTTCCCCCAGCAATGGATGGCATGAAGGGAATCGCAATCCATAAAGATACCTTCATAGCGCGCCAGCACCTTCAAATCCTGCGTGGAGAGACTGGAGGCGGTGAAGGAAATATCGTTCGGCGTAAATCCGCAACTGACCGCATGCTCAACCTCGCCAGGTGAGCAAGCATCGATACCACAGAGACCGGTCTGCTTCAGGAAGGTCAACAGGGGTGCGAACCGGTTGGCCTTCATGGCGTACTGGAGGGAATATTGACCTGCCAGATTGGCGGCCGACAAAGCAGTGTGCAACCGCACTAGATTTTCTTGTACCCGGGAAGCGGAATAAACGAAGGAAGGGGTGCCGAATTGATCGGCCAGGTCTTGCACCCTGCGCCCGGCAAAATACAACTGATCCCGCTGGTAGCAGAGACCGGCTCTCTGCCACCAGCGATAGTAGGACTGTTGGTTCAACGGAGACCTTGATTAAGGTTCAATAATTCCGGCCTGATAACTTCAGCATTCAACATTTCTTTCCTCCCGGTGATCCAGCCGCGACAGTTGGCGGCCCCGCAGGAACAGGGAAACTGCTTGAACAAAACATCCTCGGTCTCAGCATAATCCATGTAGAGAAAACTATTAACGGGGATATTCTGCAAGGCGGTGACAGTCAGGTCCTCCATGTTCAGCGAGATATTGGGTGAACAGGAATGGAGGAAATAACCGGAAAAATAGGGATCAAAAAGATGCGTTTCCGGAGACAACTGCAGGGTGTGCTGACGAATCTCGTCGACAATATGACCTGCCATCCTTGCAATAACATCGCCCTTTTTGAAATTCCGGTAAGTAATCACACCCTTACCGGCTAATTCATCTTTAAAAACAACGGCAAACTCAGAATGTTTTGGAAAAAGAGGATCTTTCCCAAACTGGTCCGGGTAAAGCATGTGCATGTTCTCCTCGAACAATTAAAAAACAAACCCTATCCACATGGGAATTGTTGATAGGAAGTAAATTTAACATAAATAAGGAGCGCTCTATACAGTTAAAATGAACGACTGACAAGCATTATTAACAACGGTTTTTCAAAAAAAGGAAAGTGTGTAAAATCTAATTTTCCCTGTTACTTCAACAAGATCAGCAGCCCTTAAAAACCAGGGGCTCATAGTTGACAGCATCCAGGAGAGACTGACGCATGGCAGGCCCTCCCTCTCCTTATGGGTTGCGCCTCTGACGCTCCCCGCTCTTCCTGCAAGGCCTCCGGCCCCCGCCTTTTTTCACCTCCGACTCAAGTTGAAATATTTTTTCCCTTGCCGGCTGATTTCCGGTCCCGGCAATTCCCACCATGGTCGTTATTTACCGGCACCTGATTTCATTGCCCCAATGCCCGCTTGACGAGCATTCAATTTTTGCGATTTTATATACCTTCTTTCAGCTATTGCAATCTTAATTATGGCTCATTTAAAAATATCTCAAGATCGATCCCCTGAGGCTCTTTCCAGGGGGGAAGCTTAGGGGAAGAGTATTAATGGAAATAATACTTTTCTTCTTAAGAATAATCCGTTTACCATACCGGAACAGAACATTTTTTCCTTTTCCCTTGTCGAATTGAGGTGTTTCATGTCGAACTGGTTTATTGCCCTAGATGGCAAACCCCTCGGTCCCTTCTCCCGCCAGCAAATTCTTAGCGGCCTTGCTGCAGGCCAATACAATGCGGTAACCATGGTCTGGCGGGACGGTTTTGCCGACTGGCAGCCCGCAGGCAGAGTGGAGGAGTTGCAAGCCGGCCCGGCAATGCCGGTGCCGCCCCCTTATTCGGGCAAAGAGGCCCATGCAATCGACTACACCATCTTTGGCAATGAGATGCAGTTTGTCGAGATTGAACTTGACCCGCAGGAAAGTGTAATTTCCGAGGCGGGTGCGATGATGTATATGCATGATCAGGTGGCAATGGAGACGATTTTCGACGACGGTTCCCAGGCCTCGAGTTCCGGGACTTTTTTTGACAAGGTGCTCGGCGCGGGCAAGCGGCTGATCAGCGGCGAAGGGCTGTTCATCACCTTGTTCACCTACACCGGTTCCACCAAAGGCAAAGTCGCCTTTGCCGCGCCATATCCAGGGAAAATCATTCCGCTGGACCTGACCAAATATGACAATCGAATCATCTGTCAGAAAGACGCTTTCCTCTGCGCTGCCAAAGGGGTCGCCGTAGGAATCGCCTTTCAGAAAAAAATAGGAGTTGCCCTGTTTGGCGGCGAGGGCTTCATTATGCAGCAGCTCGACGGCGATGGTCTTGTTTTCATCCATGCAGGGGGGACCATTGTTGAAAAAGAATTGGCGGCAGAGGAGAGACTCCGGGTTGACACCGGCTGTTTGGTGGCGCTGACCAGGACGGTCGGCTATGATATTGAGTTTGTCGGCAACGTTAAGTCCGCTATTTTCGGCGGAGAAGGATTCTTCTTTGCCAACTTGCGCGGCCCGGGTCATGTCTGGCTGCAATCGCTGCCCTTCTCCCGCCTCGCTGGCCGCATCTGGAAAACAGCGCCGCAAGCGGGCGGAGGAAGTCAGGATGAGGGGTCGATGCTCGGCGGACTCGCCGACATCCTGAAACGTTGAGATGCATACACCTTGCTAGCAGACCGTGGAGCGTGCCACCCTGGTATCGGCAGTTCCCTGTCTGCTGATCGCAGTAGTGCCGCTGCCGCTTATCCTTCTTTCACTTATAAACCATCACCCTGAGCACAAAGGGACGACAATGCCACAGACTGATTATCTCGAGGATCTCTTTACCTATATCAACCACTCACCGACCCCCTTCCATGTGGTGGCCACCAGCGGCACCCTGTTGTCCCGCCAGGGATTTCAACGCCTTCACGAATCAGACTCCTGGCAGAATCTCCCTGCCGGTTCTTATTACCTGATCCGCAACGATACCAGCCTGATCGCCTTTACGTTGACCAGCACCCCGCATTCCGGCATGTGTCTTCGTATGGCCGGCGCACATACCGACAGTCCGGGCCTCAAGGTCAAACCCAAGCCGGTCCAACTGCATCACACCTTGGTGCAACTCGGGGTGGAAGTGTATGGCGGAGCCCTTCTGGCCCCCTGGTTCGACCGGGACCTGTCTATTGCCGGCCGCGTGAGCTGGACTTTGGACGATGGCCCCTTGCAGTGCAGCCTGATTGACTTCAAACGGCCGGTGGCAACCATACCCAGCCTCGCTATCCACCTGGACCGCGAGGCTAACGCCAAGAGGTCCATCGACAAGCAGGCCGACCTTGTCCCCTTGGTGATGCAAAGCAGTGAATCCCTCGCACCGGATTTCAAAACCATCCTCAAACTCCAGTTGCTCCGGGAACATAAGATGGCAACGGATGCGGAGCTCATCGATTTCGATCTGTTCCTCTATGATACGCAACCGCTTTGCCGCGTGGGGTTCAACGGTGAATTCATCACCGGTTCCCGCCTGGACAATCTCCTTTCCTGTCACGCCCTGCTGCAAGCCCTGGTGCAAACCGCCACTCGTCGGGACTGCCTCGTCGTCCTCAACGACCATGAAGAGGTGGGCAGCGTCTCAACTTCCGGGGCACAGGGGCCTTTTCTAAAAAATGTGCTGGAACGGCTTTTCCCTGATCCTGGCCAGCGACAACAGGTCATCGCCCGGTCGCTCTTGCTCTCGGTGGACAACGCCCATGCGGTCCATCCCAATTTTGCCGGTAAACACGATCCGGACCATCTACCCCTGCTCAATCGAGGCCCGGTCATAAAGTTGAACGCCAACCAGCGGTACGCCACCAACGGCCTCACCGCCGGGTTGTTCCGCCTCTTCTGCAAAAAGGCCGGAGTGCCCTGTCAGCAGTTCGTGATGCGCAATGATCTGGCCTGCGGTTCCACCATCGGTCCTTTGACTGCCGCTGAGATCGGTGTGCCTACGGTCGACATCGGCGTTCCGCAACTGGCCATGCATTCAATCCGGGAGATGGCCGGCCACCTCGACGGCTGGTATCTGATGCAGACGCTGGCCATTTTTTTCTCCGAACCAGATACCGGTATCTGCTGTCCCGAAGTGATCGCTTAGCAGAGGTTATCGCTCAACCTTGCACCTGATGCCAGAGCCCTATGGTTGTGCCTGCCGGAATCAGTCCGTGGCATGGGCCATCACTCGCATATACTCCTCATGCCGCTGCATCCGGTCATCGAGAAACTTGTTTTCAGCAAAACCACAAGCGTGTTCCTTGCAATACGCCCCCTTGGTGACATAGTTGAGCACCATTGCCGGTACGTCGTAATGGTGGACAGTGGTGTACTTCTTTACCTTGCCGTCCTCAATCACCATGATGCGGTTCATGTGGATGCTGTCGTCTTTATTGTTGAGATAACGAAGTTTATCGTAACTTTTCCGGCCAAATATCCCAGGGGGGACATGGTCGCTCACCAAAATGATCAGACTTTTCTCGTCGATTTCGAGCAAGCGGTTGACATATTCAGCAACCGCCTCGGAGCGGTAAAAAAACTGATTGGCAGAATCCTCCAATTGCGGGTCTTTGAAAGAAGAAACGAACTTGAGCACTTTGGGACGTTTCTGTTCATTAATGATATGCGGCATGTGGCCGTAAATGGTGAGGACATAATTAAACAACGGCAAACCGGTTTTGTCTTTGATAAGTGGAGAAATAAACTCAAGATTCTGAGCAAAGAGGGTGCGGTCAAACATATATCCATCTTCACCGGTCGTGTCCCCGATCGAGAGATAGGTATTGTCGTCTTTCAGATACTCCCTGGGGAAATACATCTGGGCAAAGCCCATGCCCTTATACCCTTTCGGGGTGTTGAAAAAACTCGGTTTATAAGCATTACTGGCCATCGTCCGATAACCGGCGAGTTGGAGTGTTCCCGGCAAACAATAGGCCGGGGCACCGGTAAAACTATTGAACTCAACACCAGCTAGCTCCTGGAAGGCGGGAACACCGCAGAGAGCCTCAAACTCAGCCTGTGATGTTCCGCCCCCAACCACAGGGGATACGGAAAAACCCAATTTGTTACCAAATAATTTTTTAAAATTGGGATGATAGGGATCTTTGGTTAAACTGGCGCCACGAAACAGGGTGGGATCGACGAAACTCTCCAGAATCACCAAATGGACATTGCGGTTGTTGCTATGGGAACGTATCCACCCAGCCCTCTCCTGTGCCTGTTGCTCGTACTTGGGGCGATCGCGGAAGGCCTCTGTTTTTGCCAGCGAAATTTTGCGCTCAGCCTCTCGATAGAGCAGCATCATAAAACGGCCATTGTTTTCTGCGCTGACCTTATCGGACCACGCAACAATCTCTTGCCCCACTTTCCAGAAATCGGCAGTGAACTGCTCTGGATAGAATTCAACTGCGCCGATCAGCAAGGCCAGCGGCACCATGCCCGCAACCATGGTCACCATCTTCCTGTAATTGAGGCACCAGAAAAAAAATCCCAAAGGCACGACTACGGTGACGGTGAGCAGCAGAATGACCTTGGGCGAAAGAACCGTGAGCAATTCCGGAACCTCAGCCAGTTGGCAAACACGGAACACATTGCTGTACATCAGGTAATAAATATCCTGCCCCATATACGCCAGGAAAAGAGGCACCGCCGCCAACAGCGCCTGCCAGCGCGATGGCCGCAACATCATGTTAAAAGAGCAGTAAAGATAAAACAGCAGGGTTAATTCGAGATATTGCTTGTTAAAGGCAAGGGTTCCTCCCTCCTGGATATATGCGACGCCTCTTGGCCCTCCTTGGAGATTAATGATCAAGGAGTACGCGAACACGCCAAAAAGAAAGGCAGTATAGCGATTGAAAAGCAACCAGCCCATCCTGCTCACCATCAGACGCGCATTCAGGGCAATGGCAGCAGTAACATATTTCGTGGTCATAAGTATCTTGGGTATGTGTGTTTCCGGTGTCCCGGTGAGGAGTCAGC
>Ga0364918_10192_pt1 | contig 12554 bp, 13 predicted proteins | sample SorcelJu500001C6_2_FD_206957 | JGI IMG/M metagenome (GOLD analysis project Ga0364918, IMG submission 206957) | Enriched cells from Trout Bog Lake Hypolimnion, Wisconsin, USA - BchlTB.June20.5000.01.C6 | ecosystem: Environmental > Aquatic > Freshwater > Lake > Hypolimnion/Profundal zone | place... | reverse complement strand
GTTCAGGAAAGACGACCACTCTTTATTCCGCGATGTCAAGGCTCAACACCAACGACGTGAAGATCCTGACGGTCGAAGACCCCGTGGAATATCAGATGCACGGGATAAATCAGATGCAGGTGAATCCGAAGATCGAGCTGACATTCGCATCGGGGCTGAGGGCGTTTTTGAGGCAAGATCCGGACATCATAATGGTCGGAGAGATCCGCGATAGGGAAACGGCGGAGATAGCCATACAAGCGTCGCTCACGGGCCACCTGGTGCTCTCCACGCTCCACACGAACGACGCGCCATCGTCGATCACAAGGCTCATCGAGATGGGAGTTGAACCTTTTCTCGTTGCCTCATCCGTGCTCGGCATCATGGCGCAGCGTCTGGTGAGGACCGTGTGCCACGATTGCGCGCGGAAATATACGCCGGATGACAAAGAATTGTCGGAGATCGGACTTACGCTCGAGGATCTCAAAGGCAGACAGGTTTTCAGGCCCGTCGGATGCCCAAATTGCATGGAGACCGGATATTCCGGGCGCGCCGGCATTCACGAAGTGCTGATGGTGACGGATGCTATTCGTGCCGAACTTATGAAGGGGTCGGATGCTACGATGATCAGAAAGGTTGCGATCTCGCAGGGAATGAAATCTTTGCGTGAAGACGCAGCCGCAAAGGTCATACAGGGGCTTACGACGATCGCAGAGGTTCTGCGCGTTACGCAGGAGGACGCAACATAGGTTTAATATGCCAATCTTCGAATACATCGGAATAGACACGAAGGGGAAGAAGGCGGCGGGGACCGTCGACGCCGAGAACGAGCGCGCCGCCCGCGCCAAGCTCCGAAAAATGGGTGTCTTCCCCACCACCTTGAATTCCGAGGGCGCAGAGGGCAAGAAGGCGGGCCTCTCGCTCAACGTGGACGTTTCCAAATACATGCAGAGCATCAAGGTCAAGGATCTCTCCATAATGACCCGCCAGCTCTCGACGCTCATCGAGGCGCATATTCCGCTTGTCGACGCCTTGAACGCGCTCGTCGAACAGATAGAAAATCCAAAGCTTCGGGCGATCATGGCCCGGGCCAGAGAGAAGGTCACGGAGGGAACCAAGTTTTCGGACGCGCTGCGCGGTCATCCCAAGGTCTTTGGCGATCTCTACGTCAATATGATCAACGCAGGAGAGTCAAGCGGTGCGCTCGATATCGTGCTCAAAAGGCTCGCCGAATTCACCGAGGGGCAGGCCAAGTTAAAATCCAAGGTGACGAGCGCGATGATCTATCCCATAATAATGGCGATCGTCGGCGTATCGCTCACGACTTTTTTGCTCGTCAAGATCGTCCCCGATATCACGAATATGCTGAAGGACATGGGCACGGCTTTGCCCCTGCCCACCCAGATCCTAAAGTCTGTGAGCGATGCGCTGGTGGGTTATTGGTATCTCTTTATCATCGTGATACCGCTGATCATCTTCGGCATAAAGAAATTTTTAAAGACCCCCAAAGGCAAGGCATGGTGGGATAGAAAGGTATTGAAGCTTCCGCTGTTCGGCAATTTGACGAGAATGGTCATTGTTTCGAGATTTTCGCGCACGCTCTCGACGCTCCTTTCCAGCGGCGTCCCCCTGCTCACGGCGATGGATATCGTGAGCAACATCATAACGAACACCCGCATGAAGGAGGTCATCGATCAGACGCGCGAGAGCGTTCGTGAAGGTCAAAGCGTGGCCGAACCGCTTAAGCGCAGCGGCGAGTTTCCGTCGATCGTCACGCATATGATAGCCGTCGGCGAAAAGACGGGCGAGCTGGAGCAGATGTTAGAGCGCGTGGCGACGACCTATGACACCGAGGTCGAGAATGCCGTCACGACGTTGACCACGATACTCGAGCCGATGATGATCCTTGCGATGGCGGTGGTGGTCGGATTCATCGTCATCTCGGTCATGTTGCCGATGCTTGACCTGGCCAAGGTTTAGAGCTAATAAAAAAACAAAAGGGAGGGAAAATGATAAAGTATCTTCGCAGTTCCCGCGGTATGACGTTGATGGAGATCATGATCGTGCTGGGCATAATCGCAGTGATCGGCGGCATTCTCATGCAGCGCATATTCGGAAAGAAGGAGCAGGCCAACAGGAAGGCCGCACAGATACAACTGGAAACGATAAAGGGCGCGATAGAACAGTTCAGCTCCGACAATGGCGCGTATCCTTCGTCCCTTAGGGACCTGGTGACGAGGCCCGGTAATGTGAAATATTTTCCGTCGAACGGGTATGTGAAGGAAAAGACGCTCAAGGACCCGTTCGGTTGCGATATTCAATACAGGGTTCCGGGCACCGAGGGAAGGGATTACGATGTCTACTCGCTCGGCAAGGGTTGTCAGGAAGGCGGAGACGGTGACGAAGCGGATATCTATCCTGAAGATTGACCCTCGTGCGTCAAGGCGCTTTGGCGCTATGCGAAAAGGATTCACCCTACTCGAAATGATGGTCGTCATAGGGATCATTGCCCTTTTGACGAGTGTTGTCGTCATCCGCTCCGGCAATTCGGTCGGCAATAATATGAAGAAGGATGTGAACAGGCTTGCCGCCCGAATGCGCTATCTCTACAACAAGGCCGCAATGGAGCGCCTTTATATCCGCATTGCGTTCGATCTCGATGCCAAATCATACCGGGTCGAGGCCACCGCGGATCCGTTTCTGGTTGAGAGAGAGACAGGGAAGATCAAAGACAATACCGCGAAAAAGGAAAAGAAAGAAACGCCGCCCCCAACGAACGAGGCTCAGGCTCAAACTCAGGCTCAGGCCGGGGGCGCCGACAAAAGCGGCGCAAAAACGGCCGGAGTGGAGGCGTTGAAGGCCCCCGTGGCAACATTTACGCCGCTTGAATCATCTCTCGTCAAACCCACGAATTTGAGCAAGGGGATATCTTTCAAGGACATTCAGGTGGAGCACCGGAAAACGCCTGTCGATGCGGGCGAAGAGTATATCTATTTTTTCCCGAACGGATACGTCGAGCAGGCGGTCATAAATTTCAAGGATGAAAAGGACGAGCTTCATTACGCGATAGTGACGAGCCCGATAAGCGGCAAGGTGAAGATTGAAAAGGATTATGTGAAGATGGGGCAATGACCAATGTCCAAGTTCCCCGCCACTAAAGCTTTGGCGGGCAGGCAATGACGAATGAATTTCCAATGACCCAATTTCCAAATAAAAAACGCGGATTTTCACTGTTGGAAGTTCTCGTGGCGATGGGCATGCTGGCGACGTGCCTGACGGCGATCTTCGCCCTGTCGACGAGCTCCATCAGGAGAAGCGACCACGCTGAAAAGCTGCTTGTTGCCACGATGCTCGCGCGCCAGCAGATGTCCGATATAGAGATCGATATCGGGAAAGGACTGGCCAAGGGTGAGTTTCCCGACGAGAAAGAGGCCGAAGACGAGTTCAAGGACCCGTTCGGGGATTACAGGTGGAAGATGCAGATACGAAAGGTGGAACTTCCGGCGCCGGTGACGGGAGAGAAGGGCAGCATACAGGATATCGTCGGCAAACAGCTCACAAAAGAGATAGGCCAGACCGTTCGCGAGCTCAAACTCACCGTGTCTTGGAAGGAGCGCAACGCCGATCAGTCGATCGAGGTCGTGACGCATATTGTTAAATTGTAGATCGGAAACGCGATTTTTAAAAAACATGTTTCATCGCATATTCAAAAATTTTAACGAACGTTCCTTGGCAGGATTCACTCTGCTCGAGGTCCTCGTTTCGATCGGCCTCCTTTCTATCATCATGTCCATTGTGTGGTCGACGACGTCTCTCACCAATAAATCCAAGAAAAGGGTTGAGGATCGCTATCAGGCATATCACGAGGGCGCCGTGGTCCTTCGAAAGATAAGCGAGGACCTTTCGATGGCCTTTCTGGCGAAAAAGGTGGCGCCTCAAACCTCCCCTGCGGCTTCTGCCCAGACATTACCGCAGCCGGCAACGCCGGATTCTCAAGCATCTCTTCCGGAGAGGATGAAGAGTTTTTTTATAGGCGAGGACAGGGGCGAGCGGGACAGCCTGCGGTTCACTTCATTCTCACATCTCCGTTTATACAAGGATGCGAAGGAGTCCGATCAATGCAAGCTCTATTATGAGGTTTCTCCGATGCCCGGAGATTCCAGCCGCTACAACCTTGTCAGGCACGAAGAGGCATGGCTCGACGATACGACCGAGGTGAAATCTCCGGGACTTGTCCTTGCGGAGGATATCAAAGAATTCAATCTTGAATACTACGACCAGAAAAAAGATGAGATGGTGAAGGGGTGGGATACGGAAAAACAGGATTGGATGGGACGGCTGCCTGCGGCTGTTAAGGTGAGCATCGTTCTCACCGATCCGATCGATCCGACAAAAACGATACCGATGAGCACGTCGGTCTTGCTTCCGCTTTCAAAGGGGCCGATAGAATATTGACTCGTGTGTTTAAAGCGAAAATGGATATGAGACGTCGTCTCAACAAAAAAGGCGTGGCAATTCTTCTCGTCCTCACTGCGGTGGCGGCGCTGTCGGTGATCGTCACCGAATTTGCGTACAATATTCGCGTGAACGATAAAATTGCCAGAGGCGAGCTGGACCGCATCAAGGCCTACTATCTGGCCAAATCGGCGCTGAACTTCATGCTCCTCGAACTTAAATTCGACAAGACCTTTCAGCAGGCGGTGCAGCAGCAGAATTTGGGCCAATATCTGGGCCAGAACGCGCAGCTTCCGCTTTGCCAGCAGTTCCCGATGTCAACGGGGCTCATAAGACTCGTTTTCACCGGAGGAGGGGCCGGCACCGAGGACGAAACGGGCGCGACAGGCGGTGGCGCCGAGCCCACAGCGGAAGAAAAGGCCGCGGCAGAACAGGAAAAGCTCCAGAGAGAAGAGATAGAAAAGATGCAGAAGGGGACGTCCGTCTCCGATGAAAAGGGGGCCACTGAATTCCTGCAGTTCGAGGGCGATTTCGAAGGGGAGTGTGTTGATGAAGGCACGAAGATCAATTTGAATGGATTTGCCGGACTTTCTCAGGTTGCGCCTGCCGGCGGAACGAGTTCCTTCGACCAGTACAAACTTTTCTTGTTCAAATTTCTTTCCAATCCGCAGTTCGATCCGCTTTTTAAACAGGCCGACGTCCTCGTATCAGACGTAGTCAACAATATCGGAGACTGGATCGACGAAAACACGGATATTAACGACATGGACGGCAGGGTAAAGGGCAACGAGGACGATCTTTATGACAAGCTCGGCGTGTCTTACAAACCCCGAAACGGCAAGCTGATATCGCTGCCCGAGGCGTATCTCATAGATGGCGTTGTCGACGATTGGTTCGCGCCGCTCATGGATGGATTCACTGTCTATGGAGACAGCAAGATCAACGTTTGCACTACGACACGCGATGTCATCGAAAGCACTATCCGCAGGTACATCGATTCAACTCCGTCGCTTCCTCCTTTGCGGCTTGAAGATCAAAAGGAGATGGACAGGCTGGTGGGCGCTATCGTCAACGCGTGTTCTTCCGGCGCTATGGGCGATGCGCTCAAACAGGCGGTATCCAACGCATTGTCTCAGGAGATCGGCGCGGTGTCATCCGGCGCGCCGACGACGGTGCCGCAACCGGGTCAGCCGGCTCAACCGATCCAGCCGGGCCAGCCTCAGGCAGGGGCGCCGCCTGTTGCCGCCGGCGCGCAGGACACGGGATTCGCGGCATTCATAACGGCGGACAGGAGATTCTTTTCCATCAAACTTACGGGTCAGGTCAATGAAACCATGGTTCGCATAATGACGGTGGTGGATATCAAAGACACAGACCCCCAAAAGTGGAAGATGGTTTACTGGCGCATCTATTGATGAACGATTCAAGGCTTTGAAAAGTGTTTCCGCTGTGGTAATCTCGCGATCAAGGATAAAGTTACGTGGCCCAGAAAATAATCGGCGTAGACATAGGCAGTTATTCGGTCAAAGTTGCGCTGGTGGAGCGCGGTTTGAAGTCGTTCAGTTTTACCGAATTTTACGAGCGCAAGATCCAATACAATGAACTTTTAAGCCCCGATGAATCGGTGGCGATCGCGATACAGGGATTGATCGACGATCACAATTTGGCGTGGGATATTGTTTGCGCCGGTTTTCCCGCGCAGCGCGTAACCTCGAGGCTGCTTACCTTTCCATTCAGCAGTTCGAAGAAGATAGATCAAACCGTTCAATTCGAGATCGAAAGCTACATCCCTTTTAACGTGGATGATGTTGTCATAGATTACACCGTTGTGTGGCAGACAAAAGATGTGTCGAGGGTGATGGTCGTCTATGTCCAAAAGAGGGATCTGGCAAAAGAGCTCACGATGCTTGGAACCGTCGGGGTTGATCCGAGATTTGTCACCGTCGAGGGCGTGGACCTTTCAAATCTTGTCAACATAGGCATGGTCCCGCCTGAAGGGGCCTATGCCATCATAGATGCAGGCCACGAAAAGAGCACGGTAACTATCTGCAAAGGAAAACGCCTGGGCTACATTCGCGCGATATCCACGGGCGGAAAGGCGATAACCCAGGCCATTGCGAACCGCCTCTCGGTCCCGTTCGATGAAGCGGAGCGGATGAAGATCGAAATGGGCCGGCTTCCCTTCGCGGAGGATCTAAGATCGGCGGATGAGATCACGAGAAATGTCACCGAGGCTATCCGCGGCGTGATGGATGAACTTCTCTTGCACCTGAGACAGACCTTTTTCTCTTATCGCGAGACCGAAGACGTTCCGATCGAAGGCGTCTATCTCTGCGGGGGAACGTCGCGCCTGCCGGGATTTGACCGCTATATCTCTGACGCGTTAAAGCTCAACGTGACATATTTGAATTGCTCCGAGTTCCATTTCAGCCGGCTCGATCACGCCGATGCGCATCGCCATGTGATACCCGGGGCGCTGGCCCTGGCTCTTGGCGGCGCCACAAGCGGGCCCGAACTGAACTTGAGGCGCGGTGATTTCGCGTTCAAGGGAAACGTGGAGCAATTCGGCGGAAGCCTGCGCCGCGTCGGAGTGGTGATAGGCCTTATCATCTTTCTTGCGCTCATCAACTTCACGGCAAAGTATTATTCGGTGACGCGACAGATCGAAAAGTTAAAATCGGACATTGTCACCGTTGTGCGCCAGGCGCTTCCAGCCACCAGAGAGAAAGATGTGGAAACTCCGGCGGCCGCGATCAAATATATAAAGCAGAGAGAGAACGAGATAGACGAGCGGGCAAATCAGCTAAAGGGGATATCCAGCGCGTCGCCGCTCGATGCCTTAAGGGATATATCGGCGGCCGTTCCGCCGAGAGACGAGCTCAAGGTTGAGATCATAGATATAAAAATAACAGGGGATAAGATAGTTCTAACCGCCATCGTGAACGACTTTAAAGTTATGGATACGATAAAGGCTGCGCTCGAGAAGAAGGGTTCTCCCTTCACCAATGTCGTGGCAACCGGCGACAAGGTGAAGGATGGGGTAAAGATACAAATGTCGATGGATAGGGTCTTGACAGCGGCCGATCAGCAGGCGCCAGCCGGGCCGCAGGCGCCGTCCGGGCAGCAAATGCCGGCTGGGCAGCAGATGCCGTCCGGGCAGCAGGCTCCAGCCGGTGAGCCGCAAAAGTAAAGGAGTTGGATCAGGTGGCTTTCAAATTAGCAAATATAAGTCTCGATCGACTGAAACCCGCGAATCTCTACAGCGCGTATTTTGGCATGACGCCGCGCGAGCAGACGATCGCGATCGGTGCTGTGGCGTTTGTGATCGTCCTTATTATTGTGCTGCCGATAATGGCGGCGTCGGGGAGAATAAGCCGCCTTGAAGACGACGTGGCGGACGGCAAGAGGCAGCAGAGAAGCGTTTTGAGGGAGATCGAGGTCTATACGCAGAAGCAGGCCCAGCTCACCGCGCTGCAAAAGGCGCTCACGGGCGGCTATGATCCGACGATAAAAACAACGGTCGAATCGATCGCGGATTCAAGCGGCATCAAAGACAGGATCGACTCTCAGGCGGATAAAAAAACACCGTCGGATTTTTACGAAGAGCTTTCGGACGAGGTCGGTTTGAGAAAGGTCACCCTTCAGCAGCTTGTCGATTTTTTGTATGCGATCGAAAATTCACCGGCAAGCAAACTGAAATTAAAGCAGCTTTCCGTCAAACCGGTATCGGGAATCGATAAGCAAGAATTGAACGCGACCGTTACGGTCGCTACGTATAAGCTCCTTGAGGAAGAGGGCAAAGAGGAGAAGGCGGCCCAGCCGGGCGTTAAGAAAAAGCCGCCGCCGCCGCGAAAGGCCGCTCCGGCAAAGACAGAGGAATAAACGACAGAGGATAGATGACTAAAATTCTCAAATTCATCGCGTATCTTTTGCTCTTTGTGGTGAGCTTTGCCTTGTTTCTCTATTGGCTTTTTCCGTATGAGGTGCTCAAGGACAGGATCGTGGGGATGATCGAGCAGCAGATCGGCAGCGGGGCCGAAGTTGAGATCGCAACCCTTTCCCCATACTGGTTCACGGGCGTCGAAGCCACGGATGTCAAGGTAAAGAATGCGGGCGGCAAGAGGGAGCTGCTCTTTGAGTGCAAACGCGCCCATGCGCGCGCCTCGTTCTTTTCCCTTCTTTTCGGAAATCCGTCCGTGTCATTCGATGTGATGATCGGCAAGGGAGAGGTTTCCGGCTCTGTGCAGCAGACAAACGATGCCTACATCGTCGATGTCGATGCTGACAGTCTGGACCTGAATAATATCAGGCTCGTTTCTGCGGCGACCGGATTCGATCTTTCGAGCAAAATAGACGGCAGCGTCTCGCTCCATATAGACAGGCAGAATCCGCTTCGCTCGACCGGAAAAATATCAATCGCCCCATCGGAGCTTAAATCCGCGGCTTACGAGGGAAACATCGGCGGGATGGACATCAAGCTCCCGGAGTTTCAGCTGGCGAAGGGCCGCGATTCACAGATAAAGATGGAAGTCGCCAACGGAACGATAACAGTGAACATGTTCAAGATCACGGGCGGAGATCTGGCGCTCGACATCAAGGGAAAGGTCATCCTGTCGGCGAAGGCGGAGAATTACCGATTTAACCTGAACGGTTCGTTCGCCCTTTCACAGGCGCTTGGCAGTGCAATTCCATTTACGCCACTTTTCGAAAAAGAAAAACAGGCGGATGGCAGCTATCCCATCACGGTAGGCGGCAGGCTCGCAAGTCCCTCAATAAAGATCGGAAATTTCACGGTGCCGATGTAAAAACAGGTGTGATCACTCCATCTCTTCGCCTGACCACGCGGGAGTTCGGGATGTTGCCTTTGTATTTTCGAACAAAGGCCAGAATGCTCCGGCGAGTTGGTTCGTTCAGAGCCCCAATGGCATCGCTTGTTGTAACCTCGGCAAAGCGAAGATCGCCCTTTGTCTTCGCCTCGGCAATCATCTGATTTAGGCTTGCGATGAATGATGAATACCGGACGAACTGGCCGCTCTGGTGGTGAAAGAACCTATGTTCCCGGGATTCGTCTCTTGGAAAGGAGTTTGAGTTGCCCACAAAATCAGTATTCGCGATTGCGAAGGCGATCTGAAGCGCCCCTTCCAAAGTCTCAGGGTCCGGTAATGGCCTTGCCGGTTTGAATATCAGCTTATGTAACTTTTTTATTTCTTCTCCTGTGCCGGTTTGTGGCCGGGGCCTGTGGAGAAGGTTGTAGTGGATGATATCCAATACGCTCGCACGACTGGAATGGCGGCTCACCGACTCGTCAATGATCCGCCGTGCGACCAATTGGGGACGAAGTTTATGCCAATGATCTAACAATATGTCCTGAAGGTGGCGTTTTTCGCCGGTCGAGGTGTTGAGGACCCAATAATTCGGCACATCGGCGCTGCTTATCGTATTGGCGGATATCACTTGCTTTAAGACCCGTCCGGATCCTTCAAGTGTTGTCCAAGAGTCAAGCTTTGGAATTTTTACTTTGATGGTCTTTGTCGGTTCGCGTGCAATGCTCGTCGATGACAGCGCCTCATTGCCGCTCACGCGGCGAAACGCCCATAAAAGGTAGGGCTGCGTGGCCGGTCTGGCCGGAACGCCCGTCACCTTTGTGCCTATGGCTTTGCGATGCCGGACAAGCAGGCTTTCGAGATTTAAGCGGCCATCCCGGAACTCAATCGGATAAGCGAGATTTTTCCGCTCGCGCAGGGGACCCGTGTCTATTTTTCCGTCAACCTTCGGCCATGCGTTGTATATTTCAAGAATTGCCGCTTCGATCGCAGCCAGATCCTCTTTGTCCGGCAGAGGGAGGCCGACAATAATTGGTTTGGGCCTTTGTTGCGGAGCCGCTATTTCAGGTTGAGCGGGTTCAGGCTGGGCGGGCTCTTGCGGATCGTCATTCATTTGCAAGGCCAGCCACCTCTTGTATGTTCCTCCATCACTTTTTTTCGGCCTGCGAAACCCCGCTGCCATTGCGTATAGGGTTGTCATCGATCCTAAGTTCAGGATGGCGGTTGCAACCAGGGCCGATAGAAGAGGCAACGTGTAAACATAAGTTTCCGAATCGATGCCGAGCTCGCGCCCCAGATCGATGAGCGCCAGAGCCCCTTGCTTAAGAGAGGCCTCCCAGCGGTCCATCGTTCCTGCTGTGCGCTCGGCAAATCTGTCGAACGCGCCGGTTTGCGCATAAGAGATTTGCGCAGGTTTTCGACCGCTATGGAGAATCGTTCTTGCCCCGCTGTGCGCAGGGATGGTTTTCGGCTCGACATCTTCCGGTATTGCGTTGGGGGAGATGGCAGGCGCACCAAGAATTCCACCTGCAAAAGGGTTCATCCCTCCTAAAGTGAACGTATTTCCCGCAGAAATCATAGATGCTCCACGTCAAAGATGTTTTTCAACGATTTTTCTTTTCCTCGAACACGACCTCTCCCGGGCGGATGTAGCCGAGTTCCTGTCTTACGACCATTTCTAGATTTGCAGGATCGGAGAGGATCTGGCGCTCTTCGGTGAGCTCGTCTATTTCGCGGCTTAAAGTCTGCCTTTCCGCGGTCAGGCGGTATTTCATGTCCATGAGCTTTCTTAAGTGATAGACTCCCTTGTCGCCTAAGACCACGATCCAGAAGAATACGCCCACGAGCGCGATGATCACCATCCTCGCGGGGGTGAGGTGAGTGAAAATAACGGAGGCCAATTTTCCGATTCGTAAGTTCATTTTTAGAACAAAATCCCCTGTTCATCGGATGCGGGCGTCAAGTTGAAGTGCGCATAGGCGAGCTTCGTCGCCACGCGCCCTCGCGGCGTGCGGTTCAAATAGCCGCATTGGATGAGGTATGGTTCATAGACGTCTTCGATCGTGTCCGGTTCCTCGTTTATGGCGGAGGAGATTGTGTCGATGCCGACGGGGCCGCCGGAAAATTTGTCGATGATCGTTCTCAATATCTTCCGGTCCATTTGATCAAAGCCCTTTTCATCGACGTCGAGCAGCTTTAGCGCGTCATGCGCGACATCTTTGTCTATGCGCCCGTTCGCGCGGACCTGGGCAAAGTCGCGCACGCGTCTTAGCATCCTGTTGGCGATGCGCGGAGTCCCTCTCGAGCGCTTGGCGAGCTCTTTGGCGCCGCTCTCGTCGATATCGACGGCGAGCACCTTCGCGGAGCGCTTGATGATGATGCAGAGATCCTCCGGCGGATAGAAATCGAGATGCGCGTTCACGCCGAAGCGGTCGCGAAGCGGCGAGGTGAGGAGCCCAGCGCGTGTGGTGGCCCCGACGAGGGTAAAACGCGGGAGCTCGAGCTTGATCGTCTTTGCCGAGGGCCCCTGTCCCACAAGGATGTCGAGTTTGAAATCCTCCATCGCGGGATAGAGTATCTCCTCCACAACGTGGTTCAGCCTGTGGATTTCGTCGATGAAAAGGACATCGTGGTCCTTCAAATTCGTGAGTATCGCCGCAAGGTCTCCCGCGCGCTCGATCACGGGGCCGGAGGTGGAGGTGATGCCGACGCCCAATTCCGCAGCTATGATATTCGCGAGGGTGGTCTTGCCGAGCCCCGGCGGCCCTGAAAAGAGGACGTGGTCCAAATGCTCGCTGCGCTGCCTGGCGGCCTCGATGAAAAGGGCGAGACGCTCCTTGACCTTCGACTGTCCGATGTATTCGGAGAGATTTTTTGGACGAAGCGTCGCCTCGACCTTTTTCTCTTCCTCGAACACCGGCGCCGCATTCAATAGTGAACTTTTATTCATAATTACACCCGGCAAAGCTCTTTTAGCGCCATTCTTATCGCATCTTCAATAGGCATATTGTCCGACCAGCCGGATTTTTTCAAGGCGTTTTCCGCGACGGTGCGCGGATATCCAAGGTTCGTGAGCCCGGACACGGCGTCCTCATACGATCTGTTCCTCGCGGACACAGGGGCTCCCATTGACGATGCGAAATCTTTGGCGATCCTATCCTTGAGTTCGACGATGATCCTCTCCGCCGTTTTTTTGCCGACCCCCGGTATTGTGGAAAGCCGCGCGCGGTCCTCCAAGCTTATCGCCTCGATCAAATGGGCGGTGGGGATGCCGGACAATATGGCCAGCGCGGTCTT
>Ga0364918_10193_pt1 | contig 12743 bp, 11 predicted proteins | sample SorcelJu500001C6_2_FD_206957 | JGI IMG/M metagenome (GOLD analysis project Ga0364918, IMG submission 206957) | Enriched cells from Trout Bog Lake Hypolimnion, Wisconsin, USA - BchlTB.June20.5000.01.C6 | ecosystem: Environmental > Aquatic > Freshwater > Lake > Hypolimnion/Profundal zone | place... | reverse complement strand
TGTGGTCCAACCGGCAAGGGCTGGAATGTCATGATGGTCAAGTGGATGCTCAGCAATCTCCACTACAACGGATATGAGTTCATCGGCCAACACGGCAGCGGAGAGCACTATCGTATAGGCAACAACGGCGATGTTTGCGAATCCAAGGATTTTGTCAAGCCGACTCTAACCAAGGTTCGGACGAAATATGAGCCTCTTATTGCGGATGAGATATTTGAGATTGTTCAAGATAAATTGAAAGCCAAGAAGGCGTCGAAGAATCGAGCTAAGACCAGCAGCGACGGTGAAGGCTATCCTCTCACCGGCTGTATCTGCTGTGGTAATTGCGGTGGAAGGATGCACGCAGCACAACAGGCCGGCAATGTGCTGTATGTGTGCCGATCAGCATGCAAAAACACCGGCAAGGGCTGTAGCTGCTGGTCAGTCAGACAGGATGAATTGCTGGCCTTCGCTTTGTCAATCATTGACAAAGAAGTCTTGAAGATGAAGGCGGAAAAGCCTCCAATAGTCGAGAGCTTCCTCATTGCCTCCAAGGAAGCGCTGGCCGTCGAACTCAAAGATTGTATCAAGGCAATGGACCATGTTCGGGGACAGATCAAGCTAAAGCCCATGGCAGCGGTTGAATTAACCGACATCGTAGGCGACCTGACCGCCAAGCGGGATGAATTGCTGGCCAAACTGCAAGCGGCGGCCGTGGACAATGTCCGTGCGACAATCAAGGCACAGGAGACATGGTACGCTCTTGTCGAGCCTATGCTGATCAGTGTGCGGACAGGGAACCATGGCGAGAACGATCCTGTTGTCAAGGATCTCGGTCTACAGGACGAAGTAGACCGCATGTTCAATTTCAGCCTGGTCAGACCGTCAGTCATCAGAGAACAGCTACATTCGATGAACCTCAAGATCAAGCTATGGTTCGTCGAAGGCAGGGAAAAGGGAAGGAAGTGGCAGGTTGACCACGGACAGATTACCTGTACACTGAATGGTCAGGAACAGTCTTGGAGTATCGAAGGTTCGGCAGGTGAACCAGCTCGATAGCTAGATTGGGCCTGGCACAACAGCTCTCCCTTCTCTTTTCCGGACCCCTGCCGGCTTGTCCGGCAGGTGAACCAGGTCGGCGGCTAGAAACGCGGGGCCAAAGGAGAGGACCCCTGCCGGCTTGTCCGGCAGGTGAGACACTCGATACTACAGCATCAGGCAAGGTGAGTGTATGCTTCACAGGGGAGGATTACCAGGCACGAAGAGCGGTCTGACACGCATACAGCCCTCGCATCTTGACCAGCTTGCCACAGTGACCATTGTACACTGTGGCAAGAACACGACCTGGCACACCAGTTAACTGTACCAAGAGTGGCGTTCCTGGCTGAAAGCATCCTGTCTCATCTGCCAGGATGCTACTTTCACGAAACTTTCATAATCCAGTCTGCTGCCATGAGAGGCACAGCATATAGCACATTTGACATATACTTGGTAGCCAGAAAAATCATCGACAGTCGCCTTTAGGTGAACTGTGTCACTGTCTGCAATGTCGGAGTTAAAGACAAAGTTAATCCTGTGGTCATGGTTATCGTAGCATCGAACAGACCGCCACCGAGTAAGACACTATCATCATATCCGTAATAGTACCAGCCGTAAATTACCTGACTGCTGCCAGAGTTAGTCCAGCTAATGACGTTGGCTGTGGATACCTCATCTGGCGGGCTGTTACTGTCAGGAGATGGTGTTGTCCATGATGCTGTATTCTGAATTGAGTACCCTGTAAATGTGGCAACAGTAAGATTGCCAAGCACAGTTGTTACTGCCCAAGTAGGGTCTGCAATTATCAAACCCATCTGTATCGTGGGTGTCGTGCCAGTCAAGTAGTGATTGAGGATGCTTTTTGATCCCGCTGTCGTGATTATGCCATTTGCCATTTTTCAGTCTCCTGTATCATTTATTTAGGACAGTATGGAGTTATTTTTTCGGTCCTGCTTCCCACGCATAACCTGAAGTTGTTTGATCTCGTATGGCAATAATCCATAGGTTATTGCCACTGCCGACAATCTTTGTCCTACGATCCCGTGAAAGGACATGTTGTCTCATCAAACAAGGATGATTTTATCACCAGATACTCATCACGCATACCTGTTGCCCAGCGTAATCGCATATCCACAAGAAATCGTCGGGGCCAAAGGCAACACCAACAGGACCGACGAAAGTGTTGTACTGCGTCAATGCTCCACTGGTTGTTATCTTCCATACAGAACCATCCTCATCACCACACCACAGGTTACCATCTGGACCGGCAACAATGCCGTATGGTCTACCCAAGCCTGTGTATTGGGTAGAGACGCCACTGGTCGTTGTCTTGTAGAAATCACCGTAAATTTGCGTTGACCAAATGTTCCCATCGGGACCAACGCACAAATCTACTGCATCAGTGCCGACCGTGTACGGAGTGCCAACGCCACTGGTTGTTATTTTCCAAATGTAGCCATCCTCATCGCTCATCCACAAATTACCATCGGGGCCAGAAATAATGTCCTGTGGTATGTAACCTACGGGGTAGTATGTTGCTGACCCAGAAGTGGTTACTTTGTAGACGCCGCCAGAGTATTGACAAACCCAAAGGTTATTGTCGGGGCCAACACATATTCCGTAATTTCCCGCTCCAACAGGATAATGGGTCATGCTGCCAGAGGTAGTTACTTTCCAGATGCCGCCACCTAAATCAGCGACCCACAAGTTATTGTCAGGACCAACGCAAATTCCCCAAGGCTCCGTAAAACCTGTGTATTGCGTCATGCCTCCTTGGGGCGTTACCTTCCAGACGCTGGAAGAATCTGTTACCCACATATTGCCATCGGGACCAAGACACAAATATCTTGGGTCTGTGAAGCCAGTGAAGCATCTTTGCGGCAAACCGATATGTGGTTCAGTGTTGCCGAGCAATAAGCCATTATTTGTTAGTGGAGCGAGGTTTGTTGTGGGCTGGGTGTGGCCTGCCAACAAACCTGCTGCCCATGAGTTGTAGGTGTTGGTGTTAGGTAGTAGGTTACCTGCCAACAAACCTGCCAGCCTGGTAGTTTTCATGTTTGTTGTGGGCTGAGTGTTGCCTGACAGCAAACCTGCAAGTCTGTTGGTTTTGATGTTGGTGCTGGGCTGGGTGATTCCTGTTAGCAGACCTGACAATTTGTTAGCTTTGATGTTGGTGCTGGGCTGTGTCATACCAAACAACATGCCGCCCCTATTCGCTGCCGCAACCTTGAGCGGAGGTAATTTGTTCCCCAGCAGAAGACCAGCAAGACGTTGGATGCTAATTTCGGAAGTGGGTTCAATGTCGCCAATCAACAAACCATTGACTGCACTGGTCAATAACTCTTCGTCTGGAGATGCGGCCCCAATATCCAAACCTACCATAAAACAGTCTCCTGTAACAATGCCAGCATTAGCCAAACAACAAGTTGAGTAACCTGTCATTGTCCAGTCAAGGGAGGGATTAACTGCGATTTGACTACCATCAATCCATTGCTGTGGAGTACCGCAAGGTTTGAAACTTCCAGGGATGAAGTTAGGCGGCTTGCCCTTGTCATACCCTTCGTAGGCACGGAACAAGCCAACCGTGCCTTCCTCTGGGTCGGGAATAGGCTCGTAGAGATTCCACCACTGCAAGCCAAAGGCGTGCGGAAATGGTAAGCAAGGCGTATCGGGGGCTGCCCGATACGTCCTGATTAGCTGTGTTGTGTTGTCGTCAGTCCAGAATTTTGCGAGCCAAACTCCGCACGTCCTTGCAGCGTCAAATATACAGCCGCAGCTGTCAAGCGGCGAGTTTACTTGGCATGTTTGACCCTGTGGGGAAAAACCACGCCCAAGAACTGTCTACCAAGATTTTTCTTGGTAACTTTAATTCCGAATGGTGTACTCCATCCACCCAGAGGCGGCTGGAACTGATAGAACTGGTTAACCTTAACACCATTGGCAAGCTGAATTCTTTGGACAGATGCACCACCTGTGTAGGCTGTGATAGTGCTAGGCCCTTGGATGTTAAGAATACCACCAGCAGAGGTAGAGTTAATCGTCCAAACACCATTAAGCTGGCGTGCTTTGGCCTTGGTGATCCTAATTTTGTCGCCTGGATTGTATGCTTGGTTGGCTACAGTTAAGTTCCATGTGCCATTCGCTTGTTCAAGGAAGCCAGATGCACCATAGGTTGGCTCGGTCACGCTCTTACCCATGAAGCCAAGAACAGAGCCTGGGGCACAGAGGTAATTAAGATAATCTGCAATCAGGTTATCGAGGGTTTGGGTCAAGGTCATTGAGATACTGCCAACATAAGCACCGACTTGCACAGCATTATCGGGCTGACCAGTGATCTGATGGGAGCTACGGCTCGTTGTGGCGTTGTCTATGCTGTTGAGGCCGACTACCTTGATCGACAGGGCTGTACTCAAAACATCTGCCGCACTGTTGCCACCATTGGTCGGATAGCCAGCATTGTAACTTCCACCCAGACTAACCAATTGACTGATTCGTGGATTCTGAGCATCGCTCACACGCATCCACTCAATGACTGGTGTACCAAGGTTTTTGCCGGTGAAGCTACCGTTGGCGTATGTAGCACCATAGAGGTTGCTCAACTTATTGCACCATGTTTTTCCCACGGTGATTGCATCGCTTATGCTGCCACTGTTTTTGTAAACAACGGAAGTGCTGCGACCGTATGTTCCATTGTTCGTTAATGCTGTTAATTTCCAAAAGCCAGAAGGACTTGCCATTTGTATAAAACTCCGTGAAAGAGAGATATTGCTATTTTGATTCAATTGAACGCCGTTAATCGAAACCTGCACTGTCTCCCACACAGGAGTATTCGCAGGCGTTATAACAGAGCCAAGACCAGGAAAATAGACTTGGTTACTTTGGCTCGGTATTATGTATTGTTGCAGATCGAGATTTTCACTGAGATTCTGATTCTCAGGCTGAGTCAGCATCGTCTGAGCGAGGTTAATCAACTGCTGTGTCTGTGGTGTTGGATTGCTCACTTATAACCCCGCTATGATGTTGGTGATGTAGCTCTTGGTGCTGTGTGCCGAGTTTGCGGCAGTCTGATAGACAGAACCAAAAATACCTGAATCATCATCCTCTTGTTGATTCAACATCAAAGCACCATTTGGGTATAAATCCCAATGCTGCCCATAATGCTGCCACCCTGCAAAAGTTGAGAAAACTGGAATCCTCAAGAGCAACAGACCAAGACCAATAGCGGCAGATGTTACTGGCACATGGGTAACAGCGTCTCCCTGGTTCACGATGCGGTGATACACATGCGGAAGTGGTGGATTCCCTGTAGTGAAAACTCTTGGCTGACCTATTGTGAGTAACTGAACATTATCAGGATTTGTTGCTGCAACAAGCATGTCAGCAACAAGCAAACCAATCGCTGCACCGTATGAGTGAGCGGAGATGAAATATTGTCCTGTGGTCAGGTCGGGAGGCAGATAACTTCTGAGTAGCGGCCATTCTTGGTTAGCAATGGCGTACCAGCCTCCATGCACGTTGACGTTTGATTCGGGGTAAGGTACGGCGTAGGCACCGCTGATGTTAAGATACCACTGCTTCGCATTAACCGTGCCAGTAAAAATTATGAAGTAGGCATTACCTTGTTGGAAAATAGCATAAGATGGCGGGAAGGTATTAGGCTTATAGTCCCAAAGTAATTGTGTCCCACCACCGTAGATGCTCAACACTTGCTGTGCTTGATCTTCTCTATTTTCGTACAAAGCAAGAATGAGTGTAGCTTGTTGCAATGCAGCTACTGGGTCTACTTGCTCCACTGTGCCAAAAGAACTAAGCATCGTCCTCCTCACCTTCAGAGTATGAAATTACATCTGCCAGCGTTACGTCCAGGGTTATGCTGTCGCCTGGATTTTGCAAAGTTACCACTCCTTGCACTTGTTGAAAAGAAATTACATAAGTGCCTTCTGTGTCCCAATGAAAACTTAAACCTGCGACAGTGATTGGAGTTTGGGCAGAGTCAGGCACAGTGAAGGTGATCGTGCCATTGAGGACAGCGACTTGGCTGTTGATAACTTGTGGCGGGACGGCAGGACTGATGATGAAGGGCACTGAGTCCCAGGGTAGCTCGGCATTGAGTACGTCGGCCTGTTCGCACGGTACTGGTGGCATCATGCCCAATAACTTAGCTGTTATTTGTTGCTGTGCCGTTGGATCGCTCAATATGTCGAAAACACTGTCTATTGCCATAGGTATTTTTACTCCTTGTCCTATATATACCTACGTCACTTGTAAAGTGTCCCTATGCCGCAGGATTAGTAGCGTTTGCTAATCCTGCGGTCTTTACCTAAATTGCAATTTAAGGAGTTAATACTATGAGTTCAGATGCACTAACACTTTCGGAGCAGTCCGCTCTGCTTGAAGATTGGGTGGCTGCCGCTACTACATCTGCGAAAATCCACTTGTTCATCAATGATATTACGCCGTCGCCTGGTACGACGTTCGCTGATCTGGTCGAGCCTACCGCTTCGTGGTACACGCCAGCAACCGCTACCTACGGCGACGTGTTCCAAAACCCAGATGGGTCGGTTGAAGTACGTTGTACCAGCGCACAGTTCAACTACAGCGGCACCGATGCCGCTTGCACCGTGTATGGGTGGGCTGTTTGCACACCGTCAGTCTTTACCTTGCTCCATGCCAGTAATCTACCAGGAGGGCCGACCATGATGGGCGCTGTGGGCGATGCCGTCATTGCCTATCCAGGCTTCAGAGTTTCAAGCATTCCACAAGTATTGCCTTCCTAATGGCTCTGAGGCGCTCGATCTCCCCTCCCCTTGCCCTATGGGGCGTCCAAAGGGAGATCGAGCGTAAGAGAGCCAATTAGACGGCTTAATTTGCCTGTTGCCATTCTACCACTTCTACCTTGAAGACAGTTAATGGCAATACTGCATGCAGCATATCCTTAATGCGCACGACCGCCACGTTGAGATGATCCTCCTTGGTGATCTCTGTTTCGATGATACCGCCCATGCTGTCGGAGGAGCCGTCGATGTTAGTCCTAACATGGAAGTACATCTCCTCCAGTGCCTCCTGTAGCTTGCTGCCGTTGCCAACACTGCCGAAACCACGAACCACTACTTCTACTGCACGCATTGTGCCTACCTCCAGGCGATTGGTTACGGGAAAACCTGTTGCCACCCATTTTACCACGAAAAGGAAAACCGTAAAGCAATTAGCCCATCGCAGGTAGACTATTTGTCACCGTGCCAAACTCCATGACGCATCCTCGGGAGGATGAGCCTGATGCCCTTGTAATTTTCCAGTCTGGTGTGTATTATAGATGTAACAGCTTAACTACAGCCAACCTTCACAAACTGGTTTCACAACCTCGGTGAGAACTGCACAACGACGCAAGGGTTCCGGCTGTTACATAAAACCGTGATCGTCGTAAGTTAGGCAGATGGACTATCTGGAGTGAAATTACTTGTTGTTGCAACAAGTCGGTGTCAAGTATAAGCCAGTGGTCGCTAGTCCCTAAACAAGCGTTTCCCCCGCGCCCGGAGCGATTCTGCCCAGAAAAAGCTTGAAATACCTCGGCATTTCCAGGGTAATGGACGTGTATTCACGCTCGTCCTTCCCCCAGACATGGAGGTATTTCAAGTGAAAGCCAGGATAAAGAAGCGGCTGCGCAATTGCAAGCGCCGTCTGCAGCGTCGGCTGCGCAAGAAGCAGTGGGACGAGCAGCGCCGAGCCATGTTCAAAAAGCAGAACGTCCACTTTGACATCGCCGACAAGAGCAAAGGGCTGCGCTGCGCAGGTCTGGGCGTCTTTCTTTTATTGGTCCAGCAGCTCGGCTTGGCCAAGGCTATCGACGACAATCTGCATCTCCTCAAACGACACGTGCCCTACTTTGAATCCGACCATGTCCTCAATCTGACCTACAACCTCTTGGTTGGTGGCAAAACCATCAATGACCTGGAGCTACTCCGCAACCACGAAACTTACCTGGAGGTGCTGGGCGCACAACGTCTGCCCGATCCCACCACCGCTGGCGATTTTTTGCGCCGCTTCCACACGACAGACATTGACGCCCTCATGAACACCATCAATGACAAACGCCTGCTGGTCTGGAAACAACAGCCCGACGCCTTTTTCGACCAGGCTATCATTGAAGGCGACGGCAGCATGGTCGAAACTACTGGCGAGTGCAAACAAGGTATGGACGTGTCGTATAACGGCAAGTGGGGTTATCACCCGTTCCTACTCTCGTTGGCCAACACGCGCGAAGTGTTGTTCCTGGCCAATCGCTCCGGCAACCGTCCCAGCCACGAAGGCGCGGCGGCCTATTTCGACCGCGCCGCCACGCTGTGCCAGCAAGCAGGCTTTCGCCAGATTTTATTTCGTGGTGACACCGATTTTTCGCAGACGGCCCACCTGGATCGCTGGCACAAGGCGGGTATCGGTTTTGTGTTTGGTTTCGATGCCCACCCTACGCTGAAGGCCTTGGCCGACAGGCTGCCCGAAAGGGTGTGGCAAGCACTGGTCCGGCCCGCACGCTACCAGGTGGCGACGCAACCCCGACAGCGTCCAGCCAACGTTAAGGAAGAAGTGGTGCGGCGGCGTGGGTTTCGCAACGTCCGGCTGGTCAGCGAGCAAGTGGCTGAGTTTAACTACCAGCCGTGTGCCTGTGACGCAGACTATCTGGTGGTCGTGCTGCGCAAGCAGCTGGTCTGGGAACGGCAGGGCCAGGTGGAGGAGGAGGAAACACGCTACTTCTTTTATATCACCAACCGCTGGACGTGGACGTGTGCCGAAGTCGTGTACTTTGCCAATGATCGGTGCAATCAAGAGAACTTGATCGAGCAGCTGAAGAATGGTGTGCGTGCTTTGCGCGCACCCGTAAACACGCTGGAGTCAAACGGAGCCTACATGGTGATTGGAGCGTTGGCCTGGAACATGAAAGCCTGGCTGGCTCTGCTGCAACCACGGAAGAGCGAGGCACGACAGCTGTTGACGATGGAGTTCCGGAAGTTTCTGGATGAGGTGATGTTGCTGCCATGTCAAATTGTGCGTACGGGCCGTTGTGTAATCTTTCGGCTGTTGCAATGGAATCCGTGGGTAAACATGTTATGTCAAGTGAGTGAACTGCTCCGCCGGCTGCGGTTCACGTGATGTCTGGAAACTGAAGTCGAGGTCTGGATGCCTCGATCCGCATTGGCACCAAACCCAAGAAATAACTAACAACATGGCAAACGCACAAACAGGAAATCTAATACTCCACTTCGGCGGAAGCGCTTATGCTATGTAAATACTCGGTATTTTCTGGGTGCCTTTGGAGCGCGGGGGAAACGCTTGTTTAAGGACTAGGGCCGGGTGAAGTCGGGCAATCAGATTTTCCACAGCCCCACCAAGCACGGGTGGTAGCGGTAGGACCCCCGGCGAAATCACAAGCACAGGGTTCATAATATCCAATTCCCTTGAAGCAGAAAAGGTCAGCCCGACATCGGGCTACCAAAGGGGATACATTGGGCGATCACCGTCTGCTGCACTAGCCGTGTCTTGTTGGCGTAGGTGGCGATTCATCTTCCGTTCTCGCCGCTTCGCCCTCCACTGATATAGCTGATACTGACAATAATGAAATAGTCTCAGAATCCACCTCATCACTCCACCATTCCTTTCCCGGACACTTGTGTCAGAGCGCCGAGGTCAATAGCAGCCAGGATCCGTTCGGCAATAAGAGCGTGACCTGCGCGGAGCGGATGTCCTTTGTACATCTCAACGCCTCGGGCTTGGCATTCGCCGACCGCACACCACCCATCCTCGATGGCCTCTCGGAAGTGCAGGAATCGGCTTGCATCGACCGCGTCAATCAGCGATTTGAGTTGAAGGCGAATCACGGAGGCAATACTTATGTCTAGGATCGGTACCAAAAGAGCAGGAACCCCATGCCCACGAAAGAACTGCTGAAGGAGGAGTATTTGCGTCAGCAACTTCTCTGCAAGATACATTTCATCGTAACTGTGGCGGACAATGGCTCCGCAGTAGCTAAGGTAGTCACGGGCGAAAAACTCGTTACGGGTGGTGTCCTGCTCAAAAAAGAACCGATTAAACCCCTCCAAGTCTTCGGGACGCCTATCGCGAGATGATGCTTGGCCAAAGAACATTCGCACGTATCGCTCGTTGAACCTAATCTCCGATCGCAATGGGCTCGTTATCCCAATGAGCCCAAATCCAAACGTGCCCTGATGCGCACATACGTCACGAACAGTTGTTCTCACAATTCGATCGTTCGAGCCACCGGGTTTCGCGTGGTTCTTCTCCGTCAGGCCGACTTTGGCGGCGACCAACGCCCCAAAGCGTAAACAAATGGTCTCCTGTGCTCCTGCATCCTGTGGATCATCCCTGCTTGCCGGGTCGAGGCCATATCCATAGGTGACACTGCATCCGTTCGTGTATAGATAGCGCATCGCCTTTTTCCCATGCTACAAGAATAGGAGGCCACATTCAATCTCTCGCTCGTTGATGACTCAGAACTCGATTGCGAGCGTCACTGAATGTCTCCAACGCAATTAGCCGCCTTTTAGAGGCTCTCCCTCTCACGGTCCTCGTCAAGGGTTGGCTGGGGCAGGGATGGGTTTTGCCATCCCTGCGTCCCCCAGACCTGTGAAAAACTCCTTTGCCTCTTCCGCTCCCTTTGGCTGAATGCCCTTGTTCCTGCGCCTTAAGCCTCCAGAATGGGCAGAAGTCGCGATAAGCCTATCTTAGAGATTCAGCCCCGCTCTGCCTAGCGAGTCTTGCTCAAGTCTGATACTTCGACTGGCTCCTTGCGCATGCTCAAACCCCGCTGACTTCTCCGTAATGAGCAGATTCCCGGCAACCAAGGCATCAAGACCGGTCATTCTGAATGTTTGATAGGCGTCCTGCGGGGTGCATACGATCGGCTCTCCCCGTACGTTCAAACTGGTGTTCAACAAAACCGGCACGCCGGTCAATTCTTTGAATCGCTGTAGCAATCGGTAAAGTTTCCTATTCGTTTCCTCTGTTACCGTTTGCACGCGTGTGGTTCCATCTACGTGAGTGATTGCAGGTAAAACGTCTTGGTATTCTGGGCGGACCCGTGTCACGAAGTTCATAAACGGGAGGTCGCATTCCGGCTGTACCTCGAAATAGCGATGGGCCTCCTCCTGAAGCACAGCCGGCGCCAAAGGCCGAAACCACTCGCGGAACTTCACCTTCTGGTTAATTAAATCTTTGGCGTGCGGGTTACGCGGATCAGAGAGAATACTTCGACCTCCCAGAGCTCTGGCTCCGAACTCCATAGCGCCTTGGAACCAGCCCACTATCTGCCCTTGTGCGAGGCGATGGGCCGTACTTGTTAGTATTTCCTCCTCACTTCGCAGATCGACGGGAACTCCAAGTGCGGCGAACGCCGCCACCAACTCGTCATCGCTGTAAGCCGGCCCCCAGAAGGCATGCTTCATGGTGAATCGTCGCTCCCTCTGCAGCAGCGAATTGGCTACGAAGAATGCCGCACCTAGAGCCCCACCTGAATCCCCCGGGGCTGGCGGCACGAAGACATCCTTGAACCCGCTGCGTTCACGAATCGCCCAATTGATCAGACCGTTGAGGGCTACACCCCCAGCCAGACAAAGCCTCGGCAGGCGATATCGCTCGTAAAGGGCGCGAGCCATGTTGAGCACGATTTCCTCCACCACTTCCTGTCCTGAATGAGCAACATCCATATGAAATTGGTCAAGCGGGCTTTCTGGTTTTCTCGCGGGTCGGCCAAACAGACGACACCAGCGCTCACTGAACATCCGTTGGGACGAGTACTGGTAGGCGAAGTACCCCATATTGAGACAAAAACTGCCGTCTTCCCGCATTTTCACTAGTTGACGAAAGTGGTTTTGAAAGATGGGCCGACCGTAACCGGCCAGGCCCATCACCTTCCACTCCGCATCATTGACGCCGAACCCCAGATACGCTGTTAGGGCGCTGTAAAGCAGCCCTATTGAATGTGGAAAGCAAATGCGCCCTTCCAGGCGAATTTTGGTCCCTTGCCCCACACCGTACGCTGTTGTGGTCCATTCACCCACTCCATCCAACGTCAGCAAGGCCGCCTCCTCAAACGGAGACACTAAAAAGCTACTCGCCGCGTGGGAAAGATGATGTTCGCAGTACAGGCTGCGAACTTTTGTCCCTAACTCCCGACGGAAGAGGGAATTCATCCAAAGTTTCTCGCTCAGCCAAATCGGTATGGCGCGTGACCACACCCCCCAAGCCCATGGCCAATTTGAGACACAACTGCCAAGTATCCGGCTCAACTTCACGGCCGGCCGTTCATAGAATACCACGAAATCCAAGTCTGCTGCGGAAATCCCACCCGCCTTTAAGCAGAAATCTATGGCTCTTCTTGGAAACCTGCTGTCGTGCTTGACGCGAGTAAACCTTTCCTCTTCGGCAGCCGCAATCAGGTCGCTCCCGCGGACCAAGCAAGCAGACGCATCATGGAAATAGCAGCTTACTCCAAGTACGTGCATGCCGGCCCCTCGTTTACCATGGGTGTTGAAAGCGATCCAGCGTCATTGCACATTGGGGATGGGCCTCCCAGCCGCTCTCATTTTTTTCTTTTCCTCGCGATAAGACTTTTTCCCACCACACGCAGACGATTGCTGGCCCCAATAAACCATAGAGCAGCAACAGAACGACCGACAGAATACAGCGACACGCTCGATACATATTAGGTTTACCGC
>Ga0364918_10176_pt1 | contig 13010 bp, 14 predicted proteins | sample SorcelJu500001C6_2_FD_206957 | JGI IMG/M metagenome (GOLD analysis project Ga0364918, IMG submission 206957) | Enriched cells from Trout Bog Lake Hypolimnion, Wisconsin, USA - BchlTB.June20.5000.01.C6 | ecosystem: Environmental > Aquatic > Freshwater > Lake > Hypolimnion/Profundal zone | place... | reverse complement strand
TCGCCACCCGTCGGCACGGCACTGAGGCGTTGAAATCTTTGAAACACCTTTTCTTTATCCGATTCGATGATGCCTTGTCCTTCGTCCCGCACGGCTATCTGCACGTTGCCCTTGGCTTCTATGAGACTGACCCAAATGGATTTACCTTTGGGTGAATACTTGACGGCATTACTCATCAGATTTTCCAACACCCGTTGCATTTTATCCGCGTCCGTTTGAACAATGTAAGTTCCGACGGACTGAAAGTGAAAGGTTTGCTGTTTCTTTTCCGCCTGCGGCTGATATTGGGCTACGAGATTTGCAGCGAGTTCGGTAAGGCTGACGGGTGCTTTCGTTACGGTTAATTTGCCTTGCTCCATGGACGCGGTATCCAGCAAATCAATGATGAGCCGATTCATATTTTGAGATGCGTTCGTAATGATTGCTGAATATTCAACGAGGTGTTGCGGGGTGCGGGCGTCTTCCTGAATCAACTGGGCAAATCCCATAATAGCTACTAACGGGTTTTTCAAATCATGTGCCGCAAGCGAAAGCAGTTCCAGTTTAAAACGATTGGCCTCGACGAGGTCAATGTTCTTTAAGCGATAGAGTTCCGCCTCTTTTGGGGCTTGCTCGGTTTCAAAGCGGACTTGAAGATTGGTGAGTTGCTTTTGGCGTTCTTCATTGAACACGGCCTTGTTTGCCTTGTAAAACTCAATGTGGGTGAGATAGGCTTGTTCAAACCGATGGGTTTCGGCGTAGAGTTGGGACAGGACGTCAAGCACCTCAAAGCGTTGCGGCTTCAAGCCGAGTTCAGTGCAAAGGGAAAGGGCTTGCTGCAAGTGGGCTTCGGCTTCTTCAAACTGATGCAGTTTAATCAAGATTGAGCCGATGTTTATCAACGTACCAGCCGTGCCGTGCTTATCGCCGATTTCAAGCCTGATGTTCAAACAGTCTTGGAAGTTTTTGAGAGCTTCGGGATAATCGGCTAAGGACGAATAAACATTTCCAAGGTTGTTGAGCGAAGAAGCAATGCCTTGCTTTAAACCAATGTCGCGGAAAACACTTAAGCCTTCTTTGTAATGGGTCAGAGCCGCGGGATACTGGGCAAGGGCAAAATAAACGATTCCAATGTTGGTAAGCGAAGTCGCAATGCCTTTTTCATCGCCAAGGTTTCGGTTGATGTTCAGGCTTTCCTTGATATGTTTGAGGGCGTTGGGATAATCGTCAAGAGATGCATAAATATTTGCAAGGTTGTTGAGCGAAGCGGCAATGCCTTTTTCATCACCGATGCTCTTGCTGATGTTCAAACTGTCTTGGTGGTGTTTGAGGGCATCGGGATAATCCGCAAGTAAAAGGTAAACATTGCCAATGTTGTTGAGCGAAGCGGCGATGCCTTTTTCATCGCCGATGCTCTTGCTGATGTTTAAACTTTCTTGGTGATGTTTGAGGGCATTGGGATAATCCGCACGTGAAAAGTAAGCATTGCCGATGGTCTTGAGCGACGTTGCAATATTTATTTTATCACTTGCCTGTTCAAACAGTAATCGGGCGGCTTTTGATTGCTCAAGTGCCGCTTCGTAATTAGATGTCCGATCATTACATCTTGCCAGTGACAGCAACGCGGCTGCTTTTTCAAGCGTGTAGGCGTGGTTTTCTCCGATGAGTTGCAACGCGGATTCGGCAAGCATTTTTGAACGCAATGTATCTGTGTTCAATAGCTCTTTCGACAAAGCATTCAATGCCTGAATTTTTACCAAGTCGGTTGTGGCGGTTTCGATGGCGTTTTCTAATTCTATGAGCGTCGTCTGTAGTATCATGGGTTGTGGGTGAGTTATCAATTAAATCCTTATAACGGTAATATAGTCCTGCTGTTCGACTTTTCCTTTGATGTGAGGCACGGGGGAATGATTGCCAATCTCCGTCATACTATTGTGACCATGAGGCCATAAATAATCAAGCCAATGACGGCCACTCGGCGTCCTAGATTTAACGGCAGACATAGGTCATTCCGGCTTGACCGGAATCTGCATTTTTGGAAAGGAAACTGATTTCCGACGCAGCGGGCATGACTGAAAAAATATTTATGAAAGAGGTCTATTGTAATTTTCATAACTATGAGCAACGAAGCGAAAAGTACAAATTCTGATTTGGTCAAAGACATCATTATCGGGATGTCTGACGGGCTAACGGTTCCCTTTGCCCTGACGGCAGGGTTAAGCGGTGTGCTGGATACCAACCATCTCATCATGGTTTCGGGGTTGTCTGAAATCGTGGCCGGTTGCATCTCCATGGGACTCGGCGGCTACTTGGCCGGCGAATCCGAGGTTGAGCATTACAACAAAGAATTGGAAAGGGAATACAGCGAGATTGAAAGCGTTCCCGATCTTGAATTAAAAGAAGTCGAGGACATCTTTATGGATATGGGCGTGGACAAGAGCTTAAGTCAGCAAGTCGCGTTGCAAATCAGCAAAGACAAAGATCGTTGGGCGGACTTTATGATGAAACTTGAATTGGAAATGGAAAAGCCTGCAAAGAACCGAGCCAGAAAAAGTGCCATCACCATTTCCCTTTCCTATTTGGTTGGCGGATTTATTCCCTTATCGCCTTATATCATGTTCAGCGATAGCAATACCGGTTTAGTGGTGTCGTGTATCTTTACGTTATTGGCGTTAATCATCTTTGGCTATTTCAAAAGCAAATCAACCGGACAGCCGCTTGTCAAAGGAACAGGCAAGGTTGCCCTAACGGGCATTGTAGCAGCAGCGGCAGCCTATGTGTTGGCAAAAGCGGTTAGTTAATCCGATTAAATGAAACAAACAGCAATCTCAAAACGGCACTCTAAAATTCCGCATCTTACTTTCCGAATTCCAAAACCGTGAAGGTATCTGGCAGCATCGCGGGTCTTGGGTTTGGCTCTTGCGGGGTCGAGGCGGGTGTTGCTCCGAACTGTGCCGTCACCAAATAAAGATGATGCGTTACGGCGTCGAAGGCCATTGTTCTGGCACCTTTCGCGGTTGCAACATTTTCCACAACCGAATATTTATCCGCCGACTCTTGTTTGATAACCGTGACCGTTCCTTCGCCGTTGGAACTGAACGCAAGTCCCGCGTCCGCATCGTAAGCCGCCGCATCCACGCCCGCACGAATGGGCATCGATGCAACCACCATGCCGTTGTCGGCATTCGTAACAATCAAGAGTTTGTTGTGGCAACCTGAAAACAGCCGTCGATTTTTTCTATCCATGGCAAGTCCCGTCGGCTCTTCACCCGCACCGAGGCTGAATCGGCGTTCCACTTTCAGCGTTCGTGCATCGAAGCAGACGATTTCATTTTTATCTTCGATATTCACAAAAATTTTTCCGTTGCCGTCAGCGACGGCGAATTCAGGCCCACCGCCGAGTTCAACCGTGCCAACGACGGCGTTGGTTGCAGCGTCAATGGCCGTCGCATTGTTGCTTTTGCCGTTGAACGTAAAGATGCGGGCGGAAACGGTGTCATAAATAATCGCGTCGGGTTTCTCACCCGTTTTGATTTCGGCCAGCACCGCAAAGGTTTTGAGGTCAAACACAACCGCCGTATTTTTTTTGCCGTTGGTGACGAAGCCTTTTCCGAATGCCGTCGCAACGCCATGCGTGCCGGAGAGATTTGCAACCGTGCCGATAACTTTGTTGCTGTCCAAGCTGAACACTTCAACCCGTGAGGAACGAGCGATATAAAGCCGCCGTGCTGCGGCATCCAACGTCAGATAGTCCCAGCCGCCGTCGCCGCCGATGACCGTTTTTTTGATGAGGTGATAACCCGACGGGTTTTGTGCCAATCCTGCATTTGCACTCATCAAGAGCAGTAAAGCGGATACGAATAAGATTTTTCGAATGGATAGCATTTGAGTTGTCATTTTAAATTTATCGGTGTTGGTCAAAACGGATTAAAACAGCCATTGCAGGCCGGAGTAAGAGAAGAACGTATTTTTATCTTCGATCTGACGGTTCTGAACATCCCTGCCGAAAGACGCTATTAAAATCACTTTGTCACTTAGGTTATATCGCAATCCAAAATTAATCATTGTTTCATCCATTTGCACGGGTGCGGTACTCGTTTCAACATAAACTTCTCCCATGACTTCAAATGTATTGGAAAGTTTCAAACCGATGACCGTTCCCGCAAAATACTGATGCGTTCCGTCGGTTTCATGCGTGTAGCCGATTTCCTCGCCGAGAACAAAGTTGCCGAGTGTCTTCTCAAACTCGATAGGTAATTTAAATGAACTTTTATCGCTCGTATGAATGGGAATCCCAAATTGGGGGTATGTTGAGATGGAAACAAACTGACTGTCCTCGTCCATGAACCGGAATTTGACGCCGAAGAGCGGTGTGCCTGCAATTCCGGACGCAGCCACGTTAGCGGCTTTTGTAATAATGTAGGGCATTTCAAATTTTAACTGGACATTATTTTTAAAACCATAATTAATATCCAGCAGTGGAACTTCAAAGGTATTAACCCGATTAATCTCGGAATTGATAGATGTGTTGATTTCCCAATGTCCAAGGTCAGGCGTCCCCGGATCGTCGGTCAGCATCGGCGGGCCACCGGCTTGTGCAAATGCGGAAGAAACGTGAACACAATGGATAAACAGGAAGAAAACAGTCAGCAGCAAGTTTCGTTTGAATGTCAATGGCTTTTTCATTTCTATAGAGTGCGTGCAGTGGTTTGTGAAAACGGTTGTGCGTATTGTTTAACGGTTAAGGTTAGCCATTCGCGTTCATTCGGTCAAAGGATTTTTTCAAATCCTCCGGCCCGGCTTTAACCATGGCCTCACTAAATCCGAACGACAGTTCCGTTTTGCCTTGCTTTAATTGTTCCCAAACGGCTTCGATAAATTTGCCGACGGGCGGGGCGTAATCATGCAGACCTTTGCCGCCTAAGTCGGTATTCAGGGCGGGCGGAATCACTTCGATTACTTCAATATTTTTGCTTTGCAAATCGTGCCGCAGCGACAGCGTAAAGGAGTGCATGAATGCCTTCGTCGCACAATAGACCGGCACTTTGGCGAGCGGCACAAACGACAAACCCGACGTTACATTCATAATCGTCGTCAGCGATTTGAGATGGCTAAAAAGAGACGCCAAATGAATCGGGGCTTCTATATTAACCGCTATTTCGTCTTTTGCCCGCTTAAAAAAATCAGAATCGGATACGGTCATCCATTGCTGGATGCCTGCATTGTTCACCAGCACGGAAAGGTCAGGGTGATTTTCCGAAACCCATTTGAAAAGTCCGTCGCGTTCTTCGGCTACGGATAGGTCGCACGCTTTTGTAATGAGTGCGGGGAAGTGTTGAGCAGCTTCCAGTAAAGCGGCCTCCCGTCTTCCACAAATGATAACGGTGTTGTTTGCTTTAAGAAGCATTTCGGCCAGCCCAAGACCAATGCCCGTGGCTCCGCCTGTAATTAAGATTTTGTTGTGGGAAAGGTTCATCTTTGAAATACTTTTTAGGTTTAATGGCTATCTTGATTCGGTCTTGCAAAAATACACATTACAGATTACAGTTGAACATAAAATCTGCGATGGAAAGTTTTTTTTCGGTTTAAGCGGGTTGCATAAAACAGTGGTTCGGGGATTGGTCGCGTTTTGCATTTGCGTGCCGCGTTTCAATATTTGATTCGGTTTTACGATATTCTACAAGGAAAAGAATTAAAAAATTGTTAAATCGATTCATTCAAATAAACTTCAATGTTAGTTCGAGATATTCTTGCACAGACGTGCCCAACTTTTAGTTTTGAATTTTTCCCGCCTAAAAAGGTTGAGGATTGGGATAAACTTTTTACAACCATTTCAGAACTCATTCCGCTCAAAGCCTCGTATGTGAGTGTCACGTATGGTGCGGGCGGCAGTACGCATGATCACACACATCGCCTTTTACTACGGCTTCGGAAAGAAACCAATTTGACCGTAGTTTCTCATCTCACGACAGTCGGTTCGAGCAAAGATGAGATTCATCAAATTCTGGAGCGATATGATGCCAGCGGAATTGATAATATTCTTGCTCTTCGCGGCGATCCGCCGAAAGGACAATCCCAGTTTGTTCAGGCTGAAAACGGATTTGCGTATGCCGCCGAACTCGTTGTGTTTATCAAAAAACATTTTCCGAAAATGGGCGTTGCCGTTGCAGGTTTCCCCGAAGGGCATCCGGCCACGCCGAATCGATTAAAAGAAATTGAGTATCTGAAAGCAAAAGTCGATGCGGGTGCGGATTACATGGTGACGCAACTATTTTTTGATAATCACGAGTTCTATGATTTTCGTGAGCGGTGCGAACTGGCCGGAATCAAAGTGCCGATTATCGCAGGCGTCATGCCGATTCTCACGAAAAACGGAATGAATCGTATGGCGGCACTTTCTCCGGGGACGCGGTTTCCGGCGAAATTATTAAAATCCATTGCCCGCGTCAAATCGGATGAAGATGTTGAACGAGTCGGCGTACATTGGGCAACCGAGCAAGTGAGCGATTTGATTTCAAACGGTGTACGTGGGGTTCATTTCTATACGCTCAACAGTTCGAAAGCAACGCTGAAAATCTATGAATCGCTTGGCGTTCAGGACTCGACGCAATTGACAGATTAGTGCCAGCCGCTTTTAACATCAATCCATTTGCCCGGCGAAAACGGTCGTGTCGTACTCAAAAACGACGTGGCCGCCAGATTGATGTTCATTGAATATTTTCTTCAAGCCGTCCATCATCTCATCATACTTCGGCTCGCCCGCGTTCGGCACGTAGGATGACGAGAGAACGCGGCCTTCGAAACCCGCGTAGTCAAACACCTGCTCGTTGTGAAACGCTTTCATCACAAAGCCACTCCGCCCGAAAAATTCCTTTAAGACCGTTGCATCAATATTTTTATGATTGACTTTTTCGTAATCGACGCCGCAGGCATAAAGCAATGCATCGTAGGCTTTGAGAAACGGCGTGGCTTCGACTTTGCGGTCGTTCCAGAGCAGCACCGCGTTGCCGTTCGGTTTTAAGATGCGGGCGAATTCAACTTTGGCTTTGCGGCGGTCGAACCAATGAAAGGCTTGTCCGGCTACGGCAAGGTCGATGCTGTGGGCGTCAAGCGTTGTTGCTTCTGCTGTGCCGTTGATGCTCGTGAAGGCCGCGTAACCTGCCAGCAGCCGTTCGGCGGCCTGCCGCATTTCGGTGTTCGGCTCGATGCCGAAAACAGGATTGCCGTTTTTGAGAAACATCTCGCTTGAAATGCCCGTGCCGCTGCCGATGTCGGCTACGACGTGAGCGGGCAGGAGATGAATTTCCGTTTTCAAAAAGTCCATCACGGCGTCAGGATACGTCGGGCGGTACTTGATGTAGTTTTCAACGCGGTCGGAAAAGCGTCGGGTTGCGTCGTGCCTATTGGTCATGTTAATTGGTTTGAGTTGGACGATTTAGCTGAAATGGCATTTAACTTTCTCAATATTTTCACTTATTTTCCAAGCATAATGAAATTAACGGAGAAGAGTTAACCGAGAAATGATTTTCTCGTTGCAAAATACATCTCTCAAGTCATTTTTCTACAACGATTGGTTTTAATCCTAACTATGACCAAAACCGTTCAACAAAATTTTCTTGTCAACCTTGGTCTGGGCATCGGGTTGGTTGTGCTTTTGACCATCAGCATCGGAACGTACATCAACACCGTGAGCCTGACGAACCGCTCCGAGTGGGTACGCCAGACGCAAGCCATTTCCATGAAACTTGAAAGCCTTCGGTCGTCGCTGCGAGACGCCGAAACCGAAGAACGCGAATTTCTGCTCACGGGCAAAGACAGCGATGTTGCCCAGCACGACAAAACCGTTCAGGTCATTTCCCAAAATCTCACTGACCTTCGCAACCTGACTACGGACAATCCCGCACAACAGCAACGGTTAGACCAACTCGCCCCGCTCATCATGCAGCGGCTTGGACAAATTGATTCGACCATCCGTATTCGCAAAGCCAAAGGCTTCGATGCCGCATTGAGCATGGTTCAGGTCGGCAACGATAACCTGACCATGGGCAGCATCCGCAAAATCATTACCCAACTTAGCGATGAAGAGACGGCTATTTTAGTCAAGCGAACCGACGCCGAGCGAGACAAAACCGCGTCGCTCGTGCAGTTCCTTATCGCAGGCACAGTGCTGGGCGTGGTGATTTTTCTGGCGATCATTTTCTTCCTGAAATCCGAAATCAAAAAACGCCACAAGGCCGAAGCCGCCTTGCAAGCGGCATTAGAGCATGAAGCCTCACTCTCCCGCACCGACTACCTGACCGGAGCAGCAAACAAACGCTCGTTTTACGAAAGTGCTTCCGTCGAGCTTGACCGTTCTCGCCGCTACGCAAGGCCGTTTGCCATTGCTTACATCGATTGCGATAACTTCAAATACGTCAATGACCACTTCGGCCACTATGCGGGCGACGAGGTTTTGAAATCCATTTCGCAAACGGCGAAGACGATCCTTCGGGCAACTGATTTTTTTGCACGAATGGGCGGCGATGAATTTGCCGTGCTGTTCCGCGAAACGTCAGCCGAAGCCGTGCAACTGGCTATTCCGAAATTGCAGCGGGCACTCTTGGAAGCCATGACCTCGCACAACTGGCCGATAACATTCAGCATCGGAACGGTTACGTTCCTCAGCCCGCCGGAATCCATCGATGCCATGCTTAACATCGCCGACAGTCTGATGTACGACGTCAAGCAATCCACCAAGAACAACGTCAAGTACCTGACCTACCACAAACAACCACACGTAAGTTTGGATTAACGTTTCACAGTCTCGTCCTGAAAGACGTTGGCCGCACACGACAAAAGGCCGCAAGATTTTATCGTCTTGTGGCCTTTTTTTTGTTCTGAAAAGTATTTATATATTTGTCTAATTATCTAAACATCTAAATACAATCGTGAATTTAATCTTTAAAGCATTGAACGACGCCACGCGGCGGCAAATCCTCGAATTGCTGAAAGAAAAAGATTTAACAGCAGGTGAAATCGCAGACAAATTCAATATTTCAAAACCCAGCATTTCCTATCATCTGGATTTGCTCAAACAGGCCGAACTCGTCGTGGCCGTCAAGGAAGGGCAATATATTTACTACTCGCTCAACACCACCGTCATTGATGAAATGATGACGTGGCTTGTGAAATTCACCAAATCAAAAAAAAGTAAATCATGAAAAAAATCACGTTGTTGGATGGTGCGGCATTTATCGTGTGGCTTTTGCCGATTGCTTATTTGATAAGCGTGTATCCGGTTTTGCCCGAATCCTTGCCGATGCACTTCGGCTTGAACGGCACGCCGGACAGATACGGCAACCAAAATGAATTCTTGGGAATGGAAGTCTTTTTGATTGGCCTCAATATCGGTTTGTATCTGCTGCTGAAATATTTGCCGATGATTGATCCGAAACACAGTGCCAAGTATTCGGAAAGCACTTTCCAAAAGATTGCGTTTGCGATAGCCTTGTTTATGACCATCATGAATATTTTCATCATCTTTACGGTGACGCATGACGGGTTCAGGATGGATAAACTGCTCTTCCCGTTAATCGGCCTGCTCATGGCGTTTTTAGGCAATATGATGTATAACATCAAGCCCAATTATTTCGTGGGCATCCGCACGCCGTGGACGTTGGAAGATGAAGACAACTGAAAAGCCACGCATCGATTGGCGGGCAAGTTGTGGTTTGTCGGCGGCATCGTTATCACCCTCGTGACGCTGGTTGTGCCGAATGAAATCGGCCACATCCTATTTATGGTTGGCGTGGGGATACTGGGATTGATTCCCATGATTTATTCATACGCTTATTTTAAAAAACATCCGCACGCCTGAACATGATTAATTGGAAAAAAATCGGTTTTTACCTGCTTATCAGTTTTTCCCTTTCGTGGATAACCGCACTTGCCGTCTATGCGGCGGGATTGCAATATGACTCTTGGACGGCGAAGCTCATCATCGGGGCGTTGTATATGCCTACGCCTGCTTTGGCAACGTGGGTCATTCAGAAATTTATTTATAAAGAGGGTTTTGCCGCGTATGGCTGGACATTGAAAAATATGTCGATGACGTGGCTGCTGCTCACGCCCGCTGTTTTTGTTGCGGCAACACTTTTGATGTTCGGATGGATTTATGTTTTGGGAAATCTTGCTCACGTTGAGCTTTTCGGTCAGGTTATTTTTTCAAAGACGTTCATCATGGCTAAACTGACGGAGCTTGCAACAAAGGCCGGAAAGCCACCGCCGCCGTTTGTGCTTGAGCCGTTGGTGCTGTTCGTTCTCAGCATTGGCGGTGGCATCATCGCCGGCATGACGATTAATCTGCCCTTTACGTTCGGCGAAGAATTCGGGTGGCGGGGGCTGCTGCTCAAAGAAACGCAGCCGATGGGATTCTGGAAAACCAATGTGTTTATCGGCACCGTTTGGGGATTGTGGCATCTGCCGCTGATTGTGCTGTTCGGGCATAACTATCCCGACCATCGAGTTGCGGGGATTGGTTTCATGGTGCTGTTTTGCATCAGCGTCTCGTTGGTCATGGCGATTCTGCGGCTGAGAACCAAAACCATTTTAGCCACGTCCGCCTTTCACGGCATGGTGAATGGCGTGGTCGGAATGCAGGTGCTGTTTGTTGCAGCGGGCGATGAACGGTTCGGCAGTCTGGCGGGTATCGCAGGCGTTTTGGCAATGCTGACGGCGGCGGGCGTGGTGTTGCTCTTTGACCGGAAATTTATTTCAGCGTATTCTGAGTTGTAGGGTGCTTCGCGGGCGAAGGTTAAAACTGAATCTTCCAAATTGACTTTGCCTCCTTTGCTAATTGCTTTTGCCTTGTCGAAACCTTCTCCTCATTCCATGTGTCATAATGATCGGGAATTGCGGCTGTTAATTTGCAATTACTATTGGCATAAATCATTTTCTTTGATTCGTATTTTTTTGTGTTCGCATCTTTATTTAACTTTTTTTCAAGCAAAGTCAGATTGCCTAAGCGGTAAATTGAACGGGTAACTTCTTCATTTGAAAAGTCCCCCCATTTTTCATCGGCACTCTCCGGCAAAATATGTTCAATTGTATAAATATCGACTTCGGGATTAATATCGTGCCCGTATTTATAGGTCTCGATTTTTGAAAAAATATACTTTACAATTTTATGGTTGCTGTAAGTGTTTTTAAATAGCTTGGTTGCGAATGCATTTTCAAAATTGTTATCAGGCACATAAACCGCCTGAAAATCCGAAACGTCAAAATGCTTCTCGCTGTAAATCTTTTGAGCGATGGTGTTGTAAACATCTTCCTGCTCGTTTGGATTCAGCCCGCCAATGATGTTGTATCGAAACGAAATGATAGAGCAGTATTTCACTAATTTGGTAAATTGCTCAAGCGACAAATTTTTATAACCTGATAAAAAAACGGAATTCGTTTGTTTTATCTGAAATAGTTTTAATTCATAAAGAGCCTGTTCTATTTCTTTTTTGCCATTCCAAAACTCATCATCGGGATTTTGAAGGGCTAAATATAAATCGGCGGAATCACGAAGGTCTCTCAATAACAAAAAGGCCTTACCTTTATTGTCAATACTTGACTTTATAACTTTGAACAGATTGTTTTTTCGGACGGTTTTATTATAGCTGTTCCAATAATAACGCAAGTAATCTTCGAACTTCTGGCTTCCTAATTTTTCAATAATGCTGCTCCAGATGTTTTCCAGTTCCTCAATTTCAAATTTAGAAGGTCTGGTTTCATCTACTACTGAAAAAAGGTAATTCTTTAACAAATCGGATGAAGAAAGTTGAACACCTCTTGCATTCAGTGTTTCAAAAACCTTGAATGCGTTTAATTGATCGGTAACTTTTATGACCGTGAAAAATAATTTATCAACGATGCCGTCAATGAATCCCGCCAGTTGCTGACCCGTCACATATTTTTTTTTGAGTCTTTCAATAAACCATAAAAAACATTCTCGCATCTGCTTTTCAGAAGTGTTGGTGTTTCTTATGGGCAAATCTCTTAGTAAAACCAGATTCATCCGATAGTATTCATCACTGTTCCGATTGAGTGTCAACTTGTTGTTGGAATTCAACGTTACCGGATCGATATATCCGATGTAACTGTTGAGCAAAGTATCCTTTCTCTTTTGGTTATCCTCCTTATCAATGCCTTGATCCACAATGTCCGTGAGACATTTTAATATTGCTAATATCAAAATGCTCATGGTGGTCAGGCGTTGCTGACCGTCTATAATGATGAAATTCTTATTGTCCGTGGTTTGTAAGACCAGATACCCCATGTAATGTTCTTTCTCTTCTTCGGACGTGAGCATTTTGATATCCTGCCACAAATCATCCCATTGTTCGGCATCCCATGTATAATCTCTTTGAAATTTTGGTACTTCATATCTCAACCCGTTCCCCATCAACTGGCGATAGGTCATGTTGGATGTATCTTGAATGCCTTTCATTGGTATATTTGCTCTCTATCGTTTGGAAAACTATTCACGAATTTCATCACTGAATATGCTATTGGTTTTGATTGTCTCCAAAGCAGGCATAAAATAAAACAACCGTGAGACGTTGCCAATAAGGTTGGGTGTGGTTTTATGTTATTCACTTTCCGCATCGAATTAAGTGCTTTGTAAAGCCATTTGGTGATAAAACAGGCTAAATCCAAACCGGAGGCAGCCATGAAAAAACAACACGTCATTTTAACGGAAAGCGACAAACGAACGCTTGAACAGATTTTAAGCAAAGGGAAACTGTCCGTAAAAGTCTTCCGGCCTGCCACCGGACTGTTGATGCTGCACAACGGAAGCACCCTGGAAGCCGCCGTGAGCCTGATGCACGTTGAAAATGATCCCGTCCGAACCTGCCGTAACCGTTAGTCAAGGCGGTCTGGACAAAGCTCTTTACGACGAAGACCGTAGCGGCAGACCGACTCAGATTTCCGGCAAGGCACAGGCTAAACTCACGGCTCTGGCTTGTTCTCAACCGCCTGATGGCCGAAGCCGCTGGACACTCCGG
>Ga0364918_10185_pt2 | contig 13043 bp, 9 predicted proteins | sample SorcelJu500001C6_2_FD_206957 | JGI IMG/M metagenome (GOLD analysis project Ga0364918, IMG submission 206957) | Enriched cells from Trout Bog Lake Hypolimnion, Wisconsin, USA - BchlTB.June20.5000.01.C6 | ecosystem: Environmental > Aquatic > Freshwater > Lake > Hypolimnion/Profundal zone | place... | reverse complement strand
GCACCGAACTGGACGCGGCGATTCGTTCCCATGCAATCTGTTGGGCCATCGCCGAGGTAGACGCCGAGACCATCGACCGCATCAACATTCGCCGGGCATCGTTGCTGGCCATGCGGCGTGCTGTGGAGCAATTGTCGCTCAGCCCTGATTTTCTGCTCATCGACGGCCGCGACACGATTGACTGGGATTGTCCGCAGCAGGCTGTCGTTCGGGGCGATGGGACCAGTTTTTCGATTGCCGCGGCCAGCGTACTGGCCAAGGTTCACCGCGACCGGCTCTTGGTGGAGCTGGATGGCAAGTATCCCGGTTACGGCCTGGCGCGGCACAAGGGCTATGGCTCGCAGGAGCACATGGCGGCGCTTGCGCGGCTTGGGCCGACGCCGCTGCATCGCAAGAGCTATCAGCCGGTGGCGCAGGCAGTACTGCGGTTCGAGTAAACGGAGTTCTCAGGCGGGGTGTGCCCTGCCGCGTTGCATCCATGTTTGGATAGGACGTGCCAGCAGCAACACAGCCAGCACAACCGTAATGGTGAGCGGCGTGAGCACGCCGGGCTTGACTTGCCACCAGTAGTGAATCACTCCACAGACGGCGGCGGCGTAAACCAGCGTGTGTAGCCGACTCCAGCGCTTGCCGCCCAGCATGCGAATGGCCCAATTGGTCGAGGTCGCGACCAGCGGCAGCAACAGCAGCCAGGCGACTACGCCGGCTGTGATGTAGCGGCGTTTGGCGATGTCCGCAGCCATAGCGTTGACGTCGAAGCCCGCGTAGAGAGCGATGTACGTGAGCAGATGCAGCGAAGCATAGAAGAAGGCAAAGAGACCCAGCAGGCGGCGGAACTTGATGAGCCAGCCGAGGCGCGACGAGAGACGGCGCAGGGGCGTGATGGCCAGCGAGAGGGTCAAAATGCGCAGCGTGGCCAGGCCGGTGGCAAAGGTGATAGTTGCCGTTGGGTCCGCGCCGAGGTTATTGGTCGCGGCGCCCCAAAGGAGTCGGCTCAGCGGCCACAGGCAAGCCAGCCAGGCGATGGTCTTGAACGTGATGAGTGTCGATCTTTTCATTGGTTGCTTGTATGTGAAGAGCGCGAGGCAGTTACTTACGCTGTTAGCCGTACTAACTCCACTAACCCGCTTCAGAAATTTCTCCGTAGGTCCATTCCGTTGTAGAGCGATGCTACCTGGTCGCCGTACCCGTTGAACATAAGCGTTGTGCGGCGCTGCGCGTAGAAGGGCTGGCCAATGCGGCGTTCGATCTTCTGGCTCCAGCGAGGATGGTCCACGTTGGGATTGACATTGGAGTAGAAGCCGTATTCGTTGGGGCCCTGGTCGTTCCAGGTAGTGGGCGGCTGACGCTCAAGGAAGCGCACGGCGACGATGGATTTCGCCGATTTGAAGCCGTACTTCCACGGCACCACGATGCGCAGCGGCGCGCCATTCTGGTTGGGCAGCACCTCGCCGTAAAGGCCAAAGGTGAGCAGGGTAAGCGGGTTCATGGCTTCATCCATGCGCAGCCCCTCGGAGTAAGGCCAGGAGATGTTGGTTTGCTCGCCCCACTTCTCAACTCTTTTGTCGTAGTAGGAGAGGAACTGAACGTATTTGGCGCTGGGCAGCGGGTCACACTGGCGAATAAACTCAGAGAGCGAGTAGCCGACCCAGGGAATGACCATGCTCCATGCCTCTACGCAGCGATGGCGATATACGCGGTCTTCCAGCGGGCGCAGCTTGAGCAGGTCGTCGATGTCGAAGGTTCTGGGCTGCTTGACCTTGCCTTCTACGCGCACGGTCCAGGGGCGGATGGGCAGCAAGCCGGCATTTTTGGCGGGTTGGTCCTTGTCCACTCCGAACTCGTAGAAGTTGTTGTAGCTGGTGATGTCGTTATAGCTGGTCAACTGCTCGCCGCTGGTGGTGAGCGGGCTTTTCACGGTTTCCAGTTTTGTTCCGGCCAGCACCGTAACGGAGGGAGAGAGGATCTCGGCAATGCGGTCGGCGCCCAGCACGGTTGCCCCTGCAGCAGTTGAAGTGGCGAGTGCCGCACGCAGAAAGCGGCGGCGATTGAGGTATTGGCTTTGCGGCGTGATCTCCGAAGAGGGAATCTCGGGCGGCGTGGCGATGAGCATGAAGTGACCTCGCACGGGGAAGTGCTGATTCATTCATTGGATGGGTTGGCAGGTACGGGAGTCGCAGGATATTCGAGGATTTTTATGAATTCACGGTTCCCCAAATCCTGATCCGGCGTACCAGGCTATGTGGCCTGGCCGAAGGGCCATTGGCCAAGGCGGCGTGCGCGGATGTAGTAGATCACAGTTCCTGAGAGGGCGATGGCAGCGGCAACGCCCAGGCCACCGAGAGCGTGGCTGCGGTTGACCAGCATGAAAAGAAATCCGCAGATGGCTACCAGTGGTGGCAGCGGATAAAGCGGCATCTTAAATGGCCTCGTCAGCTCAGGCTGCTGGATGCGGAGCAAAATGACGCCCACATGTTGTAGAAAAAATTGCAGCAGGATGCGTGTAATGACCAGCATGGTGATGACTTGCGTCAGGGAAAAGAAACAGAAGAGCGTGGCGACCAGGCCGAGGGCGACCAGCGAGCGGTGGGGAATGTTGTAGCGCGGATGAAGGGCGGCGAGAAAGCGGAAGTAGTTGTTGTCGCGGGCGGCGGCGTAGGGCACGCGCGAGTAGCCCAGTAGCAGCGAGAAGACAGAGCCGAAGGCGGCCCAGATGATCAGCGCAGCCATCAGACGGCCTGCGGCGCTGCCAAAGGCGGATTTGGCAATGTCGGCCACCAGTTGCAGGCGAACGGCTGCCCCAGCGGAAACGTGGGAGGCAGCGTCGCGTAGGTAAGGCAGCGCAGCCATGTTCATGGCCACGTAAAACGCCGCAACGAACAGGACCGACAGCAGGATGGCTCGCGGAATCGTGCGCTCGGGCCGTCGCACCTCTCCGCCGAGGAAGCAAATGTTGTAGTACCCCCAGTAGCAATAAGTTGCCAGCAGCGTGGCCTGCGCTAGGCCGCTGAGCGCCGCCGGGAGAGTCAGTCCGCGCGAGGCCGGCATCTGCCAGCCGCCGCCAATCGCAAAGCCGGAGACGATGACCCCGGCGATGGCTGCGAGCACTCCGGCAAAGAGCACCCAGGCTAGCCGCGTAATGGAACTGAGATTGCGATAGAGCAGCGCCGTGACCAGCAGGCATGTCGCGGCGGCGGCAAAGTTCGTGAAATGCAGCATGGGCAAGGCGGCAATGGGGGCGCTGTCCAGCCCCGGCCAGAACCAGGCGAGGAAGCTGGAGAGCCCGATGCAACCCGAGGCAATCGAGAGCGGCGCGGTGAAGCTGACCTGCCAGACGTAGAGAAAGCTGAGCCAGTTGCCGGCGCGTTCCGGGCCGTAGATCTCGCGTAAAAAAGCATAAGATCCACCGGCCCTGGGGAAGGCCGCGCCCAGTTCGGCCCAGACCAGGCCGTCAGCGATGGCGATGACCGCGCCCAGCACCCAGGCCCACGCCGAGAGCCGATAGCCCGCCGCGGCAATGACCAGCGGGAGCGCGATGAAGGGGCCGACGCCGATCATCTCCAGCATATTGAAGGCCACGGCAGAGCGCAGGCCGATGCGGCGCTGGAGGATGGCGGCGGAGTTGGAGGAGGGCAGGATCATGAAGCTGTTTCGCTCCCCGGATTGTACACTGGCTGGGAGTATGATTTTTTCCAAAAGAGTTCAATCTGGAGTGGCGGGCGCGGCCTTGACAGGGCTGATGCTTGTGGGGGCGCTTCGCCTGTCGGCACAGGATACGGCACAGAAGCTCGCATCGCAGGGCTACAAACTGGAACAGGTTCCGCTTGCTGAGGCTAGCGAGATTGCGCTGCCCTTGCCCGAGGACCGCGGCGCCGCGGCTCTGGTGCAAGCGCTGAAGCGCCTCGGGAGCACCGCCAGCGTGATGGTGATCGTGGCGCATCCCGACGACGAGGACGGTGCGTTGCTGACCTACCTCTCACGCGGCATGGGAGTGCGCACAATCTTGCTGACGCTTACCCGCGGCGAGGGCGGCCAGAACGCCATGGGCGAGGATATCTACGACGCGCTGGGGCTGATCCGCACCAACGAACTGCTCAAGGCCAGCGAATATTACGGCGCAAAACAGCTTTGGGGCACAGAGGCGGACTTCGGCTTCTCCAAGACACAGGAGGAATCCTTCGCCAAGTGGGGCCACGACCGCGTGCTCTACGATACCGTGCTGGCTGTGCGGCGCGAGCGGCCGCAGGTGATTCTCTCCACCTTTGTGGGCGGCATCACGGACGGCCATGGCCACCACCAGGTCTCCGGTGAGATTGCGCAGGAGGTTTTCAAGGCAGCCGGCGACCCGGCAATCTTTCCCGATCAGCTGAAAGACGGCTTGCAGCCATGGCAGCCGCTGGCGGTTTACTCGATGGTTCCCTTTGCGCCCATCAAGGATGGAAAGATGTTCGACTACGCGACCGGCAAGTGGGCTCCGGCGCGCTTTAAAAATTACGTAACCGGCGAGTGGAGTGAGGGCGCGCTCTCAGCCGACGTGACGATTCAGGTGGGCTCTATAGTCCCGGTGCTGGGCCGCAGCCCGGTGCAGATTGCGCGCGAAGGATGGGGCCAGCAAAAGTCGCAATACGGTGGCGCAAACCCTGCGCTAAGCGGTCCGGCGACGACCAGCTATCACCTTTGGGCCGTGGCGCCGGAAGCGGCAGCCAAGCCAGGAACGTTTTTACCCAACGGAGATCTCTTCCTTAACAGCAAGGTTAATATCAACACCAGCAGCGCCGTTTTGTATCAGGGCACAGCTTCAGTCGTGCCGCAAGAACAGCAAAAAGAAATCTGGGCTTTAGCCCCTGTGGGTCATGTTTCCAGAAACCACGAACTCGATCTCGCCCACAAACTCGCATCCATTTATCGTCAAACGCTGGAAGCGCGCAAGAATGCTGCCAACAGCAATCTCGACGCGCAAACCAAAGTGTCCATTCTCTTTGAACTCGACACTAAGATCGACGAAATTCAAGACGCACTCAAAGAGCTTCTCAATCTCGATCTGATCGCCTTCACCACGAAGTCCGAAAAGGTCGAGGCTTCAGGCCCGCGAGGCGCTGGTGTTGATGAGACCCCACGCAGCGTCTCCACTGGCGAAGATATTCGTGTACGCATTCACACCGCGCAAACTTGGTGGACGGATGCGAAGCTGAGCCGTGTCTGGCTGGAAAGCCGCAGCGGCGATCCGTGGAAGGCCGAGAAGTTGCCCGTTGAAAATAACGCCTCAGTGCTGGTCGCCGATTCGATCTTTCGCGTGCACGTGGCTGACAATGCCGAACCAACACAGCCCTACTTCACGCGCCCCAACATCGAACAGCCCTACTACGACCTCACCCATCCAGAGTGGCGCCTGCGCTCTTTTGCGCCTTATCCGCTGGAAGCGTGGGCGGAGTTTATCTTTGATGGCCTGCCGATTCGTGTGGGCCAGGTCGTTCAGACGCTGCAACGCGTTCCCGGTGTAGGAGGCGTCTACGAGCCGTTGGTAGTCACACCTGCCATCGGCGTACGCATGGAGACGGAGTCGCGTATTCTGCCGCTCGACGGCTCGGCGCTACCGGTGCGAGTCACTGTGCATACGCAGGCGGCAGCCGAGGGAACGGTATCGCTGGAGTTGCCGACGGGATGGAGTTCTCAACCCGCGGAGGCGCGGTTTCACACAATGGGCGCGGGCGACACGGAGCCTCTGATCTTTTACGTGAAGCCGAAGGACGCTGACGCTGGCGCTTATGCCATCAACGCCATTGCGCGCTCCGGCGGGCGCAATTACAGGACCGGCTGGCGGAGCGTGGGCTACACCGGCCTGCGGCCCTACAACCAGTACAAGCCCGCTCAGTTGAAGACGCGCAAGGTAGATGTGAAGCTGGCTCCAGGGCTGCGCATCGGCTACGTGATGGGCACCGGCGATCTGGTCCCCGAAGCCATCAAAGGGCTGGGCGGCTCGGTGCACCTGTTTTCGGCGGTGGATCTGGCTGCGGGCGATCTCTCTGCCTGGAACGTGATTGTCATCGGCATTCGCGCATATTCCACGCATCCCGAGCTGGCCACTGCGCAACCGAGGCTGGAAGAGTTTGTGCACCGCGGCGGGACCCTGATTGTGCAGTACCAGACCGGCAACTTCCCCGCGCCGTTTCCGCTGGCGATGGGACGCATGGCGGAGCGCGTGGCGGACGAGACAGCCCCTGTGAAGCTGCTCGACCCGGTGAACCCCTTGCTCAACTGGCCCAATGCCATTACCGCCGCAGATTTTGACGGATGGGTCGAAGAGCGCGGCCACTCTTTTCTGGACAGTTGGGACGCGCATTACACGGCGCTCACCGAGACTGCGGACCCAGGCCAGGACGCGCAACGTGGTGGATTGCTGGTGGCGCATCCCGGCAAGGGGACGTATATCTACGTCGCCTACGCGCTCTATCGCCAGCTTCCGGAGTTAGTGCCGGGAGCTTACCGCCTGCTGGCCAACCTGCTCTGCGCGGGTCAGGACGATGCGGCGCACGGGGAACAAACTCCGGCGCCGCAGCCCTAATCAGAAGCGCTTACTTGCCCGCCTCCGTTGCCAGCCGTTCCGCCCTGGTAACGGCATCCAGGCGGTGCTGCTTCTGCGCTTCCATGTCTACGGCCGCGGGCCGCCAATTGTCTGCCAAAAACCGCTTGGCATACTCTTCCATGCGCGGCGCAAAGGTTGCGCGAATCTGAGCGATTGCTTCCTGAGCTTTAGCCAGCAGATCGTGGACGCGCTTAATCTCCTGCTGCGCATTTTCAGGGTGGTAACTGAGGCGGTCGCCGGTCTGCATGGCGTCGATGAGTACATCCGGCGGGTCGGAGACCGGCCAGGTCTGGTGCAATGCGTCATATGCGCCGCGCAGCCGGGTCATGGCCCCGGCAAAGCCGTCCAGCTCATTGCGGCGGGCGGTGAGGCCGGGAGCACGTTGCACCTCGACTGTCACTTTTGTGGCGACATTGAGACTGGGCACGGGAATCACGGTGGTCAGCGTGTTGCCCTCAAAGCTCCATCCGCCCTTGCCCGTAGGCCCGGCGTGCTTGACCGCGACACCGTTGACAGCAACTGAAGCCGGCGGCCAGTCGGCGGGCAAACGCAGCTCAAAGCCGCGAGTTAACGGCATCTTGGGATAGCTGCCCTGAACCGGGCCGATCTCCACGCGCAACGTATCGCCAGTCTGCGTAGCTTTGATCGGCGTGCGCGCAAAGACGCCGCGCTGATATTCGACCGAGACGCCGGAGTCTTCATAGACCGAGTAGTTCGAAACCGTCCCCGGCGCAAGCGGCCACACATTCACAATCAGCGGGTCCACGGGTTTTTCGCCGGTGTAGCGCATGGGCGGCTGCATGGGCACAATAGCTCCAGCATGCAAGTAGACGGGGGTCTGCTCAATAGAGAAGCTGCGCTCAAATGCAGCCGGGCCGGTGAAGTGCTTGCCCGTGGGCCACTCGATCCACTCACCCGCGGGCAGCCACACGGTTTCCGTGGCCAGGCTGTTTACCTTGTCGGCAGGTGCGGTAACCGGGGCCACCAGCATTTGGTCGCCGAAAATGTACTCGCTCTTGCTCGTGTAAGCGGCAGCTTCCTTTGGCCAGTCGTAGTAGAGCGGCCGGAAGAAGGCCACGCCGGTGTCGTAGGTTCGCCGTGCTTCGGTGTAGAGGTAAGGCTCCAGCGCATAGCGAAGTTGGAAGGTGGAGCGCAGAATCGACGAGTAGGGCTCGGGATATGCCCAGATGCGGCGCTCGGTTTCGGGGTTCTTGGTGGTGTGGGTGCGCAGGATGGGACTGAAGGCGCCAAACTGCACCCAGCGCGTATACAGTTCCGGCTCCACGGCTCCGGGCATGTGCCCGCCGATGTCGTGACTCCAGTAAGCGTAGCCCACATTGGCCGCGGTTGCCGTGAACCACGGCTGGAAGGCCAGCGAATCCCACACCGAGATAGTGTCGCCGGAGAAGCCGATCTGGTAGCGGTGATTGCCCAGTCCGCCCCAGCGGTGGAAGAGCAGCGGCCGCTTGCCTTCGCGCTGCTGGTCGGTAAAGTGCACGTAGCTTAGCCACCACGTGGGCATCACGCCGGGCATTTTGGTGCGCTGCTCCTGCTGCCAGTCCAGCCACCAGAAGTCGATGCCCTGCCGCTCCAGCGGATGGTGCAGCAGGTTCATGTAATTCGTCGCGAACTTTTTATCGGTGATGTCAAAGGGAACATATTTCTTCGTTGCCGGATCGATGCCCATCGCCTTGGCCATGGCGGGGTAGGCTGCTTCCCAGGGTTGCACGCCCGAGGCCGGGTGCAGATTGAGCGTCGTCTTCAGCCCCTCTGCATGCAGCTTTGCCAGAAAATCATCCGGATCCGGGAAGAGCAGCTTGTTCCACGTGTAGCCGGTCCAGCCCAGCCCTTCACCCGACTGGTCCACTTCACCCGCGGCCTTGAGCTGGTCCACGCTTATGTGCCAGCCCATGTCGATCACGAACACGTCCAGCGGCACGTCGTTCTCGTGGAAGCCGCGCACCAGTTCGTCGAGTTCCTGATCACTGTAGTCCCAGTAGCGCGACCACCACGCGCCGAAGGCAAAGCGCGGTGGTAGCGGGATGCGCCCGGCTACGCGCACGTAGTCGCCCAGCGCCTTGCGGTAATCGTGGCCGTAGCCGAAGAAGTAGCAGTCCTGGCGCTCGCCGGCCGGCCGCTCAACAACCCACGGCAAGGGGCTTTTCTCGCCCGCCTTGAAGCTGAAATCGGCCGAGTCAAACAACGGCCTTGTCGAATCGTCGACCAGCGCCCAGCCCGAGCGCGAAACCAGACCCGGCTCAATCGGCTCCACGGTCTTCGAGCCCAGTGCCCTATCCAGCGTGCGCGTGGTGCCCTGCAGGTTGTCGGGATCGGTGTCGCTGGGACGCCAGACGACTTCCTTGCCGTCTACGGTGAGTTTGATGGAGAGATTTTTAGCCGTGAAGCGGCCATCGCCTGTTGGTACATAGGTAAGGGTGAGCACGTCTCTAAGCGGTGACTGCAGAAAAGTATTGATGACAACGGCGCTACCGTTTACAGAATGTGTGACTTCGTACTTCGGCACCGGCAGCCGCCGATTCAGAAACACAAATGAAGCGTGATCCTCAAATTTCCCATCCGCCGCCCACTCCATGCGAATCAGCTCCGGAGTCAGCACAGTAAAGCGCGCATTGCCAACGGTGACAACGGCTTTTGGATCGGCGACCGGATTATAGGCTTCCGACTGCGCAGGCATCGCCGGTCTGGAAGATATTGCCGCTGCGGCGGGTTTTACAGCCTGGTCTGCAGGCGCCGGCGTCTGTGCCGATAAACCAAGGCTGAATCCGAGGCCAAGTCCGATGGCGGCCAGTTGCTGCAATGAAATACGCATAAGTCCCTCCTGTTACAGGGGTTCTCCAATTACTATTTCCCGATACCGCAACCACTCAGTGGCAAGAATAAAACCACGTTGCAGAGCGTCTCATAGGGTACATGAATTGGAGAACCGCTCTATTGCTCCACCCGGAAGAGTAGCATGTCGCGGCAGCCATATCTTGCAGCGGCAGCGATAACGACGGAATCGCAAGGCGGTTCATCCATATTTTCATATGTGAGCGATATTGACCAGACGAGCCCTTTGTTCAAAGCTAACCTCTCCAGAACGCGGGAAATCTATGCATTTCGGCAAGGGAATGCGCAGGGAATGAAATGGCGGAGGGGTCCGCCGGCCGCGTAAGGGCGCCTGAGTTTACTCTCCTCACCGAGGTCTGCGCGATTCATGCGTTGGATGCTCTTGGCGAGCTGGCTGCTCAACGTCAAAATATTCCCCAGTCATGCGGTAATTGTTTCACTCAGCAAGTCTGCGGCTCCCAAAAGGGGGCCGCAGTGCTTGCGTCCTGCAACTCCCGCTGGGAGCCGGTCGGAGCATGGGGGAGGGGCTTTTTAGTCGTGCAAAACCACATTCAATAGAGATTTGTGAACTTTGATGCCGCCGTTATAGTCGATAAATCCAAGCTTGCGAAAACGATTCATAAAGAAGCTGACACGCGACCGCGTAGTGCCGATCATCTCTGCCAGCGTCTCCTGCGAGATCTTGGGAATCACGGACTCCGGTTCACCCGGCTGCCCGAAATCCGCCATCAACAGCAGAATCCGCGCCAGCCTCTTCTCGCTTGAGTTAAAGAGCTGATCGACCAGATCCGCCTGGGTTCTCATGCTGCGCTCTAAAAGAAACTTCAGAAACAGGTCGCTGAAGGTGTGCTCTTCGTGCATCACGCGAACCATCTCTGCCCGCTCGATCTTCAGAGCGGCACACGGGCTGATGGCCGTGGCCGTGGCCATCCGCAGCCCTGGCGTACCTGACATGGAATCCTCGCCCACAAAGTCACCCACCTTGAGCAGCGCAATGGTCGCCTCTTTGCCCTCTTTCGAAATCACCGTGAGTTTTGCACGGCCGCTCTGAAGGTAATAGACGCAGTCTGCCGCGTCTCCCTGAGAGAAGAAAGTCTCCTTGGAGTTCAATCGGACAATCCTCCGTCCCAGCCCGGCTTCAGCCAGGAAAGCTGCCGGATCAAACTGTATTTGATTCTGCCCCGCCATACTATCGATTTTTCCCCTTCCACGATTTGGCCTGATGTCTTTCCATAGAGAAACCGAAGCTCATCCCCCTATCCGACCTCAGGCTCGAGTATATGGACACTCGATTTTTCTATAAATTCTCTGGGAATGTCAGGCAAGTCTGTTCACTATTGCTCACATTAGGCTAAGTCGTTTTCAATAAAACAAAATATTTTATAAATCTATGAAAATCGAAGGTTGGAATCCTTCCGCGGCTCATTTTGCTCCAGTTATCCACAGCTTCGTGTGCCTTCTTCCACAACACCCGGTTTTCCCGTAAGTTATTGCAATGATGCAATAATAGGAGCGCTGGGTAGCTCGGTCCCAGGCATCCGGCGAGGGGGAACCTGTGGCCAGGCTGCGAGTCCTTTCGACACACCTTTTCATGAACCAGCGCCTGCACGCCGGGCTGCTTGAGCACGCCGGACAGTGGGGTGCGGAGGCGGTGGAGATCTTCGCCGCGCGCCAGCACTTCGACTACACCAGCCGCGAGCATGTAATGGAACTGGCCGCGTGGTTCCGCTCCAACGCGCTCACGGCCTGGTCGATGCACGCGCCGATCAATGCCGACGGGGAGATGGGACGCTCCGGCTTGCAAGCCCTCAACCTATTACATGCAGAGAAAAGCCGCCGCATCGAAGCCATGGACGAGATCAAGCGGGCTCTGGAAACCGCCGAACAGATACCCTTCCGCAACCTGGTTGTTCATCTGGGCGAGCGGGACGATGAATGGTCGCCATATACAGCCGAGTACGCCTTTACCGCCCTCGAACACCTGGGCGCATTTGCACGGCCGCTGGGCGTACATCCGCTGGTGGAGAACCTGTTCAGCGAGCCCACCACGCCAGAACATCTTGTGGAGATTCTGGAGACAGGCCACCTGAACCAGATCGGCGTCTGCCTTGATTTAGGCCATGCTCACATAACAGTCGGCGTGCCGGAAGCCATTGCCACGCTGGGCGGGCGCATTGTCCAGCTTCACGCACACGATAATCACGGATTGAAAGACGAGCATCTGTGGCCCGGGGACGGCAGCATCGACTGGCCGAATGTAGCAGTTGCCATCAACGCGCTCTCCGCTCCGCCTGCAGTTGTGCTGGAACTCAGTGCTAGGCTCGCCGATGAACCGACGAGGCTGCCGGAGCGCATCCGGCGGGCCTTCGAGCTGCTTGACTGAGCAAATAAAAGGTCCGCGCCTATCGTTAGCCACATCCATGTAACATTTTTTGGTCGCCTGGCGTTGCAGGGTCTCGGTTTCGAGACCCTCAGAAGCACGAGCATCGCAACGCGTCGCGCCCTATCGGAAAAATCCCAACAGGTACAGTACCAGCAAGATCACCAATACAGTGCCAAGCCCGATGCCTCCGCCTCCTCTGTAGCCCCACCGATTGTAGCCGTAGTATCCTCCTCCACCGCCGAAAAGCAGTACCAGAACAACAATCAGAATAATCAATCCCATCTCACATCTCCTTTTTTCCAGCATCTGGAGTCTTTCATTTGGCTGCTATGAGCGCTGAGCAATCAGGTACACTGCCGCCGCAAAAGTAATGGGAGGATGGTGATATTCCATTCGAGTGATTTCTGCGCTCAGCAAATGCGCGGTAACTGCTCGCCAATCTGAATCGGGATCACGCGATTCGCGCCCATCGCCGTCCGCGCCACCAGCATCCGTTTGTGCTCGGCGGTAACTGTACCGATGAGTGCCGCGTCCTTGCCCAGCGGATGGGCGCGCAGGATTTTAAGAATTTGCTCAGCGGCTTCAGGCGCGACGAAAAAGACCGCCTTGCCCTCGTTGGCCACGTAAACCGGATCGAGGCCGAGCAGCTCGCAGGCGGACTGGACTTCCGCCCGCACCGGCAGACTAGGCTCGTTAATCTCGATGCCCACGCCTGAAGCTGCTGCAATTTCGTTGAGTGTGGAAGCAAGCCCGCCGCGCGTAGGGTCTCGCATGGCGTGCACCGACGCGCCCGCCGCTGCCAGCACCTCAGCGATCATCCCATTCAGCGCGGCGCAATCGGAGCGAATCTGGCTCTCGAACTCCAGGCCCTCGCGCACGCTCATAATCGCCATGCCGTGGTCGCCGATGGTTCCGGAGAGGAGAATCGCGTCTCCGGGCTGCGCGCGATGCGGGCCGACCGTGATTCCCGGCCGCAGCAGGCCCACGCCGGCTGTGTTGATGTAGCAGCCGTCGCCGTGTCCGCGCTCCACCACCTTGGTGTCGCCGGTAACAATCTTCACACCCGCCGTCTGCGCGGCCCGCGCCATGGCCTCCACAATCGCTGCCAACTGCGCCAGCGGAAATCCTTCTTCCAGAATGAAGCTCGCGCTCAAAAACTTCGGCTCTGCGCCGCTGACGGCCAGGTCGTTCACCGTCCCATTCACCGCCAGTTCGCCGATCGATCCG
>Ga0364918_10183_pt1 | contig 13851 bp, 18 predicted proteins | sample SorcelJu500001C6_2_FD_206957 | JGI IMG/M metagenome (GOLD analysis project Ga0364918, IMG submission 206957) | Enriched cells from Trout Bog Lake Hypolimnion, Wisconsin, USA - BchlTB.June20.5000.01.C6 | ecosystem: Environmental > Aquatic > Freshwater > Lake > Hypolimnion/Profundal zone | place... | reverse complement strand
GTGTCCGGTCCGATGAGGGCCTCGATGTATTTCACATCGCTATAGTCCGGGTTCTTGGTGCTGGTGCTGGCCCAGAGCAATCGCTGGACACGAGCGCCCTTAGCGGCCAGATTCCTGAACCGGTCGCTGCCGAAGATCTCTTTGTAGATTTGATAGGGTATCTTCGCGCTGGCGATGGCAACTTGCCCGAGCACCTTTTTCGCGAGGTCCGCCTCCTTGCCGCCTTGTGCAATGAGTTTTTCCAGGAGCGGATCCACCAGCGCATCGATGCGGCTTACAAAGAAGCTGGCCACCGAGGCTATATTCTCCACGGGCTCCCCTTCGGCTAAGCACGTTTCGATGCCGGCGATATAGGCTTCCGCCACCTGCCGGTAACGCGACAACCCAAAGAGCAATGTGACGTTGACGTTGGTTCCTTCGCTGATGAGTTGCTGGATTGCAGGCAGCCCATTGGCCGTCGCCGGGACCTTGATGAAGACATTGGGCCGGTTCAGCGCGTCCCACAACCGGCGGGCTTCCAGCATCGTGGCGTTGGTGTCGTGCGCCAGGTGGGGATTGACCTCCAGGCTGACATATCCATCTTTGCCGTCAGTCCTGTCGTAGAGGGGCCGAAACTCGTCGGCAGCGCTCTGCACATCGCGTTGGCTGATAGTTTCGTAGATTTCCTCAGCGCTTTTTCCCTCAAGCGCCATGGCCCGAATGTCCTCGTCGTAATCTTGGCTGTCCACAATCGCCTTCTCGAAGATGGATGGATTCGAGGTCATCCCCCGCAGTCCATCCTCCTCGATCAAACGCCGGAGCTCGCCGCCGGCGATCAGATCTCGCCGGATGTAGTCCAGCCAGACGGATTGGCCGAGCGTTCCCAATTGTTCCAAAGGATTGTTCTTCATGTTCTTGCCTCTTTGTTCTCCGTGGAATCTATCTCTCATGAGGCCCAAGCGCTGTTAACTATTGGTGTACCGCGAGATCTTCCTTGGACGTGGATTCCAGGATCGACTTGGCCTTGGCGACGTCGCCGGCTGAGCCGTGGGCAATGACCAGAAACTTATCCGACTTCAGTGCGGTCTCGTACTTGAGGATGCTGTCCTTGGGGATTCCGATGCTATAAAGTCCTGCGCCCAGTGCAGTCAGCCCTCCGGTCACAAGGGCGCCTTCCAGGGCGCCCGCAATCATCATGGCCAAGGGACCCAGCACCACCAGTTGGCCAAATCCGGGGATGACGAAGAATGCCGAGCCGAACAGAATCGCCCACAAGGCTCCCCAGAAGGCCCCGAGCTTCCCCCAGTACTTCATCCGGTCCCCTGCGTTGTAGAACCCGACGACATTCTCCTCGGTGTGGTAGTCCTTCCCCACCACTGAGAGCTTCTTCATGTCAAAGCCCGATTTCTGGAGTTCTTTGACCGCTGCTTCGGCCTCGGTGTGGGTCTTGTAGATTCCAACGGCTGAGTTCTTGTCGCTCATTTCATTCTTCCTTTTGTGTTTTTAAACAGTTATTTGACCGGACGAATCTGACACTTTCGATATAATCCCAGGGCGCAACCATTTTCGAACAATCTGCTGAACGCAGGACAGTACGCCCCGTTTTTCATCCGGGGAAATCGGGTTTTTTTGCCTCCGGCGGCATTGACAGCCTCCCTTCACCCGCGCTTGGCGGAAATCAGGAAAGATGGCTTGCCAGGTCCTTCATAGCCTTAGCAATATCCTCAATCGCCTCGTGCATTCCTTCGCCATAAGAACCGCTCTCCTGTGTTCCTTCTTTCCCGATCTTGTCATGAACCTCAGACTTGAGTTTTTTCAATCTTTGAGCATGTTCCTCAAGTTGGGCTTGGCGCCTCTCATCCATGTCTTTGATGATCTCGGGATTAATTTGCCTGAGGAGCTTATCGGCCTCAGCCAGTATCTGTTCGATATCTTCGTGTTTGAAAGTCTTTTGCATGCTGTTGCCTTTCTGCCGGATTACCGGCTCTTATTTCCTGGTCATGCTCTGTCATCATTTGTTGTATAGCTCCACCACCTGCTGGTTCGACGTTGCCGTCCGGCTTTCGATCGACGCCGTGGTCTGCGCCCCGGCAGTTGTCTGAGTTCTTCGTTGCAGGGCAAATACAGCCCACGACGCAACCACAACGGCAAACAAGAGCAGGCATAACACCACTCTTTTCATGGCGCTCTCCTTCCTTGGTCATCAATCGGGCGTAACGCCGGGGCCAAAGGCCCCGGACGGTCCGATTCAAGCAATCTCTTTACCGCAAGAATTCGTAAGAGTCAGGGAAAGCTGCCACCAGCATCCTCCGCCTCACACCTCTACCTCTGTTATTCGCGGCTACATTTGTCGAGGCATTCATTTTCACGTTCCCGAGCCCATTTTTCGCAACTGTGGTGGTGCGGGTGGCCCGGCTCATTACACTCGCCCAGACTCTCATTATAGCGGTCACGACAATGACCGGCGCAATGATGCTCCGCCGCCGCCAGCGGCGCCTGTGTGGTGATGGTTTTCATCGAACTCGAGGAGCTCGAGGAGGAACCGTTCTCCCCCTCCGGAAGCGCCTCTGTCGTGGTTCTCATGGAGCTCGAGGAACTCTCTGATGAACGATGCTCCTGCACCGGCGGCGGCGCCTCTACCGTGGAACTCGAAGAGCTCTCGGAGGAACGATTCTCCTGCGTTGTCTGTGCCATCAGAAGAGGGGACTCTGATTGATTCAAGCCTTTGATATCAGTCTGGTTAACGTTAGATATCGAGTAGGCTGGAGAATCGTTTGGGTTATCTATGACCGCAGCGTTGAGACGCGCAGATGGCAACATGAGCATCACTGCCAGAAAACCAATAACGAGTAGCATTGTCGAATAAGTCGTCTTAATCATTTTATTCCTTTTTCTTGGATTGTTGTAAGTTTCGCTACAATGGGATACTTCAACGATGGTTTTAGGTAACGCCTTAATGCATTTGCTATAATCTCCTTTTATAGATGATCCATTGGAACGAGGAAAATGATGAGCACGCCTCAACTAGTTCAAAGAAGCTATACACTCCTTGAACTCTTTTCTGCCTGTTCACATGTGATACCGTGTCTTTCTTGTATCTTGCCGAGGGGTATATCGCGTTTTCCAGCCATGGCGTCCACATTGTCGCCGGTGAGCTTGCCCCCACCCTCCCCTACCGCTTCCTTGACTTGCTTCAAGTTCCCTATGAGTTGATGGCAGTTCATGACTTGTCCCTTTTCTCTCGAAGACGTTTAGTGTTTACGGTTGCCGGGCCGTACCTCTCTGCAAGAGGGTGCTGTGCACTCCTTTGGATGCCATCGCCGCTGTCATATGCGGCCCGCTAAAAGGAGCACGATCACGATCAGAAGGACCAGTCCCAGGCCACCGCTTGGAAAGTATCCCCATCCACTGCTGTGTGGCCAGGTAGGGAGTGCACCCACTAATAGAAGAATTAATACAATAAGGAGAATTGTTCCCAACATTTCCATCTCTCCGTTCTGCCGAAAATCCGGCGTTTAGAACTGACATCTGTAAAGTGACACAAATTAAGCCCATTGGGCTTGGCAGACTGAAGCAAACTGCGCCCTCTCAACAAACATGTCGTCCTTTGCTTCTCTCGCCTCAATGAACCTGTTGTCCCTTACCGAATGTGGAATAACATAAGAGAAGCAGGATAGGAGCCAAATGAGCCACACTGCATTATCTTTAGAGCAAGTTTTATGCCCGCCTGATCGAGAGTCATCACTCTTCAACTTTAGCTATAAAATACAGCTACTTACGGTATGGCGAGAGCCATCAAAGGGTATTAACTTGAATCGAAGAAGTGTTGCATGCAACATAAGCGTTGCATCATTCGTATGTTGCATGTAACACATCAGGGTGAAGGCGAGAGCGCTCAATTCGTTGTCCATTAATAAGTCTTATAAGCTATTTACTTTTAGCTCTGGAATGATTACTAATATAAGATTAAGTAAATATAGTAAAAAAGATCACCCAAGTGTTCCATCTGCATTGATGGAAGGTTATAGTTATCGAGATGAGGACTCCGAAGATAATTTTTTGCTCTTTAAGTATTCTGCTCTTCTCTTGTTTTATCGCCTACGGAGGGGAACCATGCAGTCAAAGGGAAAACACTGATAAGGTCATCGCATATTTGGTAGATCAGGTAGCGAAATCACATTTAACATTCACCAGGAATGGAACCGAATATTCGAGCCAGGAGGCCGCGGACCATATCAGAAATAAGTATGAATATTTCAAATCCCGAATAGAATCCCCTGAGGATTTCATCCATTTTTGCGCGTCAAAGAGCCTTGAGTCAGGCAAACCTTACCTGGTATCGACGGAACAAGGGAAGATCGCCGTGGAAAAATGGCTTGGGCAAATACTTATAGAGTACGGGGAAAAACAGAAACTATTTTAGCGCTCCACCAGCTTTTCATATGGCGTGACTACCTTATAGCAAGTCTTTGAGCAGATGGGCAGGCCATTCCTTCAGGCGATTGCCGAAAGACCGTTTTTCCCACTCCTCCGGACTTATCTGATCAGACTCTTCCAAATCTCTTTCAAACATTGCCTGCATACTATCAGCGAAGTCCCGCCCCAGGATCACGGCATTGGCCTCATCATTTGTAAGGAAACTTTCATTGTCCAGGTTGCTCGATCCGACAGTAGACCAGACATCATCGATAACCGCCGTCTTTGCATGCAGCATGCCTCCGCGTCTCTCAAACAATTGCACGCCTGCTTTTAACAACCGGGTATAGTAATGCCGGCTGGCATAGAAAACCAATGCGGAATCACTGTAACCGGGAAGCAGGATCTTCACATCAACACCGCGCGCTGCGGCATCGGTGAGCGCTTTTAACATTTGCTTGTCAGGCACAAAATAAGGAGTCGTCAAGTAGACCGAATTTTCCGCATGAGTGATGGCTGATATGTACATCATGAATATGAGTCGATTGCTTTCGCCCGGTAAACTGCCGACCACCCTGACCAGCATGTTTCCAGCTTGCTCCACATAGGGGAAATAGTCCCTGCTGGGAAGCGCCGGTCCCTTTTGCCGTTCCCAGGTTTTCATGAAAAGCCATTGGAGCCGTAGAGCTGCCGGACCCTCGATGCGAACGTGTGTATCTCGCCAGGGTTCATCCTTCTTCTCCCTACGATACCGGCCGGCTGAGCTTCCGGAATAAACAGCGCTGACGTTGACTCCGCCGGTGAAAGCGATGGCGCCGTCAACAACCAGAATCTTACGATGGTCTCGATGGCGTAATGCCCATTTTTTCCCCACGAGTACCTTCAAGGGATTAACGGGATTGAATTCAAGCACAAGGACCCCGGCATCGCGCAAGCGCTGAAAAAAGCTAACCGGTGTGTTCATGGATCCATAGCTATCGTAAATCAGATTCACCTGTACGCCTTCGGCACTTTTTCGGATGAGTAGATCAGAAAATTGTTTGCCGACTTCATCATCTTCAAATATGAAGGTTTCAAAATTGATGTGATCTTTAGCGTTTTGAATGGCCTCGAACATCGCTGCGTAGGTAGCCTTCCCGTCAATGAGCAGGGTGACCTTGTTCCCGGCCACTAAAAGACTCCCACTGACGGACTGCATCAACTGAACCTGCTGCTCCAGAAGTTTGGTTGCATCGACCTGCCCTTCAAGCCGTTTGATCATGGCTTTACTTGTTTTTGCAGAGAGCTCTCCTTTGTGCCCCATGATCTTTGTCGGTTGATCGGAGCTTGAGAGTTCATGGCCCATCATTTCCTGTACATTCGGCAGGGATGCACAGCCGGAGAAAGTGATCAGACAGAGCAAGGCCAGTAATAAAAAAAGAGGTCCCCTCAGCGGGCTGGTGCTCAAATTTTTCATTGCACGACTCATCGAGTGACCCCTTCTTTGAACGCAATCGACCCTGAATATCCCCCCCTTGCCTTTGAAAAAGGGCAAGGGGGATTTCAATCATCAGGGCCGGCCAAACTCATTGCTGGTGAAAGCCTATTCCTTAACTTATTATTCCCGGACTACCGATAACATGTTGTGTACTTTCGCAACGCCGTCCACCTTGCCGGCGACAAGTCCCGCATGCTGCATTTCACGCTTGCTGTGAACCTTACCTGTGAGAGTAACCACACCCCTATCGGTATCGACCTGGACTGTTTTCAGTGTGCCGAATTTGACATCCTCAGCCAATTCATACTTCACTTTCGTGGTGATGGTGGCATCGTCGATCACTGCCCCGGCAGTTCGGCCGGCCAACGACGTCAATGCAGAGCCTAAGATCACGAACATAAACAAAAACAAAACTACAGGAAAAAGGGCTTTTTTCATCTAACATCCTTTCCGGTGTTTTGTAAAACACATTGGTTTTAGTACCTCGCCAGTGCCTTTTGAAGCTTCCTCGCCCCCGCCGGCACTTTGACCTTCCCGGAGAGGATCTGCTCCGGTGTGACTGGCCGTCCGTAATATTCCGCGTTTGTGTCGTCTCTCGCCGCAATGACGGTGCCCTCAACAGAGATGCCTGCGAAAAGTCCCTGGCTGCGGCTATAGGCATAGACCGCGGCAACAGGTGTTACATCCGCCTCGGCCGTGCGCCCAACGGGACCGGCAGCCGCACTTATATCCCCTCCCAATTGCACGTTTCCTCCATGAGCGAATGCCTTCACGGCCTCATGAGTATTGAGAACGAAAATGAACTCGGTTTCCGATGCTCCGATCTGAAAGCCGAATCCCGCTCCACCAGTCCCGATTGAAGATGGTCCGCTCCAGCCTTTGCCTGTTCGCGCCACTACCACACCGGTACCGCCGCGCCCGCTGACCACGAAGCCCGCCTTATAGACCGTCATGATAGCCACTCCCTTGGCGTGCTTTAGCACCTGCGGGGGGATGGATTTTTCGGGCATGTCCCGGAATGCCTGGATTGTCGCCACGGCCCGATCTACCTCATCCTGCTCGTTTGCGTATGTCACGGGCGCATTGAACGTTGCAACCAGGGCCAAAAACAGTGAAAATAACAGAATACGCTTTATCATTTCATCTCCTTTGCATGCAAACCGGTTCGGGATTGTCCGCCGGCCCCCGCTGAGGCCGGAGCGGCACTTGCCATTAATTCCAGAGCCTTAGATCAGAACCATAGACAAAAACAAAAATACAGGAACAGTGCCTTTCTTGATCCAACATCCTTTCCGGTGTTTTTGATAACCGGTAAAATGATTTTGGTGGCTGGTTTCAGTCGTTCTACATAAGACCGCTCTCACTCAAGCTGTCCTTATCCTTTGAGCTTCTTATCGGCTTCTTCGTGTTTGATGCCAATATCCCTCCCCTATCTTGCCGGATAAATACTCCGGATACTCCAGTAAATCCTGCCTTCAACTTATGAGTTGCGAGCTATCTTGCCTGTTGCTTTAGGCAAATTATGTGCCCGGGCAGATAGGTAACTGTCGTGTTCTCCTTTTAGACAATATATATGGATGCTTATGGAAGGAGCGAGTACCGCCCAGGAAGATGGACTTGAATAGCAAAAGTGTTGCATGCAACAGAAGCGTTGCATGACTTCTGTATCACATGCAACGATTCAACATCAGGGAGTATCTTTAGTGAGGTTATATCTTTTGATTTTTCGGTAGAGGGTCACACGATCCAGATTCTTCAACATGGTCAAACTGCATCAATTAAAAGCGAACGAACTCTTTAAACGGCCGATGAGCCGGAAATCTTCCCTTCCTCAATCCGCTAAATCCGTCTCATAAGGCGCTGACGGCGGACAGATCAGGGACGGTTAAAGTTCAGACCTTGGAGACCCCCTAGCAGCCACAGCACGAGGATGATGATGAGCACCAGACCAAGAACGCCGCCTACCCCGCGTCCTCCATATCGGTTATAGCCATAATAGCCACCCCCGCCGCCGAACAATAGGATCAGCAAAACGATAAGTAAAATCGTCCCCATTTTCCATCCTCCTTTTCGTTTGCCCCACGCGACTCATACACGGCCTCTTGCGCTGCAGGAACGCCAACGGATCTGCTTCAGTCAGCAATGGGGATGAGGTGATAAGAAATCGCTACCGATCTTCCGAGCATAACTTTCTGATATTTGCTTGAATGTGCACTGCAGCTTCCTTGAAATCCTCTCTGGATCTTTACAGTTTACACCCCTTTCACTATGAGAACCAGGATGGAAGCCTGATGACCCAGGTAGCATAATGCTTGAGCAAATTCCATGCCCGGGAGATCGAGAGGCGTCGCATTTTGAATTTAGCTAATGCATATAAAGAGTTATGGCAGAGTGAGACCTATCGAAGGTTGTAGAGCTGAGTAGAAAAGGTGTTGCATGCAACAGAAGCGTTGCAAGATTTCTGCGTCACCTACAACACTTCAACATCAGGGGGTATCTTTATTGAGGTTGTATCTTTTGATTTTCCGGTAGAGGGTCACACAATCCATACCGAGCAACCGGGCTGCTTTTGCTTAGTTCAAAACGGTCATGGTGTGTCCGGACCACCCTCTATTGCCTGGTCAGGGATACTTCAGGAAAGCTTTCGAGACATCGGAGAATACCGCCTCCATGGTTTTCTTGAATTTGATGGCAACACTTCTGTTGCGTGCAACACTATTTCTATTCAAGTCAGCGACCCCCTACAGTACTTACCCGGTTGTAAGTGTCAACAAACATTACCTAAAATGGAAACATTACGGTTCTCAGCACGCTGGGTATCCATTTTGCTTAAAGCAACAGGCAGGATAGCGTGTTAGTTGAAGGCAGGATTTATCGGGGTACCGAAGTATTCATCAGGCAAAATACGGGAGGGATATGGCACCAAATGAGAACGTCGCAAGGGAATGCACAGCACTCCTTTGCGAAGGGGCATTGCCCGGGAACCTCTAAACACTACACTTCTTCAAGAGAAAAGGAACAAGTCATGAACTGCCATCAACTCATAGGGAACTGGCAGCAAGTCAAAGGAGCGGTCGGGGAGGAGTGGGGCAAACTCACCGATGACAATGTGGACGTCATTGCTGGAAAACGCGGCATACTCCCCGGCAAGATACAAGAGAGATACGGCGTCGCACGTGAAGAGGCAGAAAAGAAACTCAGGGATTGGGAATTTTCTTTGAAATAGTTGAAACTTTTCATCATTCTTCTCGCTCCGATAGTCCATGTATAGCAAATGCATCGTGGCGTTACCTTAAACTATCGTTGATAGTATCCCATTTTGGTTGCGAAACTTACAAGAATTTAAAAAGGAGCAATAAGATGATCAAAACGACTTATTCGACAATGCTGGTTGCTATGGGTTTCCTGGCACTAATGCTCATGTTGCCATCTGCGCGTCTCAACGCTGAATCAGCAGGTAACCCAACCAATTCTTCAGTTTCCATGATATCTAATGTTAACCAGTCTGATATCAAAGGCTTCAATCAATTAGAATCTCCTCTTCTAATGGCACAGACAACGGAGGAGCATCGTTCCTCCGAGAGCTCTTCGAGTTCTACGGTAGAAACGCCGCCGCCAGTGCAGGAGCATCGTTCCTCAGAGAGTTCCTCGAGCTCCATGAGATCCACTACAGAGGCGCCGCCGGAGCATTGTGTCACTCGCTGTCGTGACCATTACAATAAAAGTTTGGTCGAGTGCAATGAGCCTGGCCACCCGCACCATAACAAATGCGACAAATGGGCTCGGGAACGTGAAGAGGAATGCCTCTCCACATGTAAGTAATCGGGATTAACTGAGGTAGATGTGTGAGGATAAGGGAGGCTGGCAGCAGCTTTCTCTGGTTCTTACGAATTCCTGCAGTAACGAGTTTGATCGAATCGGACTTGCCGGGGCCAAAGGCCCCGGCTTTACGCCTGCTTCATGGCTTTGCCACTGCGATTCCATAATGATCTGCGAGGCGGAGCTGTATCAGAGAGGAGTTCTGGGCAACATTAAAAGCCTCGAAGAAGGATTTATTATCAGCAACTTTGAATAGTACACTCCCGGAAGCACCCAAAATGCATAAGACCGAAAACGACATCTCACAAAACCTCCGGTCGGAACTGAACGCACTGATGAACCAGTGTCCGGCGTCCGCCGTGGATCCGCAATTGCAGGTTATGCAGGCGCATTGGGTACGTAACCAAACTCTTCTGAGGAACAAGATGACATGAACACCAAATCAAAGACATATCTCGTCGGTGGCGGTATCGGATCTCTTGCCGCCGCCGCCTTCATGAACCGCGACGGCAGCCTGCCTGGCGCAAACATTTCGATCCTCGAAGCGGCGCCCATCCTGGGCGGAAGTCTGGACGGCTCAGGAGACCTCGCAGGCGGGTATTCAATGCGCGGCGGCCGCATGTTGACGACCGACAACTACGAATGCACCTGGGATCTTTACAAATCGATTCCCTCACTGCACAACGAAGGCAAGACCGTATTCGACGAAACCGTGGAGTTCAATGAGAAGCACAAGGCGAATTCGATGGCGAGGCTTGTTGACAGCCGTCGCGCGAAGGTCCCGGTGACTTCGATGGGGTTCTCCATGCAGGACCGTATCGAATTGCTGAAACTCAGCAATGCCGACGAAGACGCGTTGGCCGCAAGTTGCATCACCGACTGGCTTTCCCCCGGGATCTTCGAGACGGAATTCTGGTATATGTGGGCCACCACATTCGCCTTCCAGCCTTGGCACAGCGCCGTTGAATTCAAGCGTTACCTGCACCGCTTCATGCTCGAGTTTTCCCGCATTGAAACTCTTGCGGGCGTCAAGCGAACCATCTATAATCAGTATGACTCTATGGTTCTACCCTTGCGGACTTGGCTCGAAGCCCAAGGCGTCCGTTTGGTCACGGATTGCAAAGTGACAGACCTCGATCACAAGACCGAAGACGGCAAGTTCATCGTGACCGGCATCCACTGTCTGCGGCAGGACAAAAATGAAGTGATTGCCGTAAATGACGGCGACTTTGTCTTCATTCAAAATGGCTCAATGACCGATGCCTCCAGCCTGGGTTCGATGACGAGCGCACCCGGAAAACTGACCAAAGTAGACAGCGGCGGTTGGACTCTCTGGGAAAAGCTGGCGGAGGGCCGACCGGAGTTTGGCAATCCTGCGGCCTTTAACAGATGCATCGCGCAGTCTTGTTGGGAATCCTTCACCGTCACGCTGCAAAACCCGGCGTTCTTCGACAGGATGATTCAATTCAGCGGGAATCAGCCCGGCACTGGCGGGCTGGTGACGTTCAAGGACTCGAATTGGCTGATGTCCATTGTGCTGGCCCACCAACCTCACTTCCCGAACCAGCCTGCCGACGTGCAGGTGTTCTGGGGATACTCGCTGTTTCCGGACCGGGTCGGCAATTTCGTTCCAAAGTCTATGGCCGAGTGCAATGGCGCGGAAATTCTGCTGGAGCTCTGCGGTCACCTGCGATTCGATCTGGAGACCGTTGAATCGGCTAACTGCATTCCTTGCAGAATGCCTTACATCACAAGCATGTTCATGCCACGCATGCGCAGTGATCGACCGCTGCCGGTGCCTCGCGGCTCCAGAAATCTCGCGTTCATCAGCCAGTTCGTCGAAATTCCGGATGATGTCGTCTTTACGGTGGAATATTCGGTGCGAGCTGCCCAGATGGCCGTCTACGAGTTGCTTGGTATCGACCGTAAGATCCCGCCCATAACGCCACACGCCAAATCACTTCGAACGCAGTTTCAGGCCTTGCTCAAGGCGTTTAAGTGATCTTGGGTTGACGTCGCAGCCGGGCACAATGGCTTCTCGGCCGAATGGATAGTCTCTTTCTTGATTGATTCGGGTGAGCGAAACAGCATGAAACTTCATCGGAAAGAAAACTGCAAAAAAAGGGCTGGAAGCATCAGGCTGGAAGTGCGGAAGTCCGAAACGGGAAGCAGGAAGCGGAAGTATCTCCCCGCTGCCTTCTTTTGCTCTTCGCTCCTTGCTTCATGCACCCTGCCTAAACTTTTTAGATGGCTTTGCTTTGTGGCCATTTTCTTTTCCATTTCCGCTTCTGCCGCACTGGCTGCAGGCGAGATTGTCTTAAAGGTGGCGACGCTCGCTCCACAAGGGTCCGAATGGTACAAGATCCTTCAGGAAATGGGCGCTGAGTGGCGAAAAGTGTCCGATGGGTTGATCGTAGTCCGGCTTTATCCGGGTGGGGTGGCTGGGGATGACAGGGACCTCGTCCGAAAAATGAGGCTTGGCACACTGGATGCGGGTCTTCTCACCGTAAACGGCCTCAGCGCAATAGACCGGGGAGTACTGGGGCTCGAAATCCCCCTTGCATATTCTGACTACAGGCAATTGGATTGCGTGCTTGAAAAGATGGGTCCCCAGTTGGAGCAGCGTATGGAGGCGCAAGGTTTTATTGTCCTTGGCTGGTCGGAGGCAGGATGGGCTCATTTCTTCACGAAGTCTCCCGTAAGGACGCCCGATGATATGAGAAAACTCAAGATGTTCATCTGGGCGGGCGATGACCTGTATGTGGAACTTTGGAAGAAAGCTGGATTCAATCCTGTGCCTCTGCCCTCCACCGAGATTGCGACCGCCCTTCAGACCGGACTGGTGAATGCGGTCACCGTTAGTCCCCAGGGTATTCTCCTGCTACAGTGGTATAGACAGATCCATTATATGACCGATTTTAAATGGGCCGCCTTCCTGGGGGGCATAGTAATATCGAAATCCACCTGGGAGAAAATTCCCGCCGGAATTCGCCCTGCCGTGAGGCAGGCAGCGCTTAAGGCTGCTTTGCGCCTCCGGGATTTCTCGAGGCAAACCGACCAAAGTGACGTTGAGGTGCTGAAGAAAAATGGGGTAGAAGTTGTTTCGGTTGACGAGAAAACACTCAACGAATGGAGGCGCCTGATTGAAAGCGTCCTCCCTCAGGTGCGCGGGTCGTATTTGCCTGCCGAATCTCTCGACACCGCCATGAAACTAAAAGACCAATGCCAGAGGCAGGCGGGTGAGGCAGGAAAGTGATACCCTTTCCACGCTCAGAGTCATTAGGGAAGGTCTGCTGGTCCAACACTTCAACATCAGGGGGTATCTTTAGTGAGATCATATCTTTTGATTTTTCGGTAGAGGGTCACACGATTCGAATAAATATTCGTGCAAAAGGATGTTCAAATAGGGATTCACGCATTATTTGGGTTCAGCGCTGGCATGTCGCCGATTTGTATGATCTAATTTATGCGGCTCTGATCAGCGGAGAGCTTGAGGTAAACCGGGAGGCATTACTGTCCACTTCTATCAGAATAACGATTTTCGTAGCAGTATAGGGGTGGCGAAAGGCTGGGAGGTCAACTTTACCAACGTTTCCATGTTTATCAGAAGGCGCTCTAAAACACCATGAAGACCTTATTGTTATATCCATCGTTTCCTCAAACCTTCTGGTCCTTTAACAGAGTCATCGCAATGGTGGGAAAGAAAGCAGTGCAACCTCCTCTGGGGATGCTTACCCTGGCTTCACTCCTTCCAAAGGAATGGGTTCTGCCCAAACATGAAATTGTGTGAGCGGGAATGGCATAGCGACCCACTAACGGACAAGTAAAAGGGACCCGCTTGGTTAAAAAATCAGTTGTTCAGCATGAACGCCGAAATGGCGAAGAAGAAGAATTATAGAGATTTCAAAGCGGCGGGCGCGGGACACGATAACAGGAACCATTTCCAGACAATAATATTCTGAACGAAATGAATCGCATGGCGCGCAGGAAGGTTAGCGGACTGAAGCGACCGTAAACCTAAGCCCGGAGCCGGTTTTCTGTCTTTTGCTTGAGGTTGTACCTTTTCCGCGCCTCGTGAATAATTTGATTGACCCGCCCATCCCGAATAAAAGGCGGAACCTTTATTGGTGGTCCAGGCATCTTCACTTCAAATAGAACCC
>Ga0364918_10091_pt2 | contig 14194 bp, 20 predicted proteins | sample SorcelJu500001C6_2_FD_206957 | JGI IMG/M metagenome (GOLD analysis project Ga0364918, IMG submission 206957) | Enriched cells from Trout Bog Lake Hypolimnion, Wisconsin, USA - BchlTB.June20.5000.01.C6 | ecosystem: Environmental > Aquatic > Freshwater > Lake > Hypolimnion/Profundal zone | place... | reverse complement strand
ACCGTAGCAAATAAAACAGTTGCAATAATAAATTGCCCTGCAATAAAACTCACAATACCCGCAAGAAAAACTAACCCAACAACTATAAATTTATTTATATTATTCATTAGTTTAATCCTGTAATTAAGTCTGAAATTCTTTTAAACAGCTGAAGTACTAATTTAAAAATTCACTTACGTTCTTACATGGGTACTACTATACAGAGTTATTTTTCGTATACAATACGCAAATTATTAAATAAATTGTTTCTGATAGAGAAACTGTGTTCAATGTCAAGTGTTTTATTGACGAAAAGAACAGATAAGACATAATGTATTCATCCCAGATTAATGAGATTCAACAATGGATAAATTAACGAGTATGAACGTTTTCGTTCGTGTCGCAAAATCAGGAAGTTTTGCTGGTGGCGCTAAAGACCTAGGCATTTCTAGAGCGATGGCGACTAAACACATTATGCAACTTGAAGGCGCGCTGGGCACACGCCTAATTAATAGGACAACACGTAGCTTAAGTTTAACCGATGTGGGCGCATCCTATCTTGAGCGTTGCCAGCAAGTACTATTAGATGTAGATGAAATGGAAGCAGCCATCACACATTTGCAAACTGAACCACGTGGACTTTTAAAAATTAGTGCCCCACCTGCTATTGGTGCAACCCATATCGCTAGAGCAGTTTCTGAGTTTTTAAAAATTCACAAAGATTTAACCATAGAAATGATCTTGCAAGGTAGCCCTGGAGACTTAATTGACGAAGGAATTGATGTAGCCATTTTTCTAGGGGTTTTGGACGACACCAGCATGGTGGCTAGAAAATTAGCCAGTTCTTCTTTGGTTGTTTGTGCTTCTCCCGCGTATTTAGAACAGAACGGCACTCCCAAAACCCCAGAAGACTTGGCCTCACACAGCTGCTTAATCAATTGGGGTATTTCTCCACGTAATAAATGGCAGTTTAAATCCGAAACAGGACTAAAAGTCGTCACTGTAAACGGCAGAATGCAAGCCAATGCCGCTCATCCCATTAGAATTGCTGCTATTAACGGCCTCGGCTTAGTTATGTTGCCTACTTATATTGTGGGACAAGATATTGAAAACGGCACTCTAAAAGTAGTACTAGAAGACTACCCACTGCCACCTTTAGATATCCATGCTGTTTATCCGCATAGAAAGTATTTATCTGCAAAAGTTAAGGCTTTTATGGACTTTCTACAAGTCTGGTTAGAACATAGAGTGAGCATGCCCGGCACTGAGCAATGATATCAACAGATCAACATTGGAATGTCATATATGATAAGGCTTCGATCAGCGATTCTGATCCTCTGAATTGTGCTGAAATACTAAGTGAAAATGCATTCTTGTTGCCACTCGAAGGCAAGGCATTAGATTTAGCCTGTGGAATGGGAGCTAATGCGACATTTTTAGCGAAACATGGCTTAGCAGTGACTGCCGTTGATATATCAAAAGTTGCTATCGATAAATTATCTACCTATGCAAGCTGTAACGCCCTAGATATCAACGCTTATGACAAAAATATAGACCCTAATAGCATCCCTAAATATGCTTTTGATGTCATTGTTGTAAGTCGTTTTCTTGACCGCAGGCTCTCTAATGCGATAATAGACGCACTTAAACCGAATGGATTGCTTTTTTATCAAACTTTTACGAAAGAAAAAACCACCCCGACCTCGCCTAATAACCCCGATTATCTGTTAAATCGTAACGAACTTTTAACATTGTTCTCACCATTACAGGTTATTTTATACAGAGAAAATGGTTTAGTTGGCTTGCCAAGTAGTGGCTTAAGAAACCAAGCCCAATTTATTGGTCAAAAAAACATTAATAAAACATCATGATAGAAAATTTAAATCCAATACAATCTTACGAATTGTTACAGCAAAATAAAGCGAGTGTTCTCGTTGATGTACGTACAAAAATTGAACACAGCTTTGTAGGTCATCCCATAGGGGCTATTCATATCCCTTGGAAAGAGTTCCCTACGATGCAAATCAATGAATCTTTTATTAGAGAAGTAGAGAAAATAGCCCCTGATAAAACAGCACCTATTCTATTACTATGCCGAAGTGGACAACGTTCTTTAGACGCGGCAAAAGCACTAGAAGCTTATGGCTACAAACACCTAGTGAATATAACCGATGGCTTTGAAGGCCCCTTAGATGGTTCAAACCATAGAGGAAATATCGGTGGCTGGCGTTACAACAAATTACCTTGGCAACAAAGTTAAGACGAAATAAAACTATTACTAACACTATTTATTGGGCTGAACACGCCTACCCCATACCCCATTTTTAAACTATTAGAGTACCCAAAAAGTGATTGAAAAATTAAGAAACATCGCCATCATCGCTCACGTTGACCATGGTAAGACGACCCTTGTTGATAAGTTATTACAACAATCAGGTACCTTTGCGTCTCACGCCAAAGTAACTGAACGTATCATGGATTCTAACGATATCGAGAAAGAGCGTGGTATCACCATTCTTGCAAAAAATACGGCATTAGATTGGAACGGCTACCACATCAATATCGTTGACACCCCAGGCCATGCTGATTTTGGTGGTGAAGTGGAACGTGTATTATCGATGGTTGATTGCGTATTACTTTTAGTTGATGCGGTTGATGGCCCGATGCCTCAAACACGCTTTGTAACTCAAAAAGCTTTCGCTTTAGGTTTAAAACCGATTGTTGTTATCAACAAAATTGACCGTCCAGGCGCTCGTCCTGATTGGGTTGTTGATCAAACTTTTGACTTATTCGATCGTCTAGGCGCTACGGATGAGCAATTAGACTTCCCGATTGTTTATGCATCTGCCATTAATGGCTATGCTGGTTTAGAGAGCGATATAAGCGGTGGAGACATGACACCGTTATTCGAAACCATTGTAGAAAAAGTAAGTCCACCACCTGTTGACGTGGATGGCACATTCCAAATGCAAGTATCAAGCTTGGATTACAACACTTATGTGGGCGTTATTGGTATTGGCCGTATTCAACGCGGCAGCATTAAACCCAATCAACCTTTAGTGGTTGTTAACCGTGAAGGTGTTGAACGTAAAGCTAGAATGCTACAAATATATGGCTTCCATGGACTAGAGCGCGTCGAAGTTCAAGAAGCGCGTGCAGGTGACATTATCGCTTTCGCGGGTATCGAGAAATTAGAAATTTCTGACACACTTTGCAATCCTGATGCAGTAGAAGCAATGACACCGTTATCAGTTGATGAACCGACTGTGAGTATGACGTTCCAAGTTAACAACTCTCCTTTCGCAGGTAAAGAAGGTAAGTTTGTTACTACGCGTCAAATTCGTGATCGTTTAGATAAAGAATTACAACATAACGTAGCTTTACGTGTTGAAGACACGGCTGATCCAGATAAATTTCAAGTATCAGGCCGTGGTGAGTTGCATTTATCAGTATTAATTGAAAACATGCGTCGTGAGGGTTTCGAAATGGGCGTATCCCGTCCAGAAGTAATTCTTAAAGAAATTGATGGTAAAAAGTGCGAACCATTCGAAATGGTGACTATTGAGGTGGAAGAAGAACACCAAGGTAGCATCATGGAAAAACTGGGTGATCGTAAAGGTGATTTAACCAATATGGTACCCGATGGTAAAGGTCGTATTCGTCTGGAATACATGATGCCATCACGTGGTTTAATTGGTTTCCAAACTGAGTTTATGACAGCGACTTCGGGTTCAGGTTTGTTGTATCACGTATTCGACCATTACGGCCCCATGAAAGCCGGTGATGTGGGTAGCAGATTACGTGGCGTAATGATTTCTATGGTAGCGGGCAAAGCGGTTACTTATTCGTTACATCCATTACAAGAACGCGGTGAGTTGTTATTGGTTAATGGCGATGAAGTATACGAAGGTATGCTAGTCGGTTTACATTCTCGTAGTAATGACCTGTGTGTTAACCCTTGTAAAGCAAAACAATTAACCAATATTCGTGCTTCAGGTACAGACGATACCTTAACCTTAGCGCGTATTCAAAAATTAACCTTAGAGCAAGCTTTAGAGTTTATTGCTGAAGACGAGTTGGTTGAAGTTACGCCAAAATCTATCCGTTTACGTAAAAAACTATTAACTGAAAACGAACGTAAAAGAGCGTCTAAAGGTTAATATTAACTATTCATTATTCACTGACCTTATTTGAGAACTATGACGCAACGTACTTCAGTAGTCGAACGCAATACCCTTGAAACTCAAATTACTTGCAAGATCAATCTTGATGGCACAGGCATATCCTCATTTGTTACGGGTGTGCCTTTTCTTGACCACATGCTAGACCAAATTGCTAGACATGGTTTGATTGATATAGATATTCACGCAGTAGGCGATTTAGAAATAGACGCCCATCACACTGTGGAAGATATTGGCATTACCTTGGGCCAAGCATTTGCTCAGGCTATTGGAGACAAGCGCGGCATTTATAGATACGGTCATTCGTACGTTCCTCTGGATGAATCTTTATCCAGAGTCGTTATCGACTTCTCCGGTCGTCCTGGATTGTTTTACGATGTAACTTATCCCAAAGGAATGATCGGTGGCTTTGATGTTGATTTATTTAGAGAGTTTTTCCAAGGTTTTGTTAATCATGCAGGGGTGACCTTACATATTGATAATCTGAAAGGCGCTAATGCACATCATGTTGCAGAAACTATTTTTAAAGCTTTCGGTCGGGCAATTCGCATGGCGATTACCGCAGACACTCGAATGGCGGGTATAATGCCCTCCACAAAAGGCAGTCTGTAGCCTTAAACTTTAACTTTTTAACTATTTATGTCTTCTGTTGCTGTTATTGATTACGGAATGGGTAATTTGCATTCAATTGCAAAAGCGTTGCAACATGCAGCACCCGATGTTGATGTACAAATCTTATCCAATCCCGAACTTATTCTAAAAGCAGATAGAGTTGTCTTTCCTGGCGTGGGTGCCATGAGAGACTGTATGGTCGCTCTTGATCAATCTGGTTTAACTGACGTGATCAAGACATCAGCCAAAACAAAACCTTTTTTAGGGATTTGTTTAGGTATGCAAGCTTTACTCAGTGATAGTGAAGAAAACGGTACAACTCAGGCGCTTAACATCTTGCCGGGGCATGTCGTTCATTTTCCTGAGGCCTTAAAAGATGCCAACGGCAGCAGTCTTAAGATTCCCCACATGGGCTGGAATCAAGTGCATTATTCTGCTCACCCGTTATGGGACAATATTCCACAAGATAGTCGTTTCTATTTTGTACACAGTTACTATGCGGTTCCTAATGACAAAGCATTAGTCGCTGCCACCACAGATTACCCAGATACCTTTGCTTGTGCCCTGTCTCAAGACAATGTATTTGCCGTACAATTTCATCCAGAAAAAAGTCAGACCGTTGGTTTACAACTGCTCAATAACTTTTTGCATTGGAATGGCCAAGTTTAATCTATACCCCCTTTTAAGGATTCAATTTCTATGTTGTTAATACCCGCTATCGATTTAAAAGAAGGAAAATGTGTACGCTTACGTCAAGGACGTATGGACGATGACACAGTCTTCTCTGATGATCCTGTAGCTGTTGCTGGTCGCTGGGTTGCGGCTGGTGCTAAAAGAATTCATTTAGTTGATTTAGACGGTGCTTTTGCTGGCAAACCCGTTAATGCCGATGTTATACATGCCATTGTAGAAGCCTATCCCAACGTACCGGTACAAATTGGCGGCGGCATTCGTGATGAAGAGACCATTCAAGCTTATTTAAATGCCGGTGTTGAATATGTCATTATCGGCACTAAAGCGGTTAATGAACCTCATTTTGTTAGAGATATGGCTCTTGAATATCCACGTCGTATTATCGTCGGCTTAGATGCTAAAGATGGCAAAGTGGCTATTGATGGCTGGTCAAAATTATCTAAACATGATGTTATCGATTTAGCCCAACACTTTGAAGCGGATGGCGTAGAAGCGATTATTTATACCGACATCTCTAGAGATGGCATGATGCAAGGCGTTAATGTCGAAGCGACAGCACGCTTAGCCCGCGCTATTAAAATTCCTGTGATTGCTTCGGGTGGTATTACTAACATTGAAGATATTAGAGCCTTAGGCGCTGTCGCTCATGAAGGTATTATGGGCGCTATTACGGGCCGCGCTATTTATGAAGGTACCTTAGACTTTGCTGAAGCAGAAAAATTAGCTGAATCATTTACTACCTTATGAGCTTAGCCAAACGCATTATTCCTTGCTTAGATGTCGCCAATGGCCGCGTTGTTAAAGGCGTGCAATTTGTAGACATTCGCGATGCAGGTGACCCTGTAGAAGTCGCAAGACGCTATGATCGCGAAGGCGCAGATGAAATTACGTTTTTAGATATTACCGCTACCCATGACAACCGTGACACCATGGTGCATGTGGTTGAGCAAGTCGCGAGTGAAGTATTTATCCCGTTAACAGTGGGTGGGGGCATTAAAACCCTAGAAGATATTAGACGCATGCTAAATGCTGGTGCTGATAAAGTAGGCATTAATAGTGCCGCCGTCTTTAACCCTGAGTTTGTAAGAGAAGCCGCTCAACGCTTTGGCTCACAATGTATCGTAGTTGCTATTGATGCCAAGAAAGTCAGCAATCCCGGTGAAAGTGATCGTTGGGAAATATTTACCCATGGCGGTCGTAAAGCCACTGGCATCGACGCCATTGAATGGGCTAAAAAGATGGTTGATTACGGTGCAGGGGAAATCCTGTTGACCAGTATGGACCGAGACGGCACTCGAGAAGGTTTTGACTTACCTTTAACTCGCACCATCAGTGAAAGTGTCAGCGTCCCAGTCATTGCTTCAGGTGGCGTAGGCAATTTAGACCATTTAGCAGAAGGCGTCATTCAAGGCAAAGCCGATGCGGTATTGGCGGCCAGCATCTTTCACTTTGCTGAGTACTCTATTCAAGAAGCCAAAGAACACATGGCATCACGCGACATAGAAATGCGTTTATGAGCGATAGCTGGCTAGATGAAATTAAATGGACAGAAGAAGGTCTCTGTCCTGCCATTGCCCAGCAAGCAGAAAGCGGTAAAATCCTTATGTTTGCCTGGATGAATCGTGAATCTTTAGCCCTAACGGCAGAAGAAGGTTATGCGGTTTATTGGTCTAGATCTCGTCATCGCTTATGGCGTAAAGGCGAAGAGTCTGGACATCGGCAAAAAGTGATTGATATCTATATTGATTGTGATGAAGACGTTATCATAATGAAAATAGAGCAAGAAGGCGGGATCGCCTGCCATACTGGACGTGAAAGCTGTTTTTATCGACGTTTAGTTGATAAACAATGGCAAGTCACAGAGCCTGTTTTAAAAGACCCTCAACACATATATAAAAAACATGAGTAATGTACTACAACAATTAGCAGAAATTCTGGAGCAACGTAAACTAGAATCTGCTGATAAATCTTATGTAGCCAGCCTTTATGCTAAAGGCACCAATGCTATTTTAAAGAAGATTGGTGAAGAAGCCGCAGAGACTATCATTGCTGCAAAAGATGGCGACAAACAACAAATTATTTATGAAACTGCAGACCTATGGTTCCACTGCATGGTGTTACTAGCAGAACAAAATTTAAGTCCTGATGATGTTTTAAATGAACTACAACGTCGATTTGGTTTATCAGGTCTGGATGAAAAAGCGCAACGCACTCAAAAATAACGGGAGTAAACAATGGGCATTGGCATCAAAGAATTATTAGTTATTTTAGTCATTGTTATCGTAGTGTTTGGTACTAAAAAACTACGTAATATTGGAACAGACCTAGGTGGGGCTATTAAAAACTTTCGATCAGCCGTAAAAGAAGGCGAAGCGGATGGCAAACCCGATGAAAAAGAAGCAGACACTTTAGAAGGTGAAGTGACCTCTAAAACCAACGAAAAAGACTAAGATGTTTGACATAGGGTTTTCTGAATTAGTCATGATAGGCCTAGTCAGTTTAATAGTGATTGGGCCAGAACGCTTACCGAAAGTAGCCCGCATTGTCGGCTTCTGGCTCGGAAAATCTCGAGCCATGATCGCCAACGTCAAATCAGAAATACAATACGAATTACACCAAGAAGAGCTTCGCCAACTGTTAAACGACCAAGTTAACTTAACAGAACTCAATTCAACCTTAGAAGAAACCATAGATTCTCTGGAAGAAACTCAAAAAGATCTCAAACACTTAGATGAACACAAATAAAATGGAAGAGGCGGCACTTCCTTTCATGAGTCATTTAATAGAACTACGTACACGACTGTTAAAGATCGTAGTATTTGTAATAGCCGTCTTTCTTGCACTCTCAGCTTACGCTAATGAAATCTACAGCTTTTTAGCGGGCCCCTTAATGAAGCATATGCCTCAAAATAGCACCATGATTGCTATTGATGTGGCCTCGCCTTTTTTCACACCGTTCAAATTAGCCCTCGTAGTCGCCGTTTTTATTTCTGTCCCCGTCATTCTGTATCAATTTTGGGCTTTCGTGGCTCCTGGGCTTTATAAACGGGAAAGACGCATGGTATTTCCTTTACTCATTGCCAGCACCTTTCTATTTTATTTAGGCGTCGTCTTTGCCTACTTTGTCGTATTTCCCTTAATCTTTGGTTTTTTAACGGCAGCGGCTCCCACTGGGGTAGCCATAATGACCGACATTACCAAGTATTTGGATTTTGTCTTAACGCTGTTCTTTGCTTTTGGAATTTGCTTCGAAGTACCGATATTTACGATCGTAATGGTGTGGACAGGCTTGATAACGCCAGAAAGCCTCGCTGAAAAACGGCCTTATGTGATTGTAGGTGCTTTTGTGATTGGGGCTTTTTTAACGCCACCCGATGCTATTTCTCAAACTTTATTAGCCGTACCCATGTGGATGCTATTCGAGATAGGCTTATTATTTTCTAAACTATTTGTTAGAAAACCTGATGATGACAAGGATCAAGACAATCTTCCCGTCGTTATCGATGAATAATGCCGACAGACTCAAACTATAAATAGTTAGCACTTATAACCATTTATAATTTGAGTCAATAAACGGGATTACTCGCTTTCTTAAACTACCGCAAAGAAACCCACGGCTTCAATACCAGCAATAGCACAACGCTCATCTTGATCAGACACATCGCCACTGATACCCACCGCACCTAAAAGATTATTTTCTGAATCTCTAATTAATACGCCACCCGGTACAGGCATTATTTTGCCACCCGCCACATCAATTAAAGCATTCATAAAATCAGGACGCTGAGCAGCTACGCCAGCCAAACTTCTTGATGACACACCCATATTAACGGCGCCCCATGCTTTCGCAGTCGCGATTTGTTGCCTGATCATACTGGCACCATCTTCTCTTTGCATCGCCTTAATATGTCCAGCCGTGTCTAAAACCACGACCGTAAGCGGCGATAAATTTAACTCTCTAGCAATGTGAACAGCGGTATTTATAATAAGATTAGCTTGTTTTAATGTTAATACTGTCATCAGTAACTCTCGTTTATTTAAGTAGAGGGAAAAGATAAGGCTCAATTTTGTCGGCAAGAATAGATTGTGCTTTTGCGTTAGGATGTAACCCGTCAAGTTGCATTAAATCTTTATTCAGTGCTACATCTTCAAGGATAAAAGGGACTAGCGGGATGCTTAATTCTTTAGACAATTGCGGGTAAACAGCATAAAACTGCTCAATATAACGTTTGCCGTAATTAGGTGGAATTTTCATGCCCAACAGCATCACTTTAGCTCCAGATTTTTGACTAATACGTATCATTTCAGCCAGATTGTTTTTCATCTGTATCAGAGAAAGACCCCTTAAACCATCATTAGCACCTAACTGCACCAATACGATACTCGGTTTATGAGTTGATAATAAGGCATTAACACGAGATAACCCGCCTGCACTTGTTTCTCCACTAATACTGGCATTTATAATACTATAATGCCGCTTGGATTCAATAAGCTTTTTCTGCAATAAAGACACCCAACCTTGATCAAGTTCTAGACCATAGCCAGCGCTAATACTATCACCTAACACCAAAATGGGTGGCGACTGAGCTAAAGCTAAGCCTGGCAAGCATAACGTAGCGATCATCAATAGACACTTAAACATGACACCCACACAAATTAAATCGCATTCACATCCGATAATAGTAGCAGAAAACCTAACAAAAACAGTCCTAACTGCCGAAGGAACACTGCATATCTTGTCATCGATAGACTTGATAATCAACTCAGGGGAAAGTATTGCCATTATCGGAGAGTCGGGCTCCGGCAAATCAACACTCATAGGTTTATTAGCTGGACTCGATACGTCCACAAGTGGAAGTATTTCCCTCAATGGTCTAGATATCACACAGATGAATGAAGATGGTCGAGCCGCCATACGTAATGAATTGATTGGTTTCGTCTTTCAATCGTTTCAATTATTACAAGGCTTAACCGCTTTAGAAAATGTCATGCTCCCTTTGGAGTTAAGAGGCGATAAAAAAGCTAAAGCCATTGCCAGCCGGTTATTAGAACGCGTGGGATTAGCCCACCGCTTATCACATACCCCCAAACAACTCTCGGGCGGTGAACAACAACGTGTTGCATTAGCCAGAGCCTTTGCAACCCAACCTAAAATCTTATTTGCTGATGAGCCCACCGGAAATTTAGACAGCAAAACCGGCGCATCCATTATCGATTTACTGTTTGAATTAAACTCAGAAAATCAAACCACCTTAATTTTAGTCACTCACGATGCCCATCTAGCGGCACGCTGTGAGCGCACTATTAAAATTGAAGCAGGCCAGCAAGTATGAATCTGAGTCGATTTAATTTGGCTTTACGCTTGTTGTGGCGTGATAGTCGCTCAGGCGAATTAACCATACTCATCATAGCCTTGTTAATTGCCGTGACGAGCTCGACCGCGATCTCTTTGTTTTCTGATCGCTTACAGCGCACCATGACCTTGCAAGCTGCTGAGTTTTTAGCCGCCGACTTAGTCATTGCTTGCCCCACCCCCATTCCAACTGACTGGCAATCTCGCGCGAAACAACTTAACTTAACACTCGCTCAAACCGTTGAGTTCCCCAGTGTATTAATTGAACATGATGAACTGCTATTAGCGGGTGTAAAAGCCGTCAGTAGTTCTTATCCTTTACGTGGCCTATTAAAAACAACAGGCGCAGATTACAACTCAGAAACCATTACGCATGCAGGCCCCGAAGCGGGCAGGGTATGGGTAGAAAAACGTATTCTGTCTGCGCTTAAGCTCAATATAGGCGATTCCTTAACTGTTGGGGAAAAGCCGCTGACTATCAGCAAAATTATCACTTATGAACCTGATAAAAAAGGTGATCTGTATAGTTTCTCACCTCGCGTCATGATGAATGACGCAGACTTAACAGCCACCGGCATTATTCAACCAGGCAGTCATGTGCATTATTTCTTTCAGTTTAGCGGTGATCAAGAAGCGATCGTTAATTTTAAACAATGGCTACAACCGCAATTAACACCCTCTCAAAAAATCATGGATATTCATGAAGATCGTCCTGAATTAGGTACCGCCTTAATTCGAGCAGAGCGGTATTTAGGGCTATCGAGTATTCTGGTTATTTTAATTTCAGGTGTCGCCATCGCTATGGCCACAGGACGCTATACCCAACGGCATTTTAATGCCACCGCCTTATTACGCTGTTTAGGCTGTCAACAGAGGGAAATACTTTGGTTATATTGCAGTCAGTTTCTTATCTTAGGCTTATTAACTAGCGCGATTGGCTGCTTACTGGGTTGGTTTGCACAACGGGGTTTATTTAAGTTACTAAAAGATCTATTGCCACAACAAATCGCAAACCCCAATTTATCGGCCCTAGGGTTTGGCTTTAGTATCGGCATTATTGTCTTACTCGCCTTTGCGCTCCCGCCCATTTTACGATTAAAAAACGTCGCACCTTTACGCATTTTAAGACAAGATCTAGAGCCACTACCGATCAGCGCATGGTTCGTTTACAGCCTATCTATCACTATTATCGGCTTATTAATTTGGCGCTATACCACTGATGTAAAAATGACGGCCACCGTCTTAGGCACAGGCTTAATCACTTTACTAGTACTCAGTGTACTGATTTATGGTTTATTAAACCTAATAGCCTCTCTAGTCCCTAAAATGTCTTTAACTTGGCGGTTTGGCCTACAAGGCTTAATCAGAAACCGACAGGCGACAATCAGCCAAATCTTAGCCTTTAGTTTAACCTTAGCCGCCATGCTACTGAGCTTTACCGTGCGAACTGATTTAATCAATAATTGGCAACAACAGTTACCTGAAAATGCACCCAACCACTTTGCACTCAATATCTTTCCCGAACAACAGTTAGCCTTTAAAGCAGACTTACAACAAGACGCGATACAAGGCAGTCAATTTTATCCGGTGGTGAGAGGCCGATTAACGGAAATTAACCACACACCCGTGCAAAAATTTGTCAGTAAAGATTCTCAAGGTGACAATGCAACCCATAGAGAACTTAGCTTAACGTGGACCAAAGAGTTACCCGAAGACAATAAATTAGTCGCAGGACAGTGGTGGACTCCCACACAGACAGTCAGTGTCTCTGTAGAACAAAAATTAGCGGATAATTTAAAGATAAACTTAGGTGATCTACTCACCTTTTCGATTGATAATCAATTAGTCTATGCGACCGTCACCAGTCTTCGGGCATTAAAATGGGACACCATGAAGCCTAATTTTTACATGGTATTTTCACCCGGTAGTTTAGATGCGTTTCCGAGCACCTATATCACCAGTTTTTATTTGCCAGAAGCTAAAAAAGACCTGTTAAATACATTAGTTAAAAAGTACCCCAGCACGACGGTTTTAGAGGTTGATTTGATTCTAAAACAATTTAAAACCCTGCTAAAACAACTCACGCAAGCCATCAATTATTTACTCTATTTTGCCTTAATGGCCGGATTTACCGTCTTATTTGCCGCTGTTTATGCGACCTTAGATAATCGTATTTACGAAGGGACACTCATGCGCACCTTTGGGGCAAACCGAAAGTTCTTAAGAAAAACTCAATGGATAGAATTTGGTGTGTTGGGATTAATATCAGGGCTTTTAGCGGTCATAATAGCAGAGGCTATCCTATACGCCTTGTACACCCGAGTGATGGCTATAGAATATCAGCCCAACCTAACACTAAGCTTGATAGTACCTGTCATCAGCGCACTATTTGTTAGTTTAGTCGGACTCTTAGGCGTTAAACAAGTGCTTAATAGGCCACCTATACACGTGTTAAGAGAGTTATAATACCCATTCTCGTTCATCTTCAACTTTCAAAGGTAAACAATATGAATAAATTAACAACCAGTAGTGTTTTAATCGGTAGCATTTTATTAACCGCCTGCGCTAGTCAAGGTGGATGGACGCCCACAGTAGATGCCTACAACGATCCAAATGCATTTCGAATTAATCAAGATATGGCGGAGTGTAAGCAATTAGCCTCTCAAGCGTCAGGTGGCACAGCGACTGAAACAGCTGTTGGTGCAGGAACAGGTGCTTTAGCGGGTGCAGCAGGTGGTGCACTTTTAGGTGCCATTACCGGTAGCGCAGGAACAGGTGCCGCGTTAGGCGCTGTAGTAGGCGGCCTTGGTGGTGGTGCATACAAAGGCTTAGGTGCAGAAGAAAAATATAAAAGCGCTTATACCAACTGCATGGCTGGCCGTGGACACAAAGTTATCAGATAACACGTTTTCAACAATTTAATAACACAAGGACGTGTTACTAAAATCAACTCTTAATCCCTCTGAAATAAAGCAGTACTATAAAAATACCCCTTATAACTCTGTTAATCACTGTGTTTTCGCGATGATACCCGTTATTGTTTGGTAATAATGTACATCTCTATAGGTACTGTTAACATCCCTTCTTTTAATTTTTGTACTTCTAGATGAAAAAAATGTAATGATTTTCTTAAAAACAGACCTAACAAATTGAAAATGTTAGATAACACTAGAAAATTGTTATTACGATTTATCCAATTGTTATCTATCATTAATCAAGTTACACCTCTTTAGCCCTGGATTTAACGAGTTCTTGTTAATTGTCCTCCATTACTTAAAAAAATGCGATCTGTCATTTACTATAAGTTATGTTGTTTTTTTCTACTGTGATCTGCCTTAAATAAATTGTTCTCTCGTTTTTTGTGTATGGTTGGGCG
>Ga0364918_10177_pt1 | contig 14228 bp, 20 predicted proteins | sample SorcelJu500001C6_2_FD_206957 | JGI IMG/M metagenome (GOLD analysis project Ga0364918, IMG submission 206957) | Enriched cells from Trout Bog Lake Hypolimnion, Wisconsin, USA - BchlTB.June20.5000.01.C6 | ecosystem: Environmental > Aquatic > Freshwater > Lake > Hypolimnion/Profundal zone | place... | reverse complement strand
ACCTGGCTTGCACAACACCGGCAACGTCTCAAGGCTCACACTTGGAACGCCTATCTCCGTTTCCTCCGCGCAGTTTTTCAATTGGCGGTTGAGGCCCAGGTCATCGCCGAGAATCCAGCCAAGGATCTGAAACTGGTGCGGGTTGATGTGGGACCGCGACTGACTCCGAGTTGGGATGAATTTCTCGCCATCGTGGCCGACATCCGCAAACAAAAATTCAATGCCCGGAGCAAGCAAAGCACCGAATTGGTTGAATTCATGGGCCTGCTGGGTTTGGGGCAGGCCGAAGTCGCAAATCTTCGCGGCGAGCATTTTGATTTCGAAAGGAAGCAGATCACCGTCATCCGGCAGAAAACCCGGAAACCGTTTGTCATCCCGATTTATCCGCAGGCATTGGAACTGGTGATGAGGTTAAAATCCGAGAATGTAATCGTCACTGGTCAGCCCCTCTTCAATGCTCGATCTCCAGAGGTCGCACTACACCGAGCCTGCAAACGGTTAAAACTTCCACGTTTCTCACCACGGGCATTGAGGCGAATGTTCATCATCCGCGCTCTGGAAAAAGGAATTGATCCAAGAGTGGTGGCAGCTTGGCAGGGGCATCGGGACGCTACGCTCATCCTCAGGGTTTATGGCGCTTGGGTGAATCAGGATCATGCACAGCGGATGGCGGCACTGATGGCTTGACCAGACCACACCAGCGAATTAAACAAGGTGGAAGGGTGGAACCAGTTTCCCAATTCAACGGCCCGGGAACACCATACCTTTCCCTATTATCCTTAAACATCATTTTTTATTCTTGGGATCATATCTGGTTCCACCCTCCACCCTAACTAATCAATCCATGGTGTCCAGAAAAGGGCATGGTGTGGTCATTCCCAGCCCATAAATTCGGAAATAGGTTCCACCCTTCCACCCAAAACTATTCTAGCCACTTTACTTATATATAATGGATTTGACAACTTAAGGATATCTCTGGTAGAATAGGTTTGGAGTAGGATAATAGACCTCTCACTTCAGTCAGGCAAGGCATCACGATCAAACTCAAATCCGTGGTGTCTTGCTCAAATAAACTATGCAAATCCACCACCTATGACCAACAAACCCAACCACAACCAATCCTTAAAGATAGCTTTTCCTATCTTTAAGAATGCAACCTATCGTTAACCTTATCCCGCTATGCTTAAGAATGACATCTCACCCAAGACTGACCAAGCCACTAACTTAGACGAACTGAATGCCTGGAAACTGGAGATGCAAAAGCTCTTTCCACTAGTCGAATTGCTGAAAAACCACGCCCCACCCTCCTCTCTCAAAGGGCTGGAAAGGGATCAGACTCTTCGCATCATGGGCTTTGACTGGCCTGAGATTGAAAAGATGACGGGATTTGACAGAGGATTGGAGATGGCTAGTTCAAGTATAGGTGAGCTTGGTTTGGAGGAGCCGGAGATTGTCACTCTTGCCAAAGATTGCAAAGAAGGCTTGACATCTTTGAATGCGCGGGTGGAGGCTGAAAGAGAAGTTGAGTGGAATCGCATTAGTCTAGCCAAGATGAGTTGTGGTTGGATTGAGGACGAAATCAGCTTTGACCCGATACTTAAGGATAGCCAGCATTCTTAAACATAGAAACCTCCATCCTTAAACATAATCCCGTATCTTTAAGCAGCGATGACTGAAACAAATCCACATCTCAAAGAGTTGGACCGACGCCAATCAGCACTATCCAAATATCAAGACCTGAAGTGGAGGCTGAACTTCCTGACCTTGACCAGACCCGACCCCGACCCCGACCCGACTCAACGACAAATCCTGGACTGGCACGATAAACTATGCAAACCCTACTCGAACTGACCAACAAAGACAGACCGGGATTTGATAGTAGAAATGGCACGACCACCCCGAACCACTATTTTCAAGCCAAATTCCCCTTACAAACAGAACAGTTCGGGCCAGCGTTTTTGGAGATGAAGGAAGCGGGACTGGGCTTGACTAAAATAACGCCTGTTTCGATTAACCAAGATTTCTTCGCCTCCATCCTGTCCGACCCGTTAATTGGATTGAGTGTGGTGTATTATGAGCCGGAGATGCAGTTTTACTTCAAATCGCCTTTTCAAACAGTTTACAAGCCCGTTACTCCAGAGAAATTGCAAAACCTGTCCCGAGGCTTGTTGATTAAATGTGCCGAAGAGTGTGAAGGAGATGTGAACCTTTTGAATTTGTTCCATGAATTCAGGTCAGACAAAATAGCCAGAGCCGTCGTAAACAGAGCCAAAAGTATTCTTGCCGCGGACCCGTCTTACTTTTCACCCACCTCGCCTCATTCTAGGGAGAGGGGAATTGAGGTTATGGAGAGGGTGGCGAGAAAGTTCGTGGAGGAGTGGTTGAGTTCGGAACCGGGGCAAATTCTGAAAATAAACGATGCCTTTGCCGTATTCCGTGGGTTGTTGAGGCAGAAAGAATTGCCGGACATCAAACGATCAGATTTTAAGGCTGTGGTAGTGCCTTTAGTTAGAGACCAGTTTAATGTAGCTTTGCGTAATGATCTGGGAGGTGGAGGTGGCAGGGGTTGGAAAGGCGTGAAAATGCTTCAGACTGGGCCTGGGTGATATGGGTGCCAATTAAAGGAATGAATGGTCGGATTAAATAACCTAAATAATCCAGCCAAAATATATCTTGAATTGGTTCTGGCCGGGTGTTTCACTCAAATTGTTGGGGATGGGACAATTCAAGGCGAACTGGGAAATGCGCTTTTTTCGTCTAAAAGTGCACGGGCGGTAGCTTATGTTTCTGCCTCCAGCCTCGCCTAGATGACGAATCTGTTAACTGACTGATGCGAGAAGCCATCTATCTCCGCCTAGTCTAGCCCGAAAGTTTATCCAGCGGGCTTTTGACTCCCCACCCAGGCTTCTGCATGACATGGGTATAGATTTGCGTTGTCGTCACATCTTTATGTCCCAGCAAATCCTGCACTGTGCGGATGTCGGTTGCCGCCGAGGTAGCGGTCCAGCTTCAAGGCCAGTTCGCGGGCGTCCGTCTTGTCGGTCACCACGCCTTTATGGTTGGGATCGAGTTTTTGCGGATGCACGACAAATACCGTGACGCCGAGGGCGGTGAGCTGCCGGTGGAGATGGAAGCCACCAGGACCAGCTTCGTAGATGACGAAGACCTGGTCGGCCAGCGAGCGTTGTTTCTCCACGAACAGCAGAAAACCGGCGGGCGTAAACCGTTGCGCCGGTTGGGGCGACTGGCCATCACACATCCGCACGACGCGGAAGTGTTCGACGTGCCAGTCCACGCCGAGTTTGAGTTGCTGGATTCGGTCTTGCGTTTCAGGATGGAGAGGCGTATTCGTTTTCATAGGCATGTTTGAATTTGGTTGTTTAACTCACACCCATAGTTGTCGCCCGTTGCGCCAACTTCTTCAACATGCCTTCTTTTTTCGTTAGGCGGCAAATCAGTAAGTGTGGCACCAAACAAAAACAAAAAAACAGACAAAAAATGAAAACTCGATTATTAATTGGAATCCAGCAGCGTCACGAGTTGCAAATCGCTCAAAATGTCATCACAGGTAGTCTCACAATCAGTCTCGACGGTCGGTATTTGCAGACAATCTCAGACCGTAAGAAAGTTTCAATACAAGTGGCCATCGGCCAAGAGGAAAAACATTGTGTGGAGATAAGAAAGTCGGCGGGATTTGGGCGCTGGGAAATCGCAGTTGACGGAGTGAGCCTACCTCAAGATTCCTACGCAAGGAAGGAGGGCACTATAATGAGCATGAGGCTGGCGTTGCTGGTTCCGGCCGCTGTTGGCCTTGCGATGTTAGGGATATGGCTTGCCACATCTAATGGCCGCTTTGACAAGAGCGATTGGTTATTTGTCACCGGAATCTTCAACTTGGTTGTGTTTTTGAGCCTTTTCGCAGTCACCTGTGCAAAGAGCAGAATGTTTAGTTTCGCCAGTATTTTGATAGGTGGTGTGCTATTGCTAGGCTCCGGTGTGGAGCTGATTATCAGCGGTCATGTTAGTGTGATGGCATGGATGAATGTCATCGTTGGCATAGCGCTCTTCAGGGGCTCGTGGGCAGCTTGGCAGAATCGGCACGCCAATCCACCATCATATGAACAGGACAAAGATGGCAAGTGGAAGTATGATTTGCCGCCTAATATCGCGCAAATAGAGGCCGATAGAATAGAGCAACAACTCAAGCTTCAAGCGATGGACTTATCCCAAAAAAACGAGCAGCCACTTTCAGAACATGAGAGCCTACTTGAGGTGGCGCGTGATCTTGATCGAAGAAAGGCAAAAAAACCGGCCTAAGCCAAATGAACCAGCCGCCTAACCATTCGCCGGAGCCCCAATGAGAGTTGTCAAATGGAAGTTGGTTATTCGAGTAAGATTGGTTGAGTGAGGTATTCGTCACGCGGAGCGCAACGGAGTGGAGCAGAGACGTGCGCGCAGTGATGAAATCCAACTAACCTATAAACGCTACCGTCTGGCTCCGCTGTCTGGTCACTGATTCATCTTCCCAGTAATTCCTTTCTCCGCCGTGGGGGCGGGGCTTATTCCTGAGTCCGTCGCGTGCGGCTGATCGACTGGTGTCGCCGCTGGAACGCATGCCTGGCAAGGGTGCCACGCACCAGCTCCTATCCGGACAGTGCTAATACCGGTAAGCGCTTGCAATTCCGCAATCGCAGCTCGCGTCATGAGTCGGCAGTGGCTATTTTACGTAGGTCACGAGACGCGGTAAGATTTATTTTGTAAATGCTTGACAAGATTAGATTCTGGGAGTTTGATTGAAGTTATAAGTAAGCCGCAGACAGTTCAGAAGCTATTAGCTCGTGCTTGTTCACACGCCGCGAGGTTTTATGGTTTTCGGATTTGCGAGCGCTTGCTTTCGCTGAGTCATTTAGAGCTATGACGATTTCGTGGCCGATCAAGTCGCCGGGGGCGTTGGTCGTCTCCGTTCCGCTATCGCGGGCGACGCCACGTGTCGGCGGGGCTCTTTCTACGATAGACCACAATGAAAAATAAAAGCTTGTTTGGCTTCATTCCATTAATGTTTTGCCTTAGTTGTAGCACTTTTGTGACACATACATATACAGGTCATAATTATGATCCCCCTGCCCCTATTCCTAGCTATGGAGTTTATCGAGGTGTTCGTTTTGATGCGCGGTGTATTTCTGGGGTCGATGCGAGTGTTGAAGGTGCTGTTGATATGCCATTTTCAGCCGTGGGAGATACGCTACTCTTACCATATGATATAGTATATTCTTTAGTTCATACAAATGGTGCAACAGGAATGGGAACAAAACATTGAAGTTGCCTAATGTTTTTCGATTAACGTCTAGCCATCAAAGCACTCCGGCTAAATTATAATTAGCAGCTTGTTCTTTGAGTCGTCCGGCTAACCGACATTAAAAGTTCTCCCCCGTTGCGCCAACTTTTTTAAATAGCTTTTTTTAGGCAGCATAAGACTTTATGAAACATACAACGATTGTTATACTAGCAATAGTCAGCATATTTCTTTGTTCGGGATGTGCCACCGCACAACGAGGTGCGATAATGCGTGCTCAGAACGGCATTAAAGACGGTGATTATGAATTCTCGCTGCGACGGCTTTCGGAGGCGGAGAAATATACGATACCAAAACCAGATGTGTTAGCAGAAATCGCCTATCTCAAGGGTGTTTGCTATGAAGGATTGCACAAACCTGATGAGGCGAGAGCGATGTTTAAGTATGTGGCAGATCATTTTGCCAATACGGATTATGGATATATGGCCAAGGAGAAACTTTCACAAGTTGAGAAATAGGAGCATGGTGCTGCCTAATATGATCCGCCCAGCAGAACATTGTTTGACGAACCTAACGCCACGCTGCTTGAATGATGTGGCAGACACACAAACCCTATAACACTTTGTATTACGTCTGCAACCAACAGCGACACGCTCCAGGGTATTGCAACTCAATCCAACAAAACTAAACTACACTGGTTGAAAGGAAGTTAACTAATAACGTTTCCAGCATATAGAACATCTCAGAAGCTACGTTAGGCCACTAATTATATGGCGCGAATAATTGTCATCATTACCGCCTTTCTTTGGATGTCGTTTTTTGTGTGGGAGTATGGAGTCTTTCACCACCCATTAGTGGCATTCTTTCCGCTTTACGGTCTCTATCCAGGCGTGGTTTCATCGGATAGTCCAGGCTACAGTCCCACAACGATACAAGTATGGGCAGTTGGTGCTGGCATTGTTTTCTTATCATTGGCTGTCACGGCCATGTGGCTCAAAAGTAAGGTCGTCGCGATAGCCTTTATGGTTTTGTTTCTCGCCTCAGCATTCGCCATTACAATAAGGATATCGAGCGTTCTCCATGATTGACATTAGTCCATTTACGTTGCCAAACGAAATCGGCGGAGCCAACCGCTGTTGGCGCTGTCTGTTTCGCTTCGCGATTCTCGGGTTTTCGTCCGGCGTGGCTTTTAGTTAGCTATTAAAACCAGATTATAAACTCCCTACAAGCTAAAGAAATGATAAATCCACAAATACAAATTAGAACAAGTATTCAGTTTGTTGGGTTCTACCTTTTCTTTTTTATCGCGGCAATAGCTTTTACCGGTTGTGAAACATACCCTCCTTATGCAGGTTCCGAACTGCCAAAGGATAAGGTCGCTATACTTAAAATGGGGGCATTTGCCCATGACGGCGGAGTAGTTATTGCGGTATATGTGGATGGAAACAAAATGCCATATTTTGGCACTAGCCCCACTTTGTTTTCGCTCCTTGGTTTAGCTAAACCAAGGAGTGTATGCCATCCAGAATCGATAAAGCTACTTCCAGGTCATCATACAATCATGTTCCTTCCTGCTTTCGGATATATACATGCCGATTACGTATCTAAGGATATTGATGTCGAGGCTGGTAAGACATATAGAGCTAAAATGTTAACGCGCAATACGCAAGTCATATCACGCCAAGGACGAGAAGTTGACACAGAAGGAGAATGGGGAGTAGATATCATTGACGACAAGTTTAGCGATAGATTTGATCGAAGAATCTTGCATAACGAAAACTGACGGTGATGTGGCGCTGGGTTTGAGAGGTTTTAATTTGGCAAGGTTATCGCGACCATGCACGAACTAAACGCATTTTCTGCCTCCGGCGCGGAGGTGATAATTAACCTGTGCGACACATCGTCCGACTATGTGACTTCGGCAGATGGATGCTGCCGCAGTTTGCGAAACTGATTTCAAGAACGCAAACAACGATCTGCCCGATACGAACCGTATTTTGGTCCAACTTCTGTATGACTCCATATTTCCCAAATAAACTTCACAAGCAGGAGTTAGTGGCATACAATAAAGCCACATAAACAAAGGCTTTCCTCCATGTCCAACCAAAAAATCGGCGAATCCAACGGGTGCAGGCAAAAAACCGGGTTTGCGGATGGCTTTTTGATAGTCGTTTGAAGCTGGAGTTTTACGGTTCCAAGGTTACGTCGGATGCCGGGTTGCTGGCCTATCGGGAACTGGACGCGGCGCTGGGTCTGACCGATCTGGGTGAAAACTTGTTGAGTGATGGGTGGACGGGTAAGAACACGCAACACTCGATTGTGGCCAGATGCGGCAGTCCATCTTCAGCCGGCTTGCAGGTTACGAAGACACCAATGATGCCGAACGGCTCGCTGTGGATCCCACCATGCGGCAAATAGTTGGTGGGCGAGCCACAGAACACACAGCGGCGTCAACCAGCCAGATGGGACGGTTCGAGACCGAAGTGTTGACCCAGCCGAGCAACCTGAAGGCGTTGACGAAGGTGTCAGGCAATGGATTGATTGGTTACGGGAACACCAGCCGATGCGGGAACTGATTTTGGACATGGATAGTTCGGTGAGCGAGACCTATGGCGAGCAGGAAGGATCGGAGTTCAACGGACATTTCGGCTGCACCTGCTACCATCCGTTGTTTTGCTTCAATCAATTTGGCGATGTGGAGCAGTCCCTGCTGCGCGATGGCAATGTGCATAGCGCCAAGGATTGGCGGGCGGTACTGGAACCTGTGGTGGCACGTTATCAAGGGCGAAACATTCCGTGCTATTTCCGTGCCGATGCCGCCTTTGCCAACCCGGAACTCTATGAGTATTTGGAAGCCGAGGGTTTCGAGTATGCCATCCGGTTGCCGGGCAATGATGCGTTGTTGTGGGACATTGAGCCAATGCTGACCGGACCAGTGGGGCGTCCGTCAAGCACGCCGATAGGCTGGTATGCCGGTTTTTTTGTATCAGGCCAAGAGTTGGAATCGTGCTCGGCGTGTGGTGGCGAAGGTGGAATGGCACAATGGCGAACTCTTCCCTCGTGTCGGATTCATCGTGACCAATCTAACCCGGCCCGCCAAACGGGTGGTGCGATTCTACAACCAGCGGCGCACGGCGGAACAGTGGATCAAGGAAGGCAAGAACGCCGTCAAATTGACTAGGCTGTCCTGTCACGACTTTGTGGACAATCAAGTGCGGCTCTACCTGTTCGTGTTGGCCTACAATTTGGGTATCTTTTTGCGGCAGGCGGTGTTGCCACAATCGGTGCGTCACTGGACATTGACGACGCTGCGGGAAAAACTGATCAAAATCGGTGCGAAGGTCGTGCGCCATTCCCGGAAGATTGTCTTCCAGATGGCGGAAGTGGCGATGCCGCGAGAGTTGTTTCAGACGATTTTGGAACGGATAGGGCGGCTACGAGCGGCAGCCGCGATGTCAGGATGAAAGCTGACCGTATCAAAACCACGGCAACCACAGAGGAGGTGTATTCACCTCCGGGAGAAAATGAGCATTGGAGCCAACAATGGGGTAGAAACACCTCCTACGCTGAAGAAAAACCTGAACTGACTGGAAAAAAGTTCTTGCAAACCGATGGCGCAGGAGGAAAATCAAGAAAAAGGCCCACGCTGTTCGTGGGCATGAAACCATATGGGAAATCCCAGTGAATATCAAAAGCAACTAGCATTCAAACTCGTCGCATTGGTTGTAACTTTATTAATATCGACTAGCTGTGGAACAGTAGGTCGAAACCAAGTCAAGCAAGGTTATGGCGGAAGCGCTGTTTTATCTATTCATGTCCCGAATGCAAAAGTTTACCCAGCTACCGTATACGACATTTATTCTATAAAAGGCGGACTAGTTCCTGCCATCATTGAATTGCCAATTTCAATTGCTATTGATACTATTTTGCTGCCATATGACATAGCTACTTATGACCAATATCTTTAGTGATTGGTAGATATCGGCGAGGTTGGAAGGATGTGCTGTGCGACCGGCGCGGCGTCCTGACCCTCGCCCCCCGCCACCGTCCGACCCTCGCCGACAATAAAAATTGTTTATACGCGATCCTGGACGCTTTGCCAGCGGTTGGGGTAAGCAAGTCTGACGGTCGGTGCCGGCGAGTGAAACAAAAATCCGCAGGCCAATTATAAAGGGACAACCATGAGTATCTGGAAATACTGTTTGGTGCGGTTCATAGCCGCCTACATCAGCTACGAAGGAACCGTAAAGGGATCAGTCACTGCTGTTACACCCCCCAATTCCCGTCCAACGTATTTTTCTCAAATCTTACTGCGTCATAAAATCTGGCATTGAACCACACAACCTGCACCAACATTTTTGTCACCGCCCAGCCGCAGGGTCATGAAATGAATGATCGGCCTCAAATTCAATCGACGGGGGGTGTCCACTACAAGTGCAGGCCATCGACAATCTTTTCAATTTCCAGCTGAACTCACGATTCGTGTTTCCGGGTGGTGTTTTCAGAGCAACAGTGGTTCCTCCGGCCACAGACTTTCTCGCTCGGGGTTGTGGGATCTGTAGAGTTTGGAAAGTTGTGCAGCGCGCGCAGACCATCAATTCGGAGGCGGGTTGTTTTTCAGCAGCTGTGGCCCCTATGACCCGGAGTATCACGCCTACAACCAGCAGCGTCACGGTTCCTGGGTGTTGCAATTAAACCCAAAAACCACTTAACTAACCTTGTTAATAGAAAGTTGAAGAATGAAGTTTACAACACAGAGAACTTCTCAGCTTTTTTCGTTAGGCATCATTACACGATTATGAAAATTTGCACATTCTGCCGACAACAAACACCGGATGAAGCCACCGAGTGTCCGTATTGCAACCACGCGGTTGTTGACCCTGATGCACCAAAACCTCCACCATTGCCTCCAAAACCACGACCTATGGCGATACGGATACTTGGTTGGATAGGATTCATAATTGGTGGATTATTATCAGCAAGCCAAGTAGCAAGCGTCATGGAGTTTGGGCGCCCATTGTCGACGCCCGGCTTGGTGATTGGTTTGATCATGGTATTTGGCTGCCTCTTGATGGCATTGCCTCGCCGGAAGTCTTGAGCCATGATGCCTAACCCCTATTAAGCCCGATTGGTCAAGGGATGCAAGAAAGTCTGGGCATAGAAACTAGCTAATAGCGTCGATGATTTCAGACATGGCTGGCCTTTGGGCTGAGATAAACGAGTTTTTGGTATTTCCCAGCCATACCATCACGCAACGCACCCGGCAATCGCACCGGTTGCGATGCGGTGAATAATTTCGGGTCGCACTGGAAGGCCGGCAACACGAGCTTCAGGTCGTCGAGTAAATCCTCTTCAAACTCAAACCAGCCATGCAACGATTTGCCAGCGGTGTCGACGATGGCGACGAGTTTGAGGTCGCAGCCTTCGTGCAACCAACGAAAGACGGCCCCGGCCGCATCACGGGAAAGCGTGTCCGATTCCACGACGAGGAAACGGCGGGCGACGAGATTGTCATTGCTGCGCGCACAACTCGTGTTCTTGAACGCTACGGGGCAGATGAACGGCGCGGGGGCGGCACGATGTTTCAACCACTCGCCAGCGGGTTTGAAATGTTTCGCATGTTCGGATCTGCCGCTGTCGAACTTGTCACCGATCCACACCACGTCATTGGTCTCGAATTTCTGGAGCAATAATTTCCAGTGCTCCGGTTCGTTGCCCGTTATGCTGGTAGGCGAGGAGGCGACGATCTGTTGATACGGCCAGGCGAACTCCTTCAAAACCTGCGGCAACGCTTTGGCAGCGCGCAAACGCACACGCTCGCTGTCGTCGCGCTCCCTTTTACGCGCCTTGTCTTCCGCCGTTATTCTGCGCGCCTCCGCCGGCTTGCCTCTCAAGATCGCGTCACGAAGTTTTTTGTTCGTGGCGGTGATGATGTTTTCGCAACTATGGTGGACGCAGTGCAACGTCGGGGTGTGGTCCAAATAAACGGCGCAGTCGCGGCGACTGCTCTTGTTGCTGTGGCGGTTCTGGCCTGGGCAATCACAATATCCTTCCGTCGGCGTCATCCAGTCGATTCGACCCAATATCTGTTCAGCAATTTCCGTCGCTGATTTCGGGGCAGGTTGGACCGGACTGCTAGCCGGAGTTAATACTTCAGTCATGTTGTATTTGCGGTTGCGACCAGCATCCCCGCCCAACTTTTCATTTTTTGGGCGGGGGCGCGGGTCGATTGGATTATCGTGGTTGGTAATGTGTGATTTCCTGGAAGATGGACTCAAGTGCGTCCAAGGCTTCATACAGACACACCATAATTTCTTCCCCGGACTCGCCTTCTTCGAGGAGGTCTTGGGCCTCGCATATCCTGGTCATGCTTTGATCCAACGCATTTATTATGGAGTTTTCGTTCACGTTATTTCTTTGCTTGTGGTTAGGAGGCTCGCCCTTTTCGTTCTGCGGGCGGGCAACGGTCGGTTTATTCGTTTTCCTTTACTTCACACACTTCTCCCACCTCGGCTAGTGGCGGCATGATTTCGACGATGTTGTCGTAACGTTTGCCATCCTTCAAGGAACCGGGCTCAAGCTTGATGCAGGCAGGCATGTCGATGAAGGTTTGCAGATCCACCCCGCCATTTTCTTCTTCCTCAGCCAGATTTCTTTCGCACCAGGACTTGGCCGTGACACTCAAACTGCTCATGGGGTGGAAGTGTTTGTGGAATAGGCGGGTCAATCGGCGTTTCGCACCGGACTCGTTCACCTCATTAGTCTCGAACGCGAATTTCACCATCGGCTTCTGACCGAACTTGGTCGTCATGACGCCCATATCTTCCACGGCTACGCACTTGGCGTTTACGAAAAGCGAAGCGGAGGGCTTCGCACCATTGATAATACTCATACCATCAGTCGCGGCCCTGAGCGACCTGAAGATTTCAAACCCTCAGCGGAATAATAATTCCGGACCTCATGCCATGCTGCGGACTTCCTTTCTTGATTTTGTGTGAAGCCCTACTCTGGGCCACGTAAGCAATCTCTCACATAGGATTTTAGAAGGAAAGTTATTACACGAAATTACACGGGGCGAGGGGCGAACACACAGTTTTACACTGTTTTACGCCCTGGAAAACCTAGTTTGCGGATTTGAAAGCCGATAAACTATGCTTGTGGGTTATGTTTGTAGAAGCCGGCCAGTCGTTGGGTGATCACACTATTTTCGACCCGCACCAGAAATTTAACACCCGTGACGCTGCGGTGGTTCTGCGCCGGTGTGATAGCCGATGTTTGGGGCAATTCTTTTCTCAACGCCTTCATCGCGTTGTCAAAATCCGTCTTCGCGTCATCCAGCCGCCCGCCGTGATAAAGCCGCGCAAATTCTTTGAGATCGAACTCAGTCTGGTCGCGTAGCAGAGCCAGCACGAGCAGCGCCCGCAACGCCGCGCCCGTGAACACCTTGATCTTTCTTCGAAAACGTGGACAGGTAAAGCGGAGTGCTTGGTTAATGTTTAACTGAACTGGTTTTCAAAATCCACAGGAGATTGATAACCCAAGGCGCTGTGGAACCGCCGAGTGTTATAAAAGCCCTCGATGTAAACGAAGACTTGTTGTTTGGCTTGCGCCTTTGTGGCGGGGATGCCGTCCTCGAACGCTTCGGTTTTGAGGGTGGCGAAAAAGGATTCGGCCAGGGCGTTGTCATAACAGTTGCCTTTGCGGCTCATGCTGGCGGTGATTTGATAATTGGCCAGTAGCGCCCTGCAGGCGCTACTGGCATATTGAACGCCCCGATCCGAATGGTGCAGGAGCCCCGGAGCCGGACCCCGGCGCTGCCGAGCCAGTTTCAGGGCTTCTGTCACCATAAAGGTTTCCAAGGAGTCAGCGGTGCACCAACCGACGATTTTGCGGCTGCAGGCATCCAGCGTCATGGCCAGATACAACCAGCCTTCTTGCGTCGGCAGATAGGTGATGTCGCTTACCCAGACCTGATTGGGAAGTGCGGGCGCGGGCACTTTGGCCAGCCAGTTTTCCGCGATGGCCAAGCCGTGGTTGCTTTGCGTGGTGCGCGGTCGAAACCGGCGTTTCTGACGCGCCCGCAGGCCGGCTTGGCGCATGAGCCGGGCCACGCGGTTTTTGCCGCAAGGATGTCCCTGCCGCCGTAGCGCCACCTGCAATCGGGGGCTGCCATAACTTTTACGGCTGCCCTCAAATGCCTGCCAGATCAGGGGCATGAGCTTTTGGTCTTGCTGGTGCCGCGGCCGTTCCGGCTTGTGCCGATGGGCGTAATACCCAGCGCGGGAAACATCCAGCGTCTGGCAGAGCAGCTGGATGGGTTCGGCGGTTTGCATGGCCATCTGCTCGATCAATTCGAATCGCCGAGCAGGCCGGGCTGCTCCGAGCAGATGGCCAAGGCTTTTTTTAGGATTTCACGCTGCCGTTGGGTGTAGGCCAGTTCGCGGCGCAGGCGCTGGTTTTCGCGTTCCAACTCGCTGGGCTTGCCAGTGGGGGCAACTGGCTCAGTATCCGGCCGGGCTGTTTGCTCTTGCCGCCAGCTCCGCAGGGTGTCGACGCTGACGCCCAAATCACGAGCGACGTCGCGGTAAGGTTTTCCGCTGGTCTGGGCCAGCTCCACCGCTTGTTGGCGAAAGGTGGCATCATAGGGCTTGTGTGTTCGTGGCATATATCTTCGCTTTCTTTTCTACCACTCCGCGCCCGTGTCTGCAAAATCGAAGAAACCTCACCTTTTCCATCCCATCCACCTCAAACCGGTCCTGGTCCAAAATCACGACCCTGCTCACTCCCCGCTCCGGCAGCGACTTGACCAGCAGTTGCAAAAACTTCCTGAGCCGGCTATGGGCTTCGCGCAATGAGCCGGTCAATGAATCGACCACACTCCGATCCGCCCCTTCCTCCACCACCACGTCCATCCTCACAAAAGCAATCTCATAGG
>Ga0364918_10175_pt1 | contig 14331 bp, 12 predicted proteins | sample SorcelJu500001C6_2_FD_206957 | JGI IMG/M metagenome (GOLD analysis project Ga0364918, IMG submission 206957) | Enriched cells from Trout Bog Lake Hypolimnion, Wisconsin, USA - BchlTB.June20.5000.01.C6 | ecosystem: Environmental > Aquatic > Freshwater > Lake > Hypolimnion/Profundal zone | place... | reverse complement strand
CGTCGTAGTGGAGCGAAATTGTTTAACAGAATAACAAACAAAGGAGAAAAGAAGATGAAAAAGAGATGGGTAATTCTACTTCTTATAATGTCATTCGTCATCGGTGCTGCGATGCTTCAGACCGCTATGGCGGCGGGCGTTGATGATCAGGCGCGTCACGATTATTATAAAGCACTCAAGGGAAAGAAGATTGTGTTTGTCCCCTGTGCCATGGGCTTTGACTTGACGGAAGGTTGGGCTGCTACTTTGAGAAGCCTGGCAACCGACGTGGGAATGGAGTTTTCAATACGTGATCCAAATTGGAATATCGATGCCGGAGCACAGGCTATTACCTCCCTGATCTCGGAGAAACCGGACGTAATCGTTGTTCATAATCCAGATGTGAATTCTTATGCCAAGCTTATCCAGAGAGCTGAACAGGCCGGTATTTATATAATCTCGGTTAATATGAGATCGAGTATGGGAAGTTCTGGATTCGTGGGCGCCGACTACACGCGGATCGGTGAAATGCAGGCGGAACGAATCGTTAAGGTCTGCGGCAAAGGCTCGGACACAAGCGGTAAAGTGGCGATTGTGCAGGGAGTTGTTACGTCGGGAGCCAGTGGCTTTGCCAGGAAAGGTGTCGAGAATGTCCTGTCCGAACATCCCGAAATAAATATCGTTGCCGACCAAGCTGCGGACTGGGACGCGACGAAGGCCCGTAACATCACGGCTACCATATTGCAAGCAAATCCGGACATTTGTGGGATCATAGGCATGTGGGACGTAATGGACACAGGTACTGCTGCGGCAGTCCAGGAATTTAATAAACGGACCGGAAAGCATGTATACGTGAATACATCCGGCGGCGGAGCCAAGTTTTCCTGTACCAACGTTATGGATGGGACTTTTGACGAAGTTATCTCTTATAATGTTCCTGGACAGGGCCGTGATATTTTTGCTTTAATTTCATACCTGCTGCAGTCTAAAGTAAAGCCGGGAGAGTACAAAGCGTCTATAATTTCACCGTTGCGCCTGATTAATAAACAGACCATAACCTATGATGCCTGTTGGGATCCTGATGCATTAAAAAAGAAATAAACCTGTGCATGGGGCCGGGCCTTTATTGGCCGGCCCCATGGGTCTTAATTCTTTTGAAAGTATAACAAATGTCTTCTTATGATAGAGTGATGAAATTTCGTTATGATTATCTACCTACCCACCTTGTAGGTGAAATACTGACGAAGCGGTGGGTTGATAATTTAATTCCGTTTCTGGTTTTAATTGCCGTTGTTACAACCTTTGCTACAATCATACCGGAGTTTTTCACAACGGGCAGTATAGTCGACACCGCTCGGCAATTAGGTGAGTTCGGTATAATAGTAATTGCCATGATGGTAGTCATGGTCTCCGGCGGCATTGATCTTAGCGTCGCCTCCACATTCGCCTTGGTAAATATGTCCGCACTAGGGCTGACATCTCTTGCGGGTTGGCCGATAGGACTCGTGTTTTTGATGTCTCTTGTGATTGGGGCGCTCGTCGGCCTCGTCAACGGTGTATTGATTGGTTATTTGAGGCTTCGCGCTTTCCTTACAACGCTTGTCACTCTCGTCATCGTCAGGTCAATAGTGGACTTATTGTATTTGCGTTATGCTACCGACATCGCGGGTAAATTTCCTGATTCCCCCATATGGGATTTTTTTGGAGCCGGGACTCTGCTCAAAATACCTTGCAGTTTTTGGGTGCTTATGGTGGTCGGTGCCGGCGTCCATTTAGTTCTGAGCCGTATGAAGCCCGGCTGGCGTATTATGGCGATAGGCGGGGCACGTCGCTCAGCTTATAACGTCGGGATCTCAGTAAAACGCGATATTTGTCTGACTTATGTCGCGGCAGGTATTTTTGTTGGTCTGGCAGCCTTCCTGTATGCAACAAGACTATGCAGTGTAGGTTCCGACACCGGCGTGGGACTTGAACTTATGGTGCTGACTGCCGCGGTGGTCGGCGGGAACAGTTTAGGCGGAGGAAGAGGTTCTGCGGCAAAGGCAGTTATGGGCGCCCTTACAGTTCTTCTTCTGACCAACGGCCTGATTCGCCTTGGACTGCAGAGTGGCGCCACTCAAGTATTTCTGGGATTAATGCTTCTGTTTGCAGTAATTGTTGACATTCGGTTTGTTAAAAACCGTTACAAAATATTAACAAAGGTTTATGTCTCGCCAACTTTTTTCCCTCTTCCGCTGGCGCCGGACACCGAGGCAGGATCAACATCACCTTACGCACTTAATGATCGTCTGCGTGATGTCGAGGTGATCGGCCTTGGCAAAATCGATGGACCTGAAGACATCCTCCTCGACAATAATGATGATATTTATACAGGTAATAGAATAGGTGATATTATTCGGTTCAAAGCCCCTGATTATAAAGAGCCGGAAGTATTTGTTCATTGTGGCGGCAGGCCATTGGGGTTAGCGTTTGATAAAAATGGAAATATTGTGGTTTGCATCGGAGGGATGGGGCTGTACAGCATTGATAAAAACAGACAAATCACCAAATTGACGGATGAAACAAATAGGACCCCCTGGTCGATAATCGACGACTCTCGCTTGAGTCTTGCCGATGATTTGGATATAGCGCCTGATGGAAAAATATTCTTCAGCGAAGCGACAAAACGTTATGAAATGCACGAATGGCCTGTGGATTGTCTTGAGAGTAGAGGAAACGGACGCATTCTTTGCTATGACCCTTCCACAAACAAGACGAAAACGCTCATTAGGAACCTTGTGTTTTCGAATGGTGTATGTGTGGCTCATGATAATAACTCGTTCTTCTTCGCGGAAACATGGGGATGCCGGGTCAGCCGTTATTGGCTAAACGGCCCGAAGGCCGGAATGGTTGAAAGTGTTTTACCGGATATACCCGGATTTCCGGATAACATCAATCGATCCTCCGACGGCAATTACTGGCTGGCGCTCGTTGGTATGAGAACGCCGTCGCTTGATCTGGCAATGACCATGCCCGGTTTTCGCAAACGAATGTCGCGAAGAGTCGCCAGTGATGAATGGTTGTTCCCGAACATTAACACAGGTTGTGTGATTAAGTTTAACGATCGCGGTGAAGTCCTCGAATCATTTTGGGATTTTGGCGGTTTGAATCATCCGATGGTCACATCAGTGCGTGAGCATCGGGGTTATTTATACCTGGGTGGGATTAATAACAATCGCATTGGCCGGATTCGTCTTCCGGGAGCGGATATTTCCTGGACAGGAAAGTTATCATATTGGGGAGACCGCTCATGATAAAGATAATAGATGAATATTTAGGTCGTGGAGAGTTCTCGATTACCGTTCCTCCATTGGATGGGGCGTTAATACCAAATGAGTTATTAGAAGAAACTGAAAAATCTTTGATTGTTGACGCTCCGGATTGCCTTGCGATTATGAATGGTATACCGGTCGTCAGCAGTCGTTCCAAAGTCTTGGAAGTCGATAATGGAGGGAAAGAGGTCGCCAGGTTCGATGCCGAGATATCCTGTATCACAGGATTACCAAATGGAGGGCTGGCCGTAGGCTTAATTGATGGCCGGATCGCCATAGTCCATGGACCACACAATGGCAAAATCATTAGACCAAATGAAGGAGCCAAATGTCCCACAGCGTTGCACGCCGATTCCGGTAACAACTTATTCGTCACCCATGGATCTTCCACAAACAATTACAATGGATGGAAGAAAGATCTTATGGAGAAGAATTCATCGGGATCGTTGTGGCGTCTCGAAATAGCCACTGGTAAGCAGACTATGATTTGCGGCGGCTTGGCGTTTCCGTATGGCATCTACTATGATGACAAATCTTTTATTGTTGCCGAAAGCTGGCGGAGCAGGCTTCTCAGAATCTTTTTGGACGGGAGCAAGCCGCCGGAGGAGGTGCTGGGGCACCTGCCATGCTATGTCTCTAGGATGGCCCCAGCTCAGGAGGACGGCATTTGGCTGACTGCATTTGCTCCTCGAAGCCAATTAGTGGAGTTTGTGTTGCGGGAAAGAAGATACTGTAGACTCATGATGGAAAACATTGATCCTGATTTCTGGGTCTGTCCAACCTTACGTAGTAATAAATCGTTCCGTGAACCGCTGCAAGCCGGAGGTGTCAAGCAGTTAGGAATAATGAAACCATGGGCTCCCGCCAGATCGTATGGTTTGGTGATCCGGTTAGACAGTAACTTCCAGCCGGTCGGCAGTTTACACAGTAGAGCAGACGGGTCAAGGCATGGAATCACAAGTTGCATAGAACATAACGGTAGATTGTTGATGGCCGTTAAAGGCGACGGCATGGTCGCATCGTATCCTATTGATCGAATTAAGAAGAGATAAATACTATGGCTGTAATTCTCCAGATGAAGAGTATAACAAAGGAATACAAAGGTGTTCCGGTCCTCAAGAATGTCGATTTCGACCTGGAAGAGAAGGAAATCCATGCCCTGGTTGGCGAAAACGGGGCTGGTAAGTCTACTTTAACTAAAATATTGGCAGGAGCCGTTACTCCGACAAGGGGAGAAATTATACTCGATGGAAAATCCATTAAGATAGATCATCCGACAGATGGTGTAGCGCACGGTATTGCAATGGTGTTTCAGGAGACAAGTCTTGTGCCGTCGCTCACTGTTGCCCAGAATTTGTTTTTGGGAAAAGAAAAATTTTATAATCGGCTTCGGACGATTTACATAGCGGCGCAGCAATTTCTTCAATCTCTTAATTTTTCAGTAAATCCCTCGGTAACGGTGGCGAGGCTTGGCGCAGCGCAGAAGCAGATGGTGGAGATCGCTAGGGCTGTGTATTATAAAGCCCGCATCATCATTTTTGATGAACCAACTGCTCCGCTGACACCTGAAGAAAAACATCATTTTTTTGCCTTACTTAACCGCTTGCGAAAAGCAGGTGTTACAATCATATTCATAACACACGTCCTGGAGGAAGCGTTGCAATCGGCGGATCGTATTACAGTGCTTCGTGATGGTGAAATAGTAGTAACCGATAACGCGTCTAATTTTACCAGAGATAGAATAGTTCAAGCTATGGTCGGACGACAGCTGAGTGGCGGGCTTTATGATGTCAGTGCGAAAGGCAAGCAAAGACGAAAAGCTGGTCGCAGGGTGTTAAGCGTTCAAAATTTGTCGATGCAGAATATTGTTCGTAACAACTCATTTTCTGTTTTCGCGGGACAAATTACCGGAATTTTCGGTCTGGTTGGTTCCGGCAGAACCGAGACTGCAAAAATTATTGCCGGCGTTGTCAAGAGAGACCTCGTTCATGGCGGAGAAGTAAAATTTGAAGGTAGATCAGTCCGGTACAAAGTGCCGAAACCGGCAGTCAAGGACGGGATTATATATGTAACCGAAGACCGGAAAATCGAGGGGTTTTTTGAAACTATGTCCGTTGCCAGGAACATTTATATAGGGGCCATCACTGCCGGATTGACAAAGAGTTTTGTCGTCAATATGAATGAAATGCATAAATTAGCAGAACATTGGACGAAGGCGCTCAACATCAAGGCAACGGACAGTAATGCTCGAGTTATCGAATTATCCGGAGGAAATCAGCAGAAGGTGGTGATAGCCAAGGCGCTCGTTCAACGTCCAAAGCTGATCATTTTCGATGAACCTACTCGCGGCGTAGACGTTGGAGCAATAACTGAAATTCACCAAATTATTAACAAACTTGCAGATGATGGCCTGCCTATAGTAGTCATTTCTTCATATTTGCCGGAAATTCTGTATTTGTCTGACCGAATTCTTGTTTCCCGTCAAGGGCGTATCGTTGAGGAATTTAACGCTGCTGACGCGACTGAAGACATGATAATGTATGCAGCAGTCCATTAAAAATGTGATATCAACTCTGACGAATAGTAACAACTAAACATGAAACAGAGGCAGCGAAAGGAGTATATGATGGTTGGAGATATTGAAGTAAATATAGAAAAAGGTGTAATGATATTAACAATCAACCGAGTCAGTAAGAAAAATGCCCTTTATGAAGATATGTATAGTAGTATTGCTGATGCATTTGAACAACTAGATCGAGACGAGACTATACGCTGTATGCTTATTAAAGCCAATGGCGATACCTTTTGCGCGGGAAATGACATCTCCTTTTTCCTGAATAACTATAATATGGCGCCGGATGCGCCAGTTGGACGTTTTTTATACGGATTAGCAGGGCTGACTAAACCTCTGGTTGCTGCCGTTCAAGGGGCGGGAGTAGGAATCGGACTTACTCTCTTGCTACATTGCGATCTTGCTTTCGCTGCTGAGGACATTCGTCTGTCGGCGCCTTTTTGCAGTTTAGGATTGGTGCCTGAGGCCGGGTCGAGTCAACTGCTCCCTGCTTTGATCGGTCATCGAAGGGCAATGGAGATATTCCTGCTCGGCAAGGTTATAAAGGCAAAGGAGGCTCTGGCATATGGCCTTGTCAATGAGATAGTTCCTGTCGCCCAACTCCATGAAATCGCTTTGGATGCCGCCCGAAAGCTGGCAGAACTTCCGGCCGAGGCCGTATATGAGACGAGAAGGCTGACTCGAATGCCTTCAGAGGCGCTAAGCAAGCATGTAGAAGAAGAATGTAAAGTATTCATGCAGCGCATCGCAAGCGAAGAGGTGCAGACCATTTTCAAACGTTTCCTCACCCGAAAAAGTGGAGTGGACCCCATTGGTTAGACAGCCTGAACCTGGGAAAGGCTCTGAGTCGATGGGTTGTTGGAGACCTCAAGCAGCCGCCTTAAGCGGAGAGGGTCAACTGTAGTATACCTCATTCGGATTTTTGGCCAAAAATCGCGTTCTGCCTGGCGACGGCCGATCTGGCAATAGAGCTCATCCATCTGAGCTTCCAGATCATGCCGGAAGTTGTGGCCGCTCTCGAAGATCTCGGCCGTCCCTTCCTGGAGGGCTCGTTTCCAGCCGGTGACCATTGTGGGGTGAAGCCCAAAGCAGGCCGTCAACACGGGAATGGTCATCTCATTTAGTAGAGCGGCCAAGCCACCTTGGCCTTAGAATCGGCGGAGTGTTGCTTCCTCTTTTTCCGGCTCATGTTCAGCTCCTTTCTTTGAGCTGATTTAGACCTTATCAATTGTCCAGTTTTTAGGGACCACCACAGAATCATCATGGCCCCTCCGTTACGAGCTGAGAAGGAGGGTGGCGGCATCGCCCTTCGAGCGATATGTTGGGGGCTTGCACAGGTTGATGCCTGTATCATCAAAATCTGATTCGAAGGGACACTCCTTTCGACTTTGATCCCCTTTCGAAGTATCCATCAAAACTGGGGGGCACTTTTTGTAGATAATTCAATGTTGGAGGGTGAGCAATGAATTGGCGTGAGAAGTATAAAGATAGAATCGTTACAGCGGATGAAGCTGTAAAATGCGTAAAATCCGGAGATAAAATAGTTGTTGGTCAAACCAACGGTATTTCAGTTTTGCTGATAGAGGCTGTGTGTCGAAGAGCTGATGAATTGCAGGGAGTCAGCTTTTATTCATCCCTGGGCTGGAAAGGCGAGGCTTATCTTGATGAAAAATACCATGGTAAGTTCACGCATATGGCGGAATTTGTGTATGACAAAGCAAGACAAGCATATAAAACCGGCCAGACACAATTCACGCCGTTATATTTTTATGAATTTCCAAGATTCTTTAGAGAGGTAGTCAAACCGGAAGTGTCTTTTGTCATGGTTTCGGAACCTGATGAGAATGGTATATGCAGTTTCTCGATGAATGCAGATTTTATTTATGAATCCGCCATGGTTAGTAAAAATGTTATTCTCCATGTCAACCCGGCAATGCCATATACCCGCGGCGTATCCATTTCTCTGGATAAGGCAACTTATATCGTACATGAAAGAGAGGAACCTCTGATTGTTTCCCAAGGCAACCCCGGTCCGATTGAGGAACAAATTGCCCGGAACATTGCCCCTTACATCGATGATGGAGCTACGATTCAGATGGGGATAGGAACCATACCTGACTTTGTTCTTTCCCTGCTCGGCGATAAAAAGGACCTGGGAGTCCATACTGAGCTGTTTGCCGATGGAGTTATAGACTTGTACAATAAAGGAATTATTACCAATACAAAAAAGAATATTGATGTCGGCAAAATTGTGGCAACCTTTATCTTTGGCACTAAGAAGCTCGCTGAATTTGTTCACAACAACGATGACGTTCTTATGATGCCTGTAGATTACACCAATAATCCATACGTAATCGCTCAAAACGACAAGGTGGTTTCCATCAATTCTTGTCTGGAAGTGGACCTGTTAGGTCAGGTCAATTCAGATACACTGAATGGTTATCCGTTTAGCGGGGCAGGAGGACAAGTTGATTTTGTACGGGGGGCCAGGATGTCCAAAGGCGGACAGTCCTTTCTCACCCTGCCTTCTACAGCGGCCAAAGGCAAGATTTCGCGAATTGTCTGCAAATTAGGAACAGGTTCTCCGGTGACGACAAATAGATTTGATGTGGATAATATTGTAACGGAGTACGGAGTAGCAAAGATGTGGGCGCGTACAATGAAACAAAGAGCTCAAGCACTCATCAGTATAGCCCATCCCGACTTCAGAGAACAACTGGAGAGAGACGCTCATAATGCCGGCCTGCTGAAATAGAGTTTTATTTTGGAATAATGGTGGGCCGGAATTTTCATCAGTTCATCAGCTATGGTGATCCGGCTTCTCTTTTGAGGGGAGCCGGATCACCTTCCGTCCTCAGTCCGCGCGCTTTGCTTCGACGCTGATATTCTATCGGCGGCTGTTTACAAAGGATGATACTTTACAGTTTTTTGAAATACGAGCGTAAAGGATGATCCTTCCCCAAAAACAACGGCATCGGTATTGTTACCATCAATCGTCCTCAAGCAGCCAACGCTTTAAATGATCAAGCCTACAGTGAACTCTACCAGGTATTCCAGGAAATCGAAAAAGATACAGAAGTTCGCGTAGTTATCATCACCGGCGCCGGTGAAAGGTCCTTTATCGCCGGCACGGACATCGCCAATATGGCGAAAATGAGCTCTATCGAAAATCGGCATGTTCGGGGCGGCCCTCTTCATTTGGCTCTGTATGCTGGCCAATTCAGCCTTCTGGGACGGCATCGGACCTAATGCCGTTAACTTTCTAAGGCAAAGGATCTGCTCGCAGAAACGGCTGAACTGAAGATAATCAGTTGAGGAACGCCATAGTGCATCGTCGCTACGCTCCCTCTTTGGTAACGGTCCTCGGTGCTGGGAGATCAGAAAGTACGTGGAGAAATACATGAAAGGCCTCAAAGGGCTCTCTGGGTTTCATGACGCTTTCAGGAAATGAAGAAGATTTCATGATCCGATCAATCCGGATTCATAATAAACCAAACATTCACCTTTCCTGCATTTCAAGGTTTCCCTGATTTATATTTTCATCATTTCATAAAATTCTAGCTTTGCTTCGATAGGGTGTCTTAAAATAATAATCCATTAAAACAGTGACTTAATCGCGAGTAACGCTTGGCATTACCCTTGCTCCGCACTCGCGCGGCGATGACGTTGCGGTCTTTGTCGCTTCTTGGTCTCAAATCCGGAAAATACAAGATCAGTGGGTGTTGCCATTCTAGAGGGACATCCGGGACCCTTCCACGATGGGTTGAATTAAAGAGATAAGTGAACAGGCTCAAAAAAGGCAAGGAGAAACTCGGAGGAGGTCAAAACGTGAATAAATGTAAAATCATGACAGCACAAGAGGTGGTATCCAGGTTCATTTCTGACGGGATGACGGTCGGAATCGGAGGATTTTTCCACTCGCCTTCCTACGCCATCACACATGAGATTATCCGTCAAAAGAAAGCGCACCTCACGATATGCCAGCCCAGCTTTAACGAACACGCCGATCAGATGATCGGCGCCGGATGCGTGGATCGCATCATATCCTCCTACGTATGGATGGAGGTTTTTGGTCCGCTTTACTGCTTTCGAAGGGCGATGGAAAAAGGTATCCCTCATAAGATTGAGATGGAGGATTACACCAACTTCGCTGTCATGGCTCGCTACCTTGCCGGTTCTCTTGGCGTCCCATACATCCCCATACACTCGATGAAGGGCAGCGACATGATGAATTATCGAGCCTGGCATGGGGAAAAAAAAGCCATCCTCATGAGAGACCCCTTCGGCTCAGGGCATGAGCACGTTCTTGTGCCGGCACTGAACCCCGATGTGGGTTATTTTCACTGCCAGCGTGCCGACGAGGAGGGTAACAGCCAGATGTGGGGCATTTGGGGCGACATGCCCTGGAGCATGAGGGCCTGCAAACAGGTCGTCGTCTCCTGCGAGGAGATCATTACCCGCGAGCAAATCGGACGGGACCCCAACAGGACGATCGTGCCCGGATACAAGGTGGTGGGTGTCGTTCATGCCCCCTTCGGCGCCCACCCCAAGCATTGCCAGGGTTACTACGACGTCGACCGGGACTTCATCTTCAAATACATCCGCGAGTCGGCGAGCGAAGACGGCTGGAAGAAGTATATGGATGAGTGGGTGTACGGCGTGGCCGACCGGGATGAGTATGCGAAAAAATACGTGGATACCTTCGGCATGAAGAAGTTTCGCGGTTTGAAAGCAAAGGACATGATGTGTACCTCGGTCAACTACGGGTTCTAAGGAGGTCCAACCATGACGATCGACTATACCGAATTCACGCTGCAGGAAATTATGGCCGTCGCCGCAGCCAGAGAAATAAAAGATGGTGAAAAGGTCATCATCGGGACCGGACTTCCCCTGCTGGGGGCCTTTCTTGCCCAGAAGACCCACGCGCCTAACATGGTGGCCATCTACGAGTCGGGGGCCATCGACTGCAAGCCCAGCGTAACACCCTTTTCGGTTGCCGACTCGGTGCTCGTACCCGGATCGGCCATGCAGGGCGGCCTCATGGAGGGCCTCGGGATTGTTCATGCGGGCGAACTCGATTTGGGGTTCCTGGGCGGCGCCCAGATCGACAAGTACGGCAATCTCAACACCCACGTCATCGGAGATTACTGGAAACCCAAGGTCCGCTTTGCGGGAAGCGGTGGCTCCAATGACATCGGAGCCGGTTGCAAGCGTACCATCGTGATGATGCTGCACCAGAAGCAGCGCTTCCCCGAGAAGGTGGATTTTGTCACCACCCCCGGCTACTTCGGGGGCGGCAAGGAACGGGAAAAGTACGGATTCTACGGAGACGGTCCCAGTGTCGTCATCTCCACCCTGGGTATCCTCCGCTTCGATCCAGAGACCAAGGAAATGTATCTTGCCTCATTTCACACTGGTGTAACGGTGGCACAGATCAAGGAAAACACTGGTTGGGATCTGAAGGTTAGCTCTGACATCCACGAGACACAACGGCCTACGCCTGAGCTCATTCGTATCCTGAGAGAGGAGTGCGATCCTACGGGCGTGTTCCTCAAGAAGCAATAAACTTTGTGCTTTCGGGACAAGCTTGATGTTCAGCCGATCTGGGGCGGGGCCGCCCTGCCAGTCGCCGCTGGGTGGGAATCCTCCCGACGAAGGGAAAAAAGGAGAAAAGCATTATGACGGATTTGAAGGAGACTGTTCTTTACCAGAAAGAGGAAAACATCGCCTGGATAACCTTCAACCGGCCCGAAGCTCTGAACGCTCTGAATACGGAAGTGAACCTTGCGCTCACAGACTGCCTGAACCGCGCAGAGGCCGATCCGGAGGTGAGGGTTATCATTCTCAAGGGTTCAGGGGACAGGGCCTTTGTCGCTGGAGCCGACATAAAGGAAATGATGTCCATGAACGCCATGGAGGCTCGCGAGTTCGCCCTCAAGGCCAAGCGGGTAACAGACACGATCTGGAATCTCAAGAAGCCTGTCATTGCGGCTATCCAGGGGTTCTGCCTGGGCGGGGGCCTCGAGTACGCACTGGCCTGCGATCTGCGGATTGCTTCCGAGAGCGCGAAGCTGGGACTCCCCGAGATCAATCTGGGCATCATGCCAGGCAGCGCGGGGACACAACGCCTGGCCCGCCTTGTCGGCCTGACCAAGGCAAAGGAACTCTGCCTAACCGGTGGAATGATCGATGCCGGCCAAGCCCTGACACTGGGCATTTTGAATGCCGTCTGCCCGCAGGAAGCACTTCTTACCGAGGCGGCGGCATTGGCGAAAAAAATCGCATCGAAGAGCCCGCATTCCGTGACCCTGATCAAAGCATCCATCAACAGGGGGACTGAGATGGATCTGGAGTCGGCGGCGCTCTTTGAAATTGACTGCTTCGGTCTGTGCTTCTCCACGGAGGAACAGAAAAACGGAATGGAGGCCTTCGCTAACAAGAGCAAGAAGAAGTGAGTCCATACGGAAGTGGAATAATGGCGTTATCCCGCGATCGCTGATCCAGGCGGCGCGTTCAATTCATCAGAGGGAGGATTGAGATGCATCACAAAGTCACAGTCATCGGAGCCGGCACGATGGGCTCCGGCATCGCTCAGATTGCGGCCGAGGCCGGGTTCGATGTAACCATCGTGGATACCGACCAGAAATTCATTGACCGGGGGCTCGGCGGCATCGGCAAATTCATCGAGCGTAAGGCCGCCAAGGGGACCATCAGCAAGGAACAGATGGACCAGATCCTTTCCAGACTGAAGGGGACGACGGACATGAAGGCCGGTGTTGAAGGGGCCGCCATGGTCGTAGAGGCTGTTTTCGAGAAGCTGGAGATCAAGAAGGACATCTTCACGAAACTCGACGCCCTCTGCCCTGAGGAAGTGGTTCTGGCGAGCAACACGTCCACACTAAGCATCACCGAGATCGCCGGGGTCACAAAGAACCCCGGGCGCGTCATCGGGACCCACTACTTCAGCCCCGTGCCGCTCATGAAGCTCGTCGAGGTGATCCGGGGCGAAAAAACTACAGATGACGTCACGGAAAAAACCGTCAACTTTTGCAAGCAGTTCGGAAAGATTCCCATTGTTGTGAAGGACATCCCGGGGTTCATCGTGAACCGCTTTTTGTGCCTGCTCTACAACGAGGCGGCCAATATGATCGAGAACGGCGCTGCTTCCGCGGAGGCCATCGATCAGGCCATGAAACTCGGATGCAACTGGCCTATGGGACCCAATGAAATCATGGATCTTGCCGGCGTAGATGTCTGCTATTTCGCGGTCGACGCGATGTACCAGATGACCGGTCACGAAGGATATAAGCCCTCGCCCCTCTTCAAGAAAATGCTCGATCAAAACCTTCTGGGCCGCAAGACAGGGCGCGGCTTTTACGTCCACGAAAAGAAAGCTTGAGGAGTGAAACATGGAGAAAAGAGAGGTTGTAGTTGTTGAGGTTATGAGGACCGCCTTCGGCAAGATGGGAGGCGCGTTAAAGGATTTTACAGGGGAGGAACTGGGAGCAATTGCACTGAAGGGATTGGTGGAAAAGACCGGGATTACGGAGAAGGCCCATTTGGATTCCGTCTTTGCCGGCTCCGCGTTTCCTATGGCCTATGCTATGAATCCAGCCCGCTGGGCCCTCCTTAAAGCCGGGCTGCCTTTCAGTACATCCGCGTCGTTTGTGGAAATGCAGTGCGGCTCGGCAATCGATTCGATCAATCACGCCGCATGGAAAATCCTCTGCAACCAGGCCGACATCGTGATCGCCGGCGGCATGGAGTCGTTCAGCCAACTGCCGGTGAAATTTTCTACCAGCCAGGAGCCATACAGACTGAACGCGCCGAAGCAGCTTGAGTTTCAGTTGGAGCCCCCTTCGAATGAGAAGGAGACCTACGGACCTTTCAGGATGGGGCTCACCGCCGAGAACCTTCAGGTCAAGTATGGCATCTCCCGGGAAGCGCAGGACGAGTTTGCCTTCCGGAGCCAGTCGCTGGCCAGGAAGAGTATAGATGCGGGGTATTTTACCGAAGAGATTATCCCGGTCACGGTTTCCCAGGGGAAAAACAAGCCGCCCATCGAGTTTAAACTGGATGAGCACCCTCGTTTGGAGCCTTTGGAGAAACTTGCGAAACTCCAGCCCGCTTTCAAAAAAGATGGGACCGTCACGGTGGGAAATGCCTCCGGTATTAATGACGGAGCCGCTTTCGTCCTTTTGATGACCGACCGAAAAGCAAAGGAATTGGGTTTCGAACCGATGGCCAGATGGATCTGCAGCGCGGACTACGGCATCGATCCCGCCATTATGGGTGTTGCACCCGCTTATGCCATTCCGGTTGCTCTGAAGCGCGCAGGACTCAAGCTTTCGGATCTCGACGTCATCGAGTGCAATGAAGCCTTTGCGGCGCAGAACATTGCGGTCATCAAGGAGTTGGAGAAGCAGACAGGCGAAGAGGTCGATATCGAGCGCTGGAATCCCATGGGAG